>Ga0272448_1003135_pt1 | contig 19921 bp, 17 predicted proteins | sample YNPCB0191_FD_202220 | JGI IMG/M metagenome (GOLD analysis project Ga0272448, IMG submission 202220) | Hot spring sediment microbial communities from Yellowstone National Park, WY, United States - YNP-CB-019-1 | ecosystem: Environmental > Aquatic > Thermal springs > Hot (42-90C) > Sediment... | reverse complement strand
TTCTAAAGGCCACTGTTTCGCTTCAGTCCCTGCGCCGATATGGCAGACCACCATCGGCAGCCGAGCCGGCCGCTTTGGGGCATCGTCGGAAGCCGCCTGGTTCGAACCGGAACCGGCAGTCTTTTGGGCCTCCGCCAAGCGAAGGAGGATGTTTTCTCTGGCCCACTGGGGCGGAGTGAGTTTGGGCCAAGGGGGTCGGCCAGGCGGTTCGGGCCGAAGACCTAAACAGTCCAACAGAGCCAGTCGGCTGTGCAGTTCGGGTCGGCAAGGCCGATAGGCGGGCCAGTCAGTGAGCAAAAATCCACCTCCTCCGGAAGCCCACCCCACCCGCCGCCTGACCCCGGCCAGCCACATGAGCAGGCCGTGCGGGAGTTCCCCACGCACATCGATGGCCAGATCGTATTTCCAGGCCCGCAGCCGCCAGGCCCATCCCAGCAGTGCGGCCAGCCACCCGAGGGTCCCCAACAGACCCTGTCGGCCTTCCCGTTGGAATCGGTTCCGGGGCCATAGGAACAGCTGATCCACCTCCGGAATCATCTGGAAAATCTCTTGGTTCCAAGGGCTGGCCAAGACGTGGATTTCGGCCCCCGGCCAGCGACGACGTAAAAAGGGAAACATCACCTGGCTTAAGACCGCATCGCCCAAGTGGTCCAATTGGAGGATCAAGATGCGGCGGACCGGCAGGTCCCCACTTGACGCCTCAGAAAAGCCGACTAGCCAAGCACACCCTTGACGAATCCAATGGAACATCTGCCAGATCGCCGCGCCGACCGCATCAATCAGGCCGCACATCAACCGCCATCGCCACCGGACATACCGATAGCGCCGACTGGGCCGAACACGCCATCGGATCCTGCCGGTGGGGATCATTTCTTGTCACCCTCCTTTTCCCAATAGATCCATGGATGTTTCTCCTGGAGGCCGGACGATTATGGGGCGGGGATGGATGCGTGGATGGCTGGGTTAGGATCGCTCTGCCGGTGTTGGCAGGTTGGGCCGGTCATGGAAGGGATGCTCTCGGATCGTGGGGGCCGCTGATGGATACATAAATTCATCGCCCGGCGGTAGGCCTGCCAGGTGGCTTCGGCCGTCTGCTGCCAGGTATAGTGCCGGAGCACATGCTGGGCCAACCGGGGGTTTCGTCCGCTCTGGAGGGCCTTTTCCACAGCCTGATGGATGCCCGCCAGGTCCGTGGGCCGGACATACCAAGCCCAAGGGCCGAAATATTCCTGGCAGGCGCCTTCGGTGGGCAGGACCAAGGGGGCGCCTTGCATGGCCGCCTCCAAGGCCGCCAGGCCGGGCGTCTCAAACCAACTGGCCAAAACCACACATCCGCAGGCTGCATAGGCGCTGGCCAACAAGGGATCGTCATGGGCGAGCCTGGGCAAAAAATGTACATTTGTCCCCGCTTCCTGCCGGCAGGCGGCCGCATACGCCTCCTGGCCCGGCGCCGGATCGCCCATCAGCACGATCGGTCCAGGCCAATCCCGCATCGCCCGCAGCAGACCTAATTGGTTTTTGCGAGGTTCCAATCGGCCGGGGCAGAACACGAAGTGGTGCAGCCCGGTTCGTTGCACAAAAGCCGTCGGCGCCGCCTGGGCAAACCGAGGATCAGCGCCGTTAGGAACCACATGGATTCGGCTTGGGGGCAACAGGAAATATCGGCTCAATTGCCGGGCCTCGGCCAACGAATTGGGCAGCAGCAAATCCACCGACCGGTACAATCGCTTTCGCCAACTGGGCAGCCAGGGGCAAACCGCCCGGAGCAGAAACTTGCTACTGGAGGTCCACTTGGCCAGGGCATTCCCCCCCGCTCGCCAATACGTCCGAAGCGAAAACCAGGCAATCGGGGAAAGCACCACCGGCACGGCGGCCTGCCGGGCCCAGGCCGCCCAGTCAAGATGGCTTGGATGGCTGCCAAAAAGATGGACAATATCCGGTTTCGATGCGATGGCAGGGAGAATCGGCGGGGCCATGGGTTCGGGCCTGTCGGCGCGGAACGGTACAGAGCGGCACCGGCCAGATCGGGGCCGTCTTGGGGGCTGGAAAAGGGACTGCGCTGGGGGCGCTTCGTCGGTGGGGCGGAAAGGGGGAGATTTCGGTTGTAGAAACATTTGTTTATATATCGGCGGGATCGGCCCGCCCACCACAGAGACTTCCAAGCCTCGCTCCTGAAGGGCCTGGGCCGTGGCCAACCATTGCACTTCCCCCCCGCCGGGCGAAATCCAGCCCTCCGGCGGCCCCACCAGCCAGACCCGCCACGCTCGGCCCGCCGAAGAATTTCTGCCCCCAGGAGGATCGCTATACAGGTGTTTCATAGGAGGGACGATTACTTTCGCTAGGATAAAAAACCGCTTCGGTTTAGCAAGTCTGTTCGGGGCGCCCTGTCCCATGGACTGGTTTTGTTATGAGTCGAACGCATTTTTCCCCGGGTCGGCGAGTACTTCGGGGTGGGCGTCTTCTGGGTCGGCTTGACGTTGAGCATCCCACCATCGTCGGAGTCGTTGTCGGAAGCCTTCCGGCGGGTCGATCCGGACGGGTCGGAGCTGCGGGGCCGGCGTCCGTTTCTCAAAGGCCAGCGTGGCGGGAGAAAGGTCGATTCGGGCCCGATCCAACGGCGTCATCGCCACAAGCCCACCCCGCCACAGTTCTACCGCCACTCGGAACCCGGCCGGTTTTCGATGCGTCAGCACCTGGTAGCCTTCGCCGTCTTGATAAACCGTCAGATGTACTTTGGACCGAATCTGCCACCAGCGGTACATCTCTGTCAGGGTGGTTTTCCAGATACTCCCATAGTCGGCCAGATGTTCCAGCACTGCCCGGAGCACCCGGGGCCATCGGCCCAGGCAACCGGCGGCATGGCCATACAGGAGGATCGGTTCCCCGGCCATAGCACGGTTCTGGAGGAGCTGGCAGAAGTATTCCACGGCTGCGTCCAGAGCGGAGTGAATCAGGGCGGCTTTTTGGTTGGGGCGATCTCGACTGGCCCGGTCCGCCGCCTCCAAAAAACATCGCCAACTTACCGGATGCACCGGAATCTGCAACACCTCGCTCCGCAGCGGATGGAAGGGGAGTTCATCGTAGGCCAGTCCAAACTCGCTGCTATAGGCCAACCCCTGTTTTTCCAGCGCCGACAACAACGCCCGATTCCACTGCCCATTGGCTGCCGCAAAACCTTTCGGTTCCAAACCGGCCTTTTCCAGCACCTCCAGACCCCGAGCAATATTCACCAGGTTTTCTTCTTCGGTCTGATAGGTGTGATACCGGTATCCATGCAGCCCCACATCCAGCCCGCGCAACCGGGCTAAAGCCTCCCCGGCAACCCGAAATTCCCCAGCGGCAAGGAACTGGCTGGCTACCTGCTCCCAACCGGCCAGGGCCTCCAAGGTACGCTGGAAATCTTCGGGCTGATACTGATCGTGGTCGATGCGGAAGCAGAATACACTCCGATAAGGAAACGGAAATGAGGCGACCCGAAGCCAGAGACCGCCGTGGTCTTCCACCCACCGGCGAAGTTCCTCCATCAACCGGCGACGGATGGAACGTTTATCCACCCGGGCCGCTTCCTCCTGCACCCGCCAGGCCCCTATCTGCCACTCCAGCCGGTCTGTGTGCACGTCTTCTAACGCCTCGAATGGGTCTTCGGCCAGGCTACGCCGAAGCTCCGCTAGGTCCAGCACCACCTGACCGGGCGCTACAATGGCACTTGGCTGCGTCCGGCTGTCCAGAATCAGAAACCGCCCCTGCGCAGGACCCGGACGATACATCCGATACGGTACACCTTCCTGCGCCAGGGCCTGCCGAAACGACTCCGGCACATGATGGAGCACCAACGGCAACAAAGGCAACTGTCCATCCATGGTTTCGATTACGTCCTTGTTTTTTCTTGCCAAAGGCGGCGGTGTTGGCAGGCGGCGACCCAAACGTTCAAGCCGCTCAGTAAGCAAAACGCCCAACCCGCCGGTCCGTCCAAAAATCCACCCTTCCAACACAATCGGCGCAGTATCTCTCGGATCGGTCCTACCCAGGCGTCCAGCGGGTCCGGAGGCTGTCCCAATTCCACCCGCCGACGGGCCTCCAACTGACTGTACCAATGCATCTTGGCTAAATAGGCGTCTAGGTCCGGGGTGCTCCAGTGCAGCAGACCATGCTCCAGGGTCTCCACCCGGCCGTGCACCCGGAGGCGTTCATGAACCGCCCCTTCCCATCGGCCGCAGCCTCGTCGGACCAGACGCACCGGCCGATCGTCCTGCAAGCCGCTCCACCGCAGCCGACGCCCAAAAATCCAACTCCAGATCGGCACACGAAATCCATGGGCCCCTGTCTCTGGAAGCCGACGCCGAAGCTCCTCCAGCAGACCGGCTGTAGGCCGTTCGTCCGCATCCAGCCAAAAAATCCATTCTCCTTGGGCCAATTCCAGGGCGGCATTCCGCTGAGCCGAATAGGCCTCCAGCTGCCGAACCTGCACCCGGCACCCATGCTGGCGAGCGATCTGGGCAGTGGCGTCCCGACTGCGGGCATCCACCACCACAATCACCTCCTGCGCCCAGTCCAGCATCGGCAGCAACTGCCGCAGATGCTCCGCTTCGTCCTTGGCCAGAATCGCCACACTGATCCGGTCCATCCATGAACCTCCGTTTCACTCCGGCGGGGATTAACTTCCTGAAAGGGCGTTCGCTGCATGAAATAGATGTTTACTTATCTCGGGATGGTCCTGGTTGGTTCGGCCTGTTTCGTCCCTAGCGTTTCTATGACATGCTGAAAGAGTATTAGGGAAACCCTGCCAGCTTCGGCCTGGCCCTTTCCCATCGCCGTCGGGAGGAAAGGGGGTTGTTTTTGATGGAGTTTGTCTGAGGGAGATGGGAGCTGTTTCTAAGCCGGCTTGGGCGAGTCGTTCCGGAGCAAACCGGCAGAAAAATTCCCTTTCCCGTTGACGACGAAAGGCTTGCCCGGAAAGGCTGCCCTTGGGAATGGGGGCGGAGGTTTCCCGAACGGCTCCCCCGGGGATTGGTCCATCCGCCGATCGACGCCCAGGGCGAAGCTGCGTCAGTCGGCCTAAGGCCGCCCAAAAGGCCCGCCAAAACTCCCAGCGATCTTCCGCCTTGACAAAAGGGGCCCGGACCATATCCGCTGCCAACCGGAGGAACAGTCCCCCAGCGTGTCGAAGCAGATTCGGCCAGGTCCGGAGATTTTTCCATTGGAAAAGCAGGGTGTTCCGAAGGGCCAAATGCTGACAGCCCTTCTGGCCAAACACCGGACCGAATGTGCCCATCCCCTCATGCCAGACAACCGCTTCGGGCACATAGCGGGCATGATACCCGGCCAAAAAGGCCCGAAAGGCCAAATCCAGGTCCTCCAGTCGGCCAGGCAAATACAGCGGATCGAACCCGCCCAGTCGGCAAAAGACGGCCCGGTCCACGGCCAAGGCTGCTCCGGCCGACGCAGTTTCCGAAGCCTCCTCCACCCGAAAAGGTAGATCGCCCAGAAAGGCACTGGCCTGCACCAAGCCCCACCGCCACCGCACAGCCGTTTTCGTGCCTTCATACTGTCCCTCCCGGCCGTAACAGCGGGGAGCAGTCATCCAGCAGCCGGTTTGTTCTGTCCCACCCCCCTCTACCAAAGGGGCCACCCAAGAATCCACCGCATCCCGGGCAAGCCGAACATCGTTATTCAGCAAAATCACCACCGGCGAGTCCAACTGGGCTACGACAAGATTAAAGGAACACAGACCTCGATTCGGCTGAGAAAACACCTTCACCTGGGGAAAATGCTCCCCTAACCAATCCACGGAACCATCGGCCGAGGCATTGTCGATCACGCCAACCCGGCAACGGTGCATGGAAGCCGCCGCCGCCTCCACCACCGACGGCAAACACCGGGATAAAAGATGTCGGCCGTTGTAATTGAGCACTAAAATATCGATCTGCATGGGTTGGTTTGCCTACTTTGGCATAGAGTTGGAGAGCAACTCTCTCGCCTTCAGGATAGAGAATCCACCCCCAGGAAGGAGGCAATATATCACCTACTCCTTTCCTGGATTCTCCTAGAACCTTAACACCATAGGCAGATCGGGCCGGGAAGGCAAGATCAGTCCGCTTTATCCAGGGTGATTCAACTTTTTGCTTTTAGCGTGCTGCACCAGATCGGTGAGGAAGGCGAAGCGTGTTGGTTAGGGAAGGGGACGGAGTGTGTGGTCAAACTTAGGGAATAGAAGAGAATGTTTTGCTATTCTATCTATTTTATGTATATGACGTATATGGTGTATTTTATTGTTCTTGCTCCGGCAAAGAAAACCATTGGCCGAACTCCTTCTCACATCGCCGTTGCCGTTGGGATCGCCACAGAGAACCCACGGCAACCCCCGGGGCTAAAATGCTCATCCCCCCCACATAACATTTCACTAGCCATCCGGCCTCTGGCCACATGAGGGCTAACCAGCCTGGCACCGCTAAAACCGTCAGCAGGTTCATCACCACATGGATTTCGCAGGCCTTTTGACCCCATGCACGGACCCTCGGCCAAAATGACCAGCCAAACTCCGTGCGATGGGCTTGCTGGCAGGAGGGCAATGGGCTGCCCGCCAGCCTCTCCGGAGAGGCTGGAAGGGAAGGTGCGATGGGGGGGCAGCTTTCCGCCGGGAGATGATCGCCCTGAGGCTCCCCGATCATCCCATCAGCCCCCCCACCCGAAGGCACGTGGCTGGAGGAGGCGGTGGTAGGCGGGGCCTGGAGCCGGACCCCTTGGCCTTGCTGCCGGATCGCCCAGAGTCGATGGATAAAGGCTTTGTATCGGGCGTCGTTTTGCAGGCCTATCAGAAGCATCCCCCAGCCCCAAACCATGCCTGCCAAGAGCCAACCGGTTTGGCCGTCCTGTTCAAACATGCCCCAACCGACGCCAATCGGGACGGCCAAATTCACACTATGGTGCATCAGATAATCCAATTGGACGCCGTCCAGGCTGGCTGTGCCGCGGAGCCGGGCCAGTTGGCCATCCACATGATCCAATAGATACCAAAGTTGCAGAAGCAACGCCCCCAGGGTCCACCCCCCGGCAGAGCCAGCGGCAAAGGCCCATGCTGCCAGCAAGGAGACTGCCCAAGCCAGAGAGGTTACCATATTGGCCGACACGCCCCAGGGCGCCAAACACCAGGTGATCCGCAGCGCAGCCGGTCGGGCGATCCGACGGGCCATCCAGGTTCCGACCTGCTGGTAGTCGGGTTTCTGACACTTTTGCTCCAGTTCGGCCAACGAGGGCCGACTGGAGGTTTTAGCAGGCGGAAAATTATTTTTCATGGAAACGGTTCTTGCCAGAGCAGACCACGAAAACCTACCGGGTTCGACGACGTGGAGACCTCTTGATACTCCCGTTTGGGACTCTTGGTTTTTTCGAGCCTATCCCAAAATCAGGCGGGTGCAAGCTGGGTTGGATTTATCTGGCCCCTGAAACCTACCTCCATGGGAGGATCGGACAAGGGGACCGGCATTTGGGGATAGGCTCTTCGTACCATTTTAGCCGAAGGAAGCAACTGGCCTCTCCCCCCGCGGGAGAGCACGGCTCCAGAGCGAAGCGAAGCTGGCTGAGGGGTGTCATTCCCGCGCAAGCGGGAATCCAGAAATTAAAACTCCCTATTGCTTGGGTTCCCGCCTGCGCAAGAATAAGGCGGGATTCCCGCTTTCGCGGGAACAAGCCTGGACTGCTGCTTGCGCAGGAATGAGACATCGCCCCCTCCCCTCGGCTAAAATGTGTTTTTCCTTATAGGTTGACTGTATCTATCCGGCCAACCCCCACAACTTGTAGGGGGTAAGAATCGGCTCCAACCCAACCGATTGTGGTAATGACTTCCGGTAGATACAGTCAAAATAGGAAGGCGGCGGCGAAAACCATCGGTTTAGCGTCGTTGTTTGGCTAGTGTGCCGGCTCATGGGGGGTCCACAAAAAAGGGAAGCGAAGTGGAAATGGCCACGGGGGAACGATTACCGAGACTGCTTGGGATAGGACATACAATACAGGAATATGCCGGCAGCGACGCCGACGTTCAGGGAATCCATGGGGGGATGCATAGGGATGGTAAGTCGCACGTCGCAAAGCCGTTGCACGTCCGGCGGCAGGCCCTCGAACTCATGGCCCAACAGGACGGCGGCCCGTGGGGGCCAAGAAAACTCTTGCAACGGGATGGCCGAGGAGTCCACCACGGCGGCCGCCCGCAGGACTTGCCAGCGCCGGCCCAATTGCTGCACATCATGGAGGAAGTTTTCTGATCGCGCCCACCGGATATGCAAGACCCCACCCATCGAAAGCCGAATCGCACGCCGAGAAAGCGGATCGACCGTTTGCGGCCCTAGCAGGAGGGCATCGATGCCGAAGGCTGCCGCACTGCGAAAAATCAGGCCGAGATTTTCCGCCTGATTGACGCTGGGCAAGACGACAAGGCGTAAGGGCTGGGTCAGAGAAAACGAGTCCAGCACGGAGGACCAGGTAGGCGTCTGCGAGGGCCGACGCCCCAAAGCCAACACCCCCCGATGAAACGGATAGCCCACGATCTGCTGGATCAGTTCGTCCGAGGCGACATAAAGCGGCGTCCGATCTGGGACGATCTGAGCCATCTCCGCGGCATGGGGCTCGGCCGCCAAGACCGACTCGACCGGATAACTGCTCTCCAGAAGCCGCACCGCCGCCAGTTTGCCCTCGGCGATAAAGATGTTTTCTCCCCGCAGAGTGCGATCCGGCAGATTTCGATAAGCGGCAATCCGAGGATCATCGATTGAATGAATCCATTCCATCACGACGTCGCTTGGGAATCTGTGGAGAGGCTTCCTTCGGACCATTTTAGCTTGACTGTATCTACCGGAAGTCATTACCACCATCGGTTGGGTTGGAGCCGATTCTTACCCCCTACAAGTTGTGGGGGCTTGGCCGGGTAGATACAGTCAAATTAGCCGAATGGAGGGGTGTGCTTGGCAGGCCCCCCAGCGGCGATCCAATGCCGATACCTCCAATAGTCTAGGACCTGACAAGCAGGTCCCTCCAAGGGGATCTGCATTCGGCTAAAATGTTACCTTCCTTCAAGGAGAGGGTTCCTTTGGAGGCGGCGGTTCGGAGCTCGTGTTGGAGGATGGAACCCCCAAATACCGACATAAAAAGGCGTAGATTTCCTTCCGCACCGGTTCGGGAAAGTCATGGGCGCAGTCCGGATGGTAGGCGATCAGATGTTCCGGCACGCCGTAAAGCTGGTAAACTTTTTGGGCTTCGGCCATGACCTTTTTCACGCCGCCCACGTCGAAATTGTCGTCATGCAGTGGGGAATTGGTCAAAAACGGCCGAGGGGCCAAGGCGGCAATCAACTCGTAAAAATCGAACGGAACCCGATTCGGATCATTGCCGAACTGGTCTCGAATCCGGGGCATATACCGATCGCTGGTCCACCCGGCCAATCGGCCGCCATTATAGTGGTGGAAGGCGGTAAAGCCGCAACTGGAAACGATCACGGCCAATCGGGGTTCAAACACGGCGGTGAAAATCGCAGTATGGCCGCCCAAGGAATGGCCGATGCAGCCGATCCGCTTCGCATCCACTTCAGGCCGGGCCGCCAACAGATCGACGGCTCGGATGTTGTTCCAGATGGCCTTCATGGTGCCGCTGGCGTAGTGGGCGCCTTGAGTGCGGAAGTCGTATTTGTATTCCCCGAACGAGGGATAATCGGGCACAAGGCAGACAAACCCCAGTTGGGCCAATTCATGAGCATAGTGGAGCGACGGCGAACCGCCAAGGCCGACCGGCTCGTCCTTGCCGATCCTCGTGGTCTGATGCAGACAAAGCATGGCGGCAGTCCGGTCCTGCAAGTGCTTAGGGATCAGAAGCCAGGCCGTCGCCTGGTCGCCCGGCTCCGGCTGATACGAGAGCTTCACCCGCCGATAGTGCGGCGTTTCCTCGGTTTTCAGAATCCGCACATCCAGCGGCGTTTGCTGGAACCTTTCCGGTAGCGGACCGGCCGCCTCCTGAAAGCTGCGCAAAATGTCTGCCCGCCGATGCTGCCAATCTTCCGCCGTGCGCACAGGATGCGCCCGGCCTTCTTCATCCCAATAGATGAGCAAATTTTTATGATCTTTCTTCGGGAGAGGCTTTTCGGGTTGGTCGCCTTCGGAAGGAGCGGACTTTGGCTCGCCCTTTTCGACGGGGACCTCCAGGGCCAAGGCCCAACCCGACGGACAGCCTACCAACGGCCAAAGCGTCCAACCGCCGTCAGGCTGCCCACCCCACACCATTCCTGCCAGGCAACCGGCCCACCCTAACCAGAACCACTGCCGACCACAACTCGCTTTTATCATTGCTTTCAACCGAGAGGCTCCTGAACAGGGGCTGCGAAGCTTGAATCTGCCGACTATTTTCCCCACACAACCCCTTTACCCACACGACCACCAGGCCAAAAGCCCTAACAGAAGGAGCCACCCGGCCAACAGGGCCGTCATGATCCAGAGAAACAGCCGTTGGCCTGCCGTCGGGGGCGAAGCGGCCCGGCAAGGCGTCTGTGCTACGGTCCCGGCGGGCTTTTCCAAGCCTCCACGGGAACTTTTGTTCTCCGAACGTGCAGGACGGGGCATGGCAACTCCTCCTCCTGTTTACCGACGATTTCCGCCCGGTTCCAGGACCTATGCGGCGCCGGAGCTGGGGGCGTTTTGCAGTGGGATGCGGAACTGATCCACAAAGGCAGTTTGAAAATCGTAAACATGATCAAAATCTTCGATCCGATCCTCGGGAGTTTTCCGCATCTGGCCGATTTTGATCAAATTGAACACGATCTCTCCGAAATCCCGCGTCGTATAAACGCCCCAACTGTTCAGCACCGTCTTGGCCATATAGCCGTATTGCCGCAATGCATATTCTCGGATCGCCTGACAGAGTTCCTGGCCGGTTACATGCCGACCCACCGGATTTTCAGCGTCTCCAGCGAGGCCCTCTGGAGCAGGTTCACTGGGGGCTTCCCGGCCCATCTGAAGTTCCTCCTGGGCAAAATGCAACGCCTCGAAGACAAATAGATAAGCGTCCAATTTGTATCGCTTATCTTCTTGAGCCAGTTGGGCAATCGCTCGCAATGGATCCAACATAGCCGCCAAAAACCCTCAGCCCAATTCCACAAAAGACGCTCTGGTCGCCATTGGCAGGAGACCTCGTTTTTTTCCAGGTTCTCGATTCCCGGTTGCGGGACAAGGACGCCCACAACCATCTGTTTCCCACGGCCGATGTGTGGCCGCAGAAGAAAAAACCGCTTTTCCTTTCGATCCCCCACATCCAGGGGGAACAATCGCCGCCCTCCCTCCTGGCTCGATCGCCGCCGGAGATTATTCAGGCAAAGGTTCTTCGGCCGGTTCCGTGGCTGGACCTGCCGCCAGAACAGCGAGTTCTTCGGGTGAAAAATACCGCTGTACGCCGTCCTCGGTCTGCACCAGGACCCGACTGGTCAAGATTTCCCAACCCATGACTCGTCCCGGACCGGAAGGAGTGTTCACCTGAGAGCCGATGGTGGGCAATTTCTGAAGCAATTGTTCATAGATCGGATATTCGTAGCGAAGACAACATTTCAATCGGCCGCATCGGCCTGATATCTTCGTCGGGTCCAGGGTCGATTTTTGTAACTTGGCCATTTTCATCGAGACCGGCGGCATGGTCGTCAGATGGGTATTGCAACAGACCGGCTGGCCACAATCGCCGTAATCGGCCAAGAGTTTTGCTTCGTCCCGAACGCCAATCTGACGCATTTCAATTCGGGTTTTAAACTCGCTGGCCAACAGACGGACCAACTCCCGGAAATCGACCCGACCATCCGCTAAATAATACACCAGGATACGCTCTCCTCCGAAGATGTGTTCCACATCGACCAGTTTCATCGGCAGGCCCAATTGATCGACGTATCGTTGGCAGATTTCCAACTCTGCGTGTTCATGATCCTGAATTCGGCGAAGCTCATTGACGTCTTCGTGGCTCATGGCCCGAAGAATCTGCCCGTGGGGATGTCCCTCCATTTGGGCGCCAAGGGATTGGTCGGCCTCACAGAGAACCTGGCCGACCTCCAAACCTCGATCTGTACATACAACCACATTATCCCCTCGGGTGAACATGCTATTTTCTGGCCCGGTAAATAGACCCAAAAACCGCATCGCCCCAAACCGCACCACATAACTGGCCATGGGACCGCCTTCGGAAAAATCTCCTTCAACTCCTCAACCTCAAACATCCACAGCCGTCCCCCTCCGCCGCCCATCGCTTCGGATATGCCCCCCGGATAGGGAGGCCGGTTCGTTCCCCCAGAAGCTCACCCTTGCACCGATGAAATCTCCCCTTCCAGGCAACGGTTGGATGGGGAGGACTATGAGCTTGAAATGATACAATATAGTCCTTTTGCCTGCTTTTGCGAAGTCAAAGGTCAAAAGACAGTGAAAATGGGGTGTTTGGGTAAAATATGTGACCTTAACCTAAAGATTCCCAAGGGGTATCCCCCCCAAAGTAAATACCATTTCAGAGGAAATCTTATCCACCTGGCTCGGAAAACCGCAATTGCCCCACCAAAAGTACTACACTAGCATCCCCTAAAATGGTTTATCTTTTCCCGATCTTAAAACACGGCCCCCTTAAGGTAGGAACAAGTATCCAGAAGCAAAAAATTCGATAGATTCGTCCTTGGGATAGGGGAAGCACAGGGGGAGGGCGAATTTCCAGGCCGTAAAAGCCGCATTTATTTCAAGTAATCCGCCTGGATTTGGTAGAGCAATCCGGGTTCTTTATCCTCTGGGGATCGGATGTGAAAAATCCCGCCCACTCCACATCGGCGGTTGGTAAAACGGGTCTTTTGGCCGTGGACCAGTTTCACATCGATCAGATCAGCCGGTTTCAACTGGGGCATACAGAACTGACAATGGGTGATCGTAGGGACCAGGGTGAACCGTTCGATGCCGATGGTTTGTCGGCCAGGATACATATATCCTCTGATAAACACTCGTTTACCTTCCAACTCTTTGGCCGAGGGCGGCGGATCGTCTGCTGCAGCGCCCGGCAGAGGTTTGAGCATGTCATAGGTGATCAGATAATAGCCGGGCGGCGCAGCCGCAAAATAAAGATACCCATGCCAACCCACGCTGATGATTCCAAGCGCAGCCGACAGCCCGATTCCCACCTTGGCCACCGCAGACCCGGTCAGTTCGTCGGGGAATCGGTCGATGCGCGTCAGGGCCGACATGCCCAGCACGATCCCCAACAGCGGCAACAGCAAAAGCCATTCAAAATAGGCCCCCAACCAGGCCAAGACGCCGCAGACAAGGCTTCCAACGGCCAATGTGGAGACCCGTCGATAGGGCAGAGCGGTCTCAACGCTTTCCGCTTCGCGGGAGAAATCATGGGTTTGTTCATCTGTAAATATATTCATTCTGCCCTGCCTCCTTCCAGACCTCTCTCTCCTTCCAGACCTCTCTTGGCCCGTCCGACGGGCAGCGGCGTTTTTTACGGGGAGGCGGCCAAAGCCTTGGCCACATCGGTCCGATAAGCCGCCGCCGCCGGTAAATATCCCACCATCGAGGCCAGGATCACCAATCCGGGAATCAACACCAATTCGCTGATCTGGAATTGCAAAGCGTTGATTTGGACTCCGGTGTGTTCTGTAATCAGCGGTCCCAACAGGCCGATGAGCCCGTGCGACAACAGAACGCCCACCGCCCCGCCGCCCAAGGAGAGCAATATCGACTCCAGCAGAATGACCATCATCACCGTCAGACGGCTTGCTCCTAATGCCCGCATCACGGCGATGTCATGTTTACGTTCGTTCATGGAGTTATAAATGCTCACCAGGATTCCCACGCCCGCCACCACCACGACTAGAATGGCTAAGATGAGGAGGACCAACTGCACATTGCCGATGATCCCTTCCAACAGCTTGCTCACTTCCACCGAAGGATGCACTGCCTGAAACGTCTGGACCCCGCCGATCCGATAGTCCTCGATGAGCCGAGGCAATGCCACATTTAAAGTCTGATAATCCTGATCCGAATCATCGAGTTGAATCAACACGGCGGAAATGAACCGTTGGGGGTTTTCTTTTTCGTCTTCTTGCTTAGCGGCGTGTTCGGAGGGGGGGGCATGCATCCGCCAGAAGCCTTCGATATTGACGAAGATAGCCCGGTCATTCGGGGTGCCGGTGGGGGCGAAGATTCCCACCACGGTGAACGGATGGTGTTCTTCTGGACATTCTTCCTCGCCGCCGCGGGTATGGGCAGGACGGAACTGGTCGCCCAGTTTGAGGTTGGCGGCCTTGGCGGCGGCCGGTCCGAGGACCGCCTCCCACATGTTGCCCGCCTCCATGTTTCGGCCTTGGCCCCCCCGTTGCGTGAACTGATAGTGTTCGCCTTCCATAAAAGAAAGGTCAAAAAAGTCTGGCCGGGTGGCTACCAGCGGAAATCCCAAATAGCTGCCCCCCATACAGACAGGAATAGCCGCCTTAAACGGCGGCGCCACCCGCCCATCCGGAAGCTGAAACCGATGCGAAATCAACGCCAAAAAATGCTCATAGGGCATTTTGCCCACCGGGTCGCCTAGATAATAGACCGTATTGAGCACCAATTGCATGGGGCTGCCTTTGGGGCCGACCACCAGATCATACCCCTGCGCCCCACGTCGGAAACTCCGATCAATCACCCCATGAATCACCAAGACCGCCGCCACCAAGGCCACGCCCAACGCCATCGACAGGCTGGTTAAGCTAGAAGCCAACGCCCGTTGCTGGATGTTCCGCCATGCAATCAACCACAAACTCATCGCTGCTTTTCCTTTACTCAAACTGTAAATGAAGCCGTCCAATCCCAGGGAAAACCAGCGGAAACACGACCGCACGGTTCCCCGCGACTCCAAAGAGTTGATCCGGCGGCAAAACGCAACCAACTCTTTATTTTACAATAAGTTATGGCCAAAAACTGGCAATCCCTTTTACAGTTTGAGTTCCTTTAGTTTCATGTTCCTCGCAGACAGCTTTCGCCAAAGCTACTGCCGCCGTTGGAGATGTGTTCCCGCACGCATTCCACCAGGCCCACCCACGAAAGGCCTGGCAGCATTTCCGTCCATTTTCTGTTTCCTCATCGAGTCAGGTCGCCTCTGGACCGGTTTCTCCTGCAGAAAGATTCCGTATGGTTCATGCTTCCAAAAGAAACTGTCCCGAAAATTTTTCGTAACATTTCACCCAAATCGAACCACTCGCCTCTGCCCAGGTGGGAGAGGACGGCTGAGCCTTCGCCTCAGCCGGGTGAGGGGGCGAAATGGAGGGACCTGCTTGTCAGGTCCGCCATCGGGCACGACGAGCGTGCCCCTGCAGTGTTCCCCCTGACCCTACACGGGCCCGCCGGGGGAGAGGGGACTTGGCGGGTACGACAAGCACGCCTCTTCATTCGGCTACAATGTTATCATTTTTGTCATTCCCCGCTCCGGAGTCCTCGCTGCAATGCGGACTAGTTCGGGCCCCCCGGAGCCGCCTCTTTCGGGCTGCCGGGCTTTTTGAGCACTCCATTAAAATCCTCCAGCCGATCCACACGCGAAAATTGCCGCGCCACCTCCATATTGTGCGTCACCATAAGCAACGCCACCTTCTCTTCCTGGCATGTCTGACGCAAAAGATCGACAATTTGCTGCTGATGGCCGGCATCCACGTTGGCGGTTGGTTCGTCGGCCAGGATGAGTTTCGGCCGATTGGCCAGCGCCCTGGCCACTGAAACCCGCTGTTGTTCGCCCACCGAGAGAGCCGTCGGCTTATGATGCAACCGATGCCCCAACCCCACCCGTTCCAAAAGTTGCTTGGCCCGATTCCGATCCACCCGTCCCCGTCCAAACCGCATCCCTAACAGCACATTCTCCAAGGCCGTAAAACCCGGCAAAAGATTGAACGTCTGGAACACATACCCGATGTTCTCCGCACGAAACCGATCCGCTTCCGCCTCCGTCATCAGCGTAATATCCCAGCCGTTGATCTTCACATGGCCGGAGTCAGGTCGGCTAATGCCGGCAATCACATGCAACAGCGTGGTCTTCCCACATCCGCTTGGGCCCACCAACACCATCTGCTCGCCCGGCCCTAGCTCAAACCAAGGAATATCCAAGATCGGCAACGGCGAACCGTCCGGTTCCGTAAACGACTTTTTGACCTCTTTCAGCTCAAGAACCATGACTTTCTCTCGAACAACGAAACTTCCCAACCCGAAGAGTCCCTCGGCCCGTCCCTTTCCCTAAATCACTTGGGGGACCTACCATCCTGGGGGGCTTCACAGGGATACACTTCCCATTGGGAGATGATAATATAGCCAAAAAGAGGGGAATAGCCCCCCCTGTCCGACGGCACCCCGCCCCGTCCCCAATTGGGCTGTCTTCTTTACGGATTTTCTTTCCGAGAAGTTCGAGTTTCGTTTTAAAGAAAATTTACCCTATTTGGTATCATTGACCCCGTAATAAGGGTGGTTTCTGCCTCCCCATAGAGCTCCCTGGGGATGCCGCCGTAACGGTTTTCACCAGGTGCGTCCACCCCAAACCTTGAAAATCCGAAATTTCTGCTGATTTTGCAGGTGCTGATCCCCCAACGCCCTCCATTTCCATCGCTCCCGGTTTGCAAAGCCGGTGGCGATGCAACGTCTCGGCCACAAGGTAGGGTAGATGGCTGACATGGAGGCTTTCGCTAACCGTAGCGGTTCTAAGGCCCCAACGCAACCGGCTTCGGTTTCCATCCTTTTGCGGAGAGGGAGGACGCCTTTTCGGGAAGGCCTACCGCCCTATGCAAAGAAAATCTCCATCGACCCGGCCCACCCGAGTTGGTACAATCGAAAAGGTTTTCCGGATCGTTTTTCAGGAGTCGGTCCAACCGGCTTCCTGTTCTCAGTTTGACTGTATCCACCGGAACCAATTGCCGCACTCTGTGGAGTACGAGCGATTTTAAGCCCCTCCAAGTCGTGGGGGTCTGGCCGGGCGGATACAGTCCAATTAGAAGGGTGGAGTCCGTATTACCAAATATGTCGTTTCGGAAAACTTCGTCTTTCCACTTATCAAGGGGACACGGATGTCCTTCAGTTTAGCGGATATTCTTCGGCAGGAGCGTCGGCCGCACCTGTTGGTTGTCGGCGATCTGATGCTGGACCGTTATACTTGGGCCGATTGCAGCAGGATCAGTCCTGAGGCGCCGGTCCCGGTGTTGCAGGCCAGTAAGTGCACGGACCGTTTGGGCGGGGCCGGGAGTGTGGCCGCCATGGCGGCGGGTTTGGACGCCGAAGTTTCTCTGGCGGCGGTGGTGGGCGTGGATCGGCCGGCTCAACGGGTGCTCGGCTTGCTCCAGCGTCGGCAGATCGACTGCCAGGCCGTCTTTTGTGTACCGGACCGCCGAACCACCGTAAAGCATCGTTTTCTGGCCCGATCTCAAGGCCGATTGCCCCAACAAATCCTGCGACTGGATCGGGAAGAGGCCCGGCCTATCGACGCTGCCACGGCCAATCGGCTTTTGGAAGCCGTTTGGCAGCGTCTGGACTGGGCCGACTGTGTGCTTCTGAGCGATTATGGCAAGGGGGTTTGTGCTGGGGCGTTTGTGCCGCAGTTGGCAGCCATTGCTCAGTCGGCGGGCGTCCCGGTGTTGGCCGACCCAGCCCGCTCCGCGGATTTTCGCCGGTATGCCGGCTGTAGTTGCCTGTTGCCCAATCGGTTGGAGGCCAGTCTGGCCTTGGGACGTAGGATCGCCTCGGTGCAGGAGGGTCTGGAAGCGGCCCGTCGGCTGCTGGATTTTGGCGTGCAGGCGGCGGCGGTCAAATTGGACCGAGATGGCATCGCCTGGGCTGCCCGGCCTTCCACCCATCAGGAAGCATTGGTCCGGCATTTCCCAGCTCAGCCCAGAGAAGTGCATGACGTTACCGGAGCGGGCGATATGGTTCTGGCCGCCTTGGGCTGGGCCATGGCCCAAGGGGCCGATTGGACAGCCGCCCTAGAACTGGCCAACCTGGCCGCTGGTCTGGAAGTAACCCGCATCGGCTGCCACACCATCAGCCGTGCCGAGCTCCGAAAAGAACTCCTCCGCCAGGGGCGTCCGGAATCCGCTGAGGCGAAAATCCTCTGCCTGGAGGCGTTGCTTCAGGAACTGACCTCTCATCGCCGCCAAGGCCGACGGATTGTGCTTACGAACGGCTGCTTTGACCTGCTGCATCCGGGACATTTGGCGACGCTGGAGTTTGCCCGTCGGCAAGGAGATGTCCTGGTCGTGGCCGTCAATACGGATCGAAGCGTCCGAGAACTGAAAGGCCCAGGTCGTCCCATCATACCCCAGCAGGATCGGGCGCGGATGCTGGCCGCCTTAGTCTATGTGGATTATGTGGTGCTATTCGACACGGCCAGTGTCCTGCCGGTGGTCGAGCAAATCCGCCCGGACGTGTTGGTCAAAGGCGGTAAAGAAGACCCGGCCAGTGTGGTGGGCCGGTCGGTGGTGGAAAGCTACGGCGGCCAAGTCCTCCTAGCACCCCTCTCGGCAGGTTATTCCACGACAAATTTGATTCACCAAGTCGCTGTTTCTGCGCCTCTTGGACCTGCTGTGCCGGCAGGGTAAAATTCGCGTAATCTCTTCTCAACCAATACCCGAACCGAGAGGCGCTGCTTATGAAAAGAGTATTTTGCTTGACTTTAGAGTCTATCCCAAAATCAGGCTTGGCGCAAGGTGGGTTGGATTTATCCTGGCCCATGAAACCTTCTTGCTTTGAGGGATCGGACGGGGGGCTGGCATTTTGGGATAGGCTCTTATCCAGAGGGGCCAAGGATCGGCCTGTGGCCAGAGGGAATGGACCGTCGGCCAAAACAAGAGGGGATCATTTTCTGTTCGGTTGGCCGGCTCCGTGGTATCCAAGCCGATCTAGCCGCTTCCCACGCATGCCGCTTAGGGGGTGCAGAGGGATTGTGGGATGTTTGTGGGCGGTTTGGGTGGGGGTATGGTTTGGTCTTTTATCGCTGGCTGCGGGGCAAGAGTATCCGGACCAAAAGGTCCTCTGGGAAAAAAAGTCGCCCTACAACTATATTTTGGTGACCGAGGATGCTCAGGGGCTGCGCACGTTGTGGTTTGAGCGGTGGGGGGCTCGGCAGAGCGTGGTCAAACCGGGCGATCCGGCGCATGTGGAGTTGCCCTATGCACGGGCCATGCCGGTGGGGCTTTTGTTGGCCGAGCGGCCGGAGCGGGTGCTGATCGTCGGCCTGGGCGGCGGAACCATTCCCCGTTTCCTCCACCACTACTATCCCCGGCTAAAAATCGATGTGGTAGAACTGGACCCGGAGGTGGTCACGGCGGCCAAAAAGTTTTTCGGGTTTCAGGAGGATGAGAACCTACGGGTCTTTGTGCAGGATGGACGAAAGTACATAGAAGAGACGAAGCTCCGGTACGATGTGATCTTCCTGGACGCCTTTGGGGCCGACAATGTGCCGCCGCCTTTGACCACCCGGGAATTTCTGCAAACCTGCCGGCGGGCGCTGACGCCGGGCGGCCTGGTCGTAGGCAATATCTGGAGCCGGGCCTCCAATCCCCTCTACGACTCCATGATCCGCACCTATCAGGACGTGTTCGAGACGGTCTATATCCTGGATGTGCCGGGCTCAGGCAATCGGATTGTGTTTGCCCTACCGCAGAAGAAGACCATCCAGAAGGCGGAACTTGTCCAGCGGGCAAGCCAGGAGTCGGGCCGGCTCAAGTTCCGCTTCGACATGGGCGATCCTGTGGAAGTGGGGTTCCGCCTGCCGGAAGAGGACGGTCTGCGAGGCCGGGTGCTTCTGGACAAAGATATGCTGGGGCCGCCCAGGACGCCGAAAGCAAAACGCCCCGGCCTTGCTCCCACGCCGGCACCGGTGGAATAACTTCTGGGACCCTATTGCAGAACAAAAGATCATCTTC
>Ga0272448_1003132_pt1 | contig 19931 bp, 20 predicted proteins | sample YNPCB0191_FD_202220 | JGI IMG/M metagenome (GOLD analysis project Ga0272448, IMG submission 202220) | Hot spring sediment microbial communities from Yellowstone National Park, WY, United States - YNP-CB-019-1 | ecosystem: Environmental > Aquatic > Thermal springs > Hot (42-90C) > Sediment... | reverse complement strand
ATGGAGAAAAACCCTAAGAAGGTAATTCCCGAAAAAGCAAACCAAATTTTTTACGATGCTTTATACGGCAAAAATATTAAAAGCCTGGTTCAGTTGCTCAGTTTGTTTGATACCAAAAAGCTTTCTCAGGCACTGCGAAGGCTCAAGTATCAGCAGAAAAAAGGAAGCTTAGGGAAAATCGAGGAGTATATGGAAAGTATTTTTTTAAATTCAGCTAAGATCAGCCATAAAAATGGGAGACGGCACATCCAACTTATAAAGACCAATAAAGTGGTTGATTATGTAGTTAGGTATTATTTTTCCAATTCCATCTCCTCCTCGTTAAAAGGGAAAATCCAAAAAACGGCTTTTTTGATTAGAAAAAGGATATTCTTCCGCCTTTACCAGATGTCCGAGAAAAGAATAGAGCAATTTTTAACCGCAAGAGGGGGGAAATAATGCTAAATAGCTGGGATGATTTTTCTGTCTGGGAAAAATCAGCGAAAGACACAATTGACGTCAAGCGTTGTTACATTGACTTAGCCGGAGATTTAATTGCTGGTGTTTTGCTAAGTCAGCTTATCTACTGGTTTTTACTTTCTGACGGAAAAAGCAAGTTAAGGATCACTAAAGAGGGAAGGGAATGGGTGGCTAAAAAAAGGGAAGACTGGTGGGAAGAATGCCGAATTACTCCCAGGCAGTATGACCGTGCAATTGAGGTTTTAAAAAAGAAAAGACTTGTTGTTGTCAAGATATTCAAATTTAACGGCAGCCCCACTATCCATATCAGCCTTGAGAAAGATAATATTCTTTATGGGCTAAATTCCCTAATGAAATCACCGTTTTTAACAAAAGGTGAAAATGGAAATTCCCCAAAGGGTAAAATTCATTTTCCCCAAACGGTAAATTCCTTAATAACAGAGATTACTACAGAGACTACTACAAATATCTCTCTAAGAGAGACGCTTTTGCAAAGGTTAAGAAGATATTTCCCTCACGCCACCCTTCCGGCCAATGTTTCCACCCAAAAGATAGACTATTTTCTCTATCTCATTGAACAGAACAAAATCACTCCAGCTAAGGTGGAAGACCCGGTTAGATACATTCAAAGCTCTAAGCTGGTTGCTCCTTGTCCTTTTCCTTCATTTCTGGAAAGGGAGGAAAGAAGGAAACAACAAGAAAAAGCCCGGCAGGAAGAATTAGCAAAGGAAAGAGAAGACTTAGAAAGATTGCGCAAGGAGAACGAAAAAAAGTTATTGCCATTAATTAAGGAATTCCGGGTTCAGTTTGAAAAACAAAAGAAAACCTAAATTTGCCCCCTCACCTATTAATAGGTAAGGAGGAATTAACCATTTTATAACCGAAGAAAGGAGTTTTTTTATGTTCGGGACTATCTTTGAGCTTAGAATCAGGCAGGAGGAGGGATGAGAAAAAAAGCGCTAACTATTCTGCTTATCCTGGCAATTCTTCTTTCCCTGATTACTGCTTTAACTGAACTTACCGGCAAAACCAATTTTATCTGCCCGGATAATTCCTGTGTTAAAGTTCAGACCTCATCTTTTTCCCGGGTAGTGAGCATTCCGATTGGTTTTTATGCCTTTATTCTGTTAGGAATCGGGCTTTACTTCCACCGGAAGGGAAAGGAGGAGAAGCTGTTTCTTTTACTCTGGGCAATTACCGGTTTAGAAGCTTATTTTATGTTTTTGCAGTTTTTTTGTATCCGTTCTTTCTGTTCGATCTGCCTTATTTTCTTTGCCCTTCTTAGCCTTTGCCTTATTTTTATCTGGCGGGATATTGAAGGGGAAAAAATAACGAGGGCAAAAGCCGGGCTTTTTTTCGGGGCGTTTTCCTTTTTGGTTTTGCACTTTGTCTTTTTCTTTCCCCAGGTAGAATTAAATCCCGGGGTGTTAAGGGAAGATAAACCCCCGGCCCGGGTAGAGCTTTTTGCCTCTCCTTCCTGTTCTCACTGTGAGGAAGCGTTAAGAGCCCTGAAAGAGATTTGCCCCAACCTTAATGCCGCGCTGGTAGTAAGGCCGGTGAGCCTGAGTGAAGCTGACCGAAAAAAAGCGCTTGACTGGGTATGCCGCTATCTTTTCCAGAGCCCGTCCGGGACCTCCCGGAGGCTGGCAGAAAAGATTATCTGGGAAAACGAAAAGGAAGCCCTGAACCTGAACGGAGGCAGGCTGGCAGTGCCGCTGATAGTGGTAAAGGGTGAGGAGGGGAAGCAGGTATTTAAAGGATGGGATCATAGGGTAAGAAACCAGCTGGAATCAGCGGTAATAGAAAGCTCGAGGAAAATTTTTTCCCCCTTTTGGCCTGAGAAGGCAGAAGCAGAAGTTTGCGGGGGAGAAAAGAACTGCTGGGAAGAAAGGAGGCTAAAGGATGATTGAGAAGGAAGCGAGAAACTGGGGGATGCTCTGTCATCTGGGAGAAGGGGTGAACTTAGAGAATATCGGGGAGGTAATCCCCCTTAACCTGGAAGATGAGGTAAGAAAAGGGCATTTTGGCTGTTTTGGCACCACCCGAATCGGCAAAACCAAACTCATGGAACATATAATTGCCCAGGACATCCAAAAAGGCTACAACCTGATTGTGATTGATCCCAAAGGGGAGGTGGAGCTTTTCAGTAAGATTGTCCAGGTAGCTTATGAAAGCAAAAGGCTTTCTGAGCTTATGCTGCTTACCCCTATTTATCCCCAATGCTCAATTAAACTTGACCCTCTAACTTACTATTATATGCCGGAAGAGGTAGTAGACCATGTAGTTTCTGGGATTAAGGCCAAGGAGGAATATTTCATCAATGTAGCCTATGAGACCACGCTGGTGATTGTGCTTTCGCTTATCCTTTTTGGCAAGATTAAAAAAGAAAAACCCGAACTCAACTTCAAGGTGATAAAAGATCGGGCTTCCTACCCGGATTTAAAGAAGCTTAAAGAGGAGCTTGAGCACATTGACTTTCCTGAGGCAGCTGAAGAAGCAAAAGACATCCTTTCTTCCTTAGAGCAAATTCTTTCTTCCCCCCAGGACTTTTTTGCCAAGGTCTCTTCTTCCCTGCGCACCACTCTTACTGCCCTTACTGCCGGAAGTGTGGGAGAGGTAATCGGGAAAGCCAGAGCCAATGAATTCATAAGGAGGTTTGAGTTAGGGGAAAGGGTGATTCTAATAGTTCAGACCGGTTCAATGCTTACCCGGAAGACCTCCCATATTGTGGGAAGGGTGTTAATCAGTATGGTTCAGTCCCTGGTGGGAAGGTTTTTTGCTTCCAGCCGGAAGCTCAACCCACCGCTCTGTATCCATATTGATGAAGGCCACAATGTCCTTTACTTAGGGATTGAGGAGCTCTTTAACAAAGGGGGAGGAGCAGGCTGCTGGGTTCACTTTTACACCCAGTCCATTGCCCAGATGGAAGAAGCAGTGGGGAAAGAAGCCACCCGGAGCATTCTGGATAACATCAACACCTGGGTTTTTATGAAGGTAAACCATCCGGAGACGGCCCAGTATGTGGAGAAGTCAACCCCGATAGTAAGGAAGTTTTCTCCCATCCTCTCCTTTGGGGGAGGGATATCGGTAAGGGAGATTGAGGAGCCAATGGTGCGGGCGGATCGGGTTCTTAGGTTAAAACCCCGGCAGTTTATCCTGATCTCCTACGGAAGATACTTCAAGGGCTTTACCGCCGAGGTCTTACCGCCTGCGGTGCGGGTCAAGTTTCCGGAGATCAGGGCGGTTGAGGAAGAATCCACCCGGTTAAATAACACTATCTAATGGGGTTTATAGAGTTAAGGAGTTAAACTTGAAAATCCTTCTGGCAGTTTTATTAGCAATCTTTCTTATAAAGCCCGGCTTAAGCTTAGCCTTTTGTTTTGAGGAGGCAGGCAAAGCTTTTGCTATTGACCCGGCTGTTGTTGAGGCAATAGCGAAGGTAGAAAGTAACTTTAACCCAAAAGCAGTTAATTACAACCGGGATGGGACCTATGACTTTGGTCTTATGCAGATAAACTCCCTGTGGTATGAGGTTTTAGGGGAGGGGATCTGGCTTAAGCTGGGGAACCCTTGTGTGAATGTCTATGTCTCGGTCTGGATTTTGAGGCAGTGTCTGGATAAGTATGGGAATATTTTTGATGCCTTAGCCTGCTATAACGCCGGAGGAAGGATTAAAGCAGGGAGGGCTTATGCCCGGAAGGTGATGGCAGAAGTAGGAAAAAAATCCGGGCTTAATTAAGTTCATAGAGTTTGAGGAGTTTGTCAACTCAATCAACCCGATAAACCCACAAACTCAATTTGCCCCCCTTGCTATTTATATAGATAGAGGGAGAAAAAAAACAAGGTGAGCTTATCAGGTTAAGGCCAGGGTGTTACCCCGCTTCTTTAGTCCGGTTTTTACGGAAAAAAAGAAGAGAAGCCTTTTTTAGGATCAAAAAGGGGGTAACTGCAGCCTCAGGACGACTTATCTGATCCCAGCTAAGGTAAGTGCCGGTTAGGGGTGAAGGATATATAAGTGGGGATAAACTAAGAAGAGCAACCTGGCAGGCTGGGATGCCAGGTTAAAAAAACAGAAAGGAAAACCAAAATGAAAACCCCAATTGGAATTATCCTCTTATTATTTTTGTTTTCTCCGGTGGCGATTGCCGGGGTATGTGAGGAAGCGGAGTTAAGCCATCTTCCCCTTCCGCCGGGAGTTACCCCGGAGGTTGTCTCCCAAAAGGAAGTAAACGGGATGTGTGAGTTTATTATCCGGCTTTCCAGCTATCCCGGGCTTTTTTCTCTGTATGGAACCAGAGATTTTGTGATCTCAGGCAGTATGTTTAAGGAGAAAAAAGAAATAAGTAAAGAAAGCATTGCCGAAGTAGAAAGGGATGAATTTTTTGCCCTAAAACCCGAACTTGACCGGTTAGCTGCTTTTTCTTACCAGCCCAAAGAGGTTAAGCGGACTGCCTATCTTTTCACTGACCCGGACTGTCCTTACTGCAACCGGGCAAAAAAATTAATAAAGCAGTTTGCCGAAGGAGAGAAACTGGAAGTGAAATTCATTTTTTCTCCTGTCCATCCCGCTGGAAAAGCCAAGGCAATCTCCGGGATTTGCGGAGGGATAACCTTTGAAGATTACCTCAATGAAAAATACGGAGATAGAACCTGTGCTAAAGGGGAAGATAACCTTAGAAGGACCCAGGAAATAGCTTTTCGGTTAGGAGTTTCTGGAACTCCAACCGTAATCCTTGATGACGGAAAAAAGCTTATCGGGCTTAACTTCCCGGCGCTAAAAGAATCAATCACCCAAACCAGATTAACCAAACAAACCAAACAAACGAAATAAACGAGATAAACGAGATTAACCAAACAAACGAAATAAACGAGATAAACGAGAATGCGTGACCAGCTTGAGATCAGGATACCTGATATTGATGGCCAGATCCAGATTTTGTGGTGGGAGTTTGACGAAATTGTGGTTATGGTAGGGGTTACAGTTTTTGGCATTGCCTATGAGCTGGTTATTCCTGCTATGATTTTGGGGTTCATTTTAGCCAAAGCCATGGAGAGGATGAAGATAGAGAATGCCGATGGCTATCTACTCCATTTTCTCTGGTGGCATGGGATTATGCCTTTAATCAAGTTGAAGGTGCCGGGTTTTATCAAGGAGTTTTACGACTGATGCTGCCAAGGTATGTGGAAGCCGGGGAAAACGCTCTTCGGGATAAGGTTTTTTACCGGCTTATAATCATTCTTTTCGGTTTCGCCCTGATTGCAAACGGGTTTTTTCGGAGCTTTACTGCCCGGGTGGTAGTCTATCCGCCGGAGCTCAAAGAAAACTTCTGGCTCACCCCCGGGAAAGCCTCGCAGGAGTATCTGGAGCAGATGGCACTTGCCTTTCTCCATTTCACCTTAGACCTTACCCCCGAAAACGCAGATTCCTTTGTTCGGTATGTAATTGATAATCTCGAAGGGGAGAAAGCCGGGCAGATCTCCCAGGCTCTGCTTACTGATGCCACCTATATCAAGGAAAACAGTATTTACCAGACCTTTTATCCCGCCAGTTTAGCGGTAAATGGGAATGAGGTTCGGGCAGGAGGAAACATCGTAAGGAAGATTGCTGGAAAGGAGGTAATAAACCGCAATGTCTATTATCAGATTACCTTTCGGGTTAAAAATTATGGCCTCAGGATTACTGATCTTGGCCCTTATAGTCCCGGAAGCCCACTCGGTGCAAAAGATAAAGCTGGAAAGTGAAACCGAAGCTTACCCGGTGTTAGCCTCAAACCAGGAGGTAAACCGGCTTATTTTCCCTTTCCCGGTAAAGAAGCTCACCTCTTCTGCTTCCAACTTAGAGGCAAAGTTAGCGGGAAACACCGTAACCCTTACCCTAACCGGCAAGGAGCCGGCAGAGCTTATAGTTTATGGAGCAAGCGGGAAAAGCTACCTTTTAAAAGTTGTTCCTAAGGAAGGGGAAAGTGAGACCATAATCTTTGAGCAAGAAAAAAGAACGGAGTTTCCTTTAAAGGAATCCTATCTTAAGGCGGTAAAGGACCTGGTGATGGCTGGCTATCGGGGAGAAACCCTTCCAGGATATGAGGTAAGAGAAATTTACCGGAAGGTAGAGAAAACCAAAAGGAAGGATAACTGCAGTGACCTTTACTTGATTAAGGAATACCGCAGTTCCCGGGGACTTAGCCTGATTGAGTTAGCCTGTGTAAATACCTCAAAAGAGCCCCGGGAGCTAAAGGAAGAGGATTTCCTGGAGGAAACCGTTCGGGCAGTATCGATTGGCCAAAAGGTAATCGGTCCAAAAGAGATAACCTCAGTTTTTGTGGTGCGATGAACGAAGAGAATAAACCCCAGGAGGAGAAAACCGGAGAAGAAAAGAAAAAGGACCTCCTTAATGAGGTGCTTAAGGAGTTTAAGCTTCCCCCCGAAACCCCGGATTTATCCCGGAGGAAGTACTTCGGGAAGGCAGCAGCAGTTATTACCGGGCTTTCTGCTTTGGTATTGCTGGGGGTTTTTCTTTTTACCGGCAAACCAGAAAAGCCCTCAAAACCCGAGAAACCCCGGCGGCTTTCCTTGCCGGAGAAGGTAGAAAAAGAAGCCTGGATGGCTAAGGAAGGAGCCCGGATCGGAAGCCTGGAGAAAACCCTAAAGGACTTACAGGACCAGAACCAAAACCTGAAAGAAAGACTGGAGCAGCTTAAAAAAACCGAAACCACTCCCCCGCCTCTTCCACCTCTCCCCCCACTTCCAGAGGAAACCCAGAAAGAAAAGAAAAAGAAACCCGAACCCTGCCCTTCCTGTGAAGAAGAGGTTTTAAGACCATCATCCCGGGTTTTACCCCCCCTGCCGGAAGCAAAGCCCTCCGGACCAGCGCTAAAGAGCAAAGCCATCAAAGAATGGAAGCCAGAAAAGCCTCTGCTAAAGAAGCTTTTTCTTCCTCCGGGAAGTTTTGTTAAAGGAATTCTACTGGCAGGAGTGGATGCTCCTGCCAGCCTTTCTCTCCAGCAGACCCCTTATCCGGTATTAATCCGGATGACTGACTATGCCCTCCTTCCCAATGACTTTATCACCGATCTTAGGGCCTGCGTGATTGTAGGTTCAGCTTACGGAGATATATCCTCCGAAAGGGTTTATATCCGATCCGAATCCTTAGCCTGCCTTAGGGAAGATGAGGAGCTGTTTTCCATTAACATTGACCTTAAAGCCAATGCAGTAGGAGAGGATGGGAAGTTAGGACTGCGGGGAAAGGTGGTATCCAAGGAAGGGCAGATGATCGGCAAAGCCCTGGTAACCGGGTTTATCTCGGGAATATCCGATATCCTCCGCTCTGCCAACCGGGTAACCTGGTATCCTTTTGCAGACTGGGAGGACCGGGTAAGGTCTCCTTCCCTGCAAGAAAGCTTTGAGGCTGCAGGCTTAGGTGGGGTAGGAAAAGCCGCTGACCTTTTAGCCAAACACTATATTGACATGATGAAAAGAATTTACCCGGTAATTGAGATTGAGGCGGGAAGGGAAGTTACCCTGATAGTAAACCCTCCCGGCGCAGTGCTTACCCACGAGAACTATTATGAAATAGGAAAATAACCAAACGGAGGAATTAGATTGAAAACCATAACTTTGCTTTTAATTATCAGCGTTACAGTTGGTTGTGGTCCCAAATACAGCTGCCCTTATCCTTCGGGGATGAGGTGCAAATCGGTTGCCGAAGTCTACGAGAAGACCTTAAGGGAAGGAAGCATTAAGACCACCGAAGAAGCAAAAAAAGGGAAAGAAGAATTTTTGCAGGAGATTAAAGGTTATTATGTTTCAGTTGAGGATACGGAATACCTTTTGCGGAGGATTCTTATTAACCGCTGGGTAGACCAGGACAATGCCGTCTACGGAAGGAGCTATGTAACCATAGCCATACCCAAAGGGGTAAAGGAACCGGAAGGGATAAACCAGAGGCTTCTTACCCCCCAATGGAGCGGTTCCGCCTCCCCGCTTCCCTTAAGGGCAAAAGAACCAGAATCAGACTTATCCCGCTCCCCGGAGATTAAGCCTTATCTTTTGCCTTTTGACCGGGATAAAACCAATAAGCCCTCAGGCTCAGATAGCAAAAAAAACCAATACCCTAAGAATAAAGAAACCTGGCCGTATAACCAATGAAGCAGTTTATCAGTTATAAAGTTTTGAAAGTCAACTGTCGATTAGCACCCTGTGAGTGTGAGGAAAAGAAAGTCTGCGAGTATTGCCTCCAGGCCAATCTGATTCTTTGGAAGAAAGAAAAACATCGGGAAGAAGAAATTAAGCCGGCGATTTTAACGGCAGTAAAAGCCTCAGGGGTCAGAAAGACCGCCCGGCTGCTAAAAATTCAACCGTCAACCGTAACTCGCTGGATTAGAACAAAAAATATCCCCCAAAAATACATTGAAAAAATAAAAAGCATTAAAGTTCTTGGGGGGGGGTAGTTGGAGGTCAGTCACTGTTCCCCAAAAATAAGAAAAAGGACATGGGTCCCAGGAGTAAATAGGAACGGAAGAGATGCTCATAACTCCACAAACAAGTAAGAGGTTAACCAAAAATGGCCTTACCGGTAAAACTGATTAATTTTTGTTTAGAGAAGGTAAAGCGGTTTTCGGAGTATCTGCCTTATTTCACCTTTGATGAGGGTGAAGGGATCTACTACCTAATCGATGGAGCAGCGGGATTTATTTTTGAGTGCTGGCCTTTAAACCGGGCAGGAGAGGCAGCATTTAGCGCCTTAAGCGGGCTTTTTTCTCTTCCCCTTCCTTCTGAGTCCTCAATCCAGATAAACTTGATCAATCTTCCCATTAATGAAGCTACCCTGAAAAGGATTAAAGAAGGTCGAACTCGGTTTCATTCCCTGATTGAGAAGCGGATTGAGCTTTACCGGAAGGCAGCCCGAACCAGTATTCTGAATGAGAACTTCAGCCTTCCGGTAAGGGACACGGTTCTTCTGGTAAGCGTAAGGCTAAAAAACCCGGAGAAAATCTCTCCAGTAAAGAAGGCAATAAGGCAGGTCCTGGATTATGCCCGGCTTTTCCCGGTAGAGGTAAAGCCTGAAAGGCTGATTAATATCCTTTACCGCCTCTTTAACCCTGACCATCCGGATATTCTTCTTAACTGGGATAAGGGTTTAGAGATTCGCAGTCAGGTTATCTGGGCAGATAACGAGCTTATCCAGACTGAGGAAGGCCTGCTTTTAGAGGGAGGCAAATTCCGGCTTGTCTCCCTTTCTCCCAAGCAGTATCCCCTTAGGTGGGAGATCTGGATGAATGGTTTGCTTTTAGGTGATGAGCTAAGTGACTCCAAGAAATTCAGGACTCCGTTTATGATTACCTTAAACTGTATTTTTTTCGACCAGGTTCGGTTCCGAAAATCCCTCCAGGGGAAAGCCACCCTGATTACCAACCAGATGATTGGGCCTTTAGCCCGGATCATCCCCCGGCTGCAAAAGAAAAAAGAAAGCTATGATCTGGTCTTATCCGCCCTTGATTCCGGCCATACCTTAGGGTTTGGGGGGTTAAATGTGATTCTCTGGGGAAGAGAAAAAGAGGTAAGCGAGTCAATGTCCACTGTGGAAGCCCACTTCCGGAGTTATGGATTTATCCTGCAGCAAGACAACTTTATTACCGCCAATTTGCTTATTCAGTCTTTGCCCCTGGCAATTATCCCCGAGGTAAAGTATATGGGGATCCAGGGGTTATGGCGGGGAAAGACCATGCTTTCCTCCAACTTTGCTTCCCTTTCTCCGGTAGTAGCCGAATGGAAGGGAACTCCCACCCCCACTATTACTTTGGTGGGAAGGAAAGGCCAGTTTATCTCCCTTGACCTTTATGACAATCCCAGCCGCAATGCCGTTATCTCGGGTAAGACCGGTTCGGGGAAAAGCTTTTTTACCAATGAGCTTATCCTTAATTACCTTTCTAAGGGAGCAAGAGTCTGGGTAATAGATGTAGGGAGGAGCTACTACAAGCTCTGCCGGATTCTTAACGGCGAGTTTATTGAATTCGGGAAAAAAGATTTTTGCCTAAACCCCTTTAGCTACATCCGGGATTTTAATGATGAGGCTGAAATCTTAAAAGCCATCATTGCCCAGATGGCCTGCCCTTCCCGCATCTTAACTGACCTGGAATACTCCCTGGTAAGCCAAGCAGTAGAGGCCATCTGGAATAAGAAAGGAAACGAAGGGGGGATAAGGGAGGTGAGGGAGGAGCTAAAGAAACTGGGAGACTCCCGGGCCAATGACCTTGCTTTGATGCTTTATGACTATGCCGAAGGGGTCTATTCCTCCCACTTTCAGGGTAAAGCCAGTGTTAATTTTGAAAAGGACTTTATTGTCTTAGAGTTAGAGGAGTTTAAGGCGAAAAAGAGGTTAAGGAGTGTAATCCTTTTGCTTTTAATCTATGACATTCAGAACAAGATGTATGCGGAGCGGGAAAGGAAAAAGCTGCTTTTGATTGATGAAGCCTGGGACCTTTTTGGTGACTACATGGCCAATGCTCCCAAGTTTATCGAGGAATCCTACCGGCGGGTAAGGAAATACCAGGGCTCAATTGCCACCATCACTCAGTCCCTCCAGGACTACTTTACCATCGGGGAGGTAGGGGCAGCCATGCTCCAGAATGCAGACTTTAAGTTCTTTTTAGAGCAAAACGAAAAAGGGATTGAAGCCGCCAAACAGCTTTTAGATAAAGATGATGCGGATCTAATAGCCGGCCTTACCACGGTGGATAAAGGCTTTAGTGAGATTTTCGTAAAAAGCCCATTAGGAAGCGGGGTAGGAAGGCTGGTAGTAGATGAGTTTACCCACTACCTTTACACCACCCGGGCGGAGGATTTTGCCGCAATTTACCGGTTGATTGAAAAAGAGGGGATAAAAGTGGAAGAGGCAATCAACCGGTTTTTAAATGAAAAAAAGGAGCAGAATTGAAATTGCAACTTATCTATCTGGTGGTGATCACTGCTTTGGTTTCTGCTTTTATTACCCTTTTGATCGAAAGGGAGGTAAAGAAACCGGAGCTTGCTACCCTTAATATCAGCCGGGTAATGAGTTATGTCAAAACCCGGGTAAAAGAAAGAACCGAGAACCTGCCCGAATCAGAAAAGATGAAAAAAACCGAAGAACTCTATCCAAGCTATCTGGCTAAAGCCCGGGAAGCGATTTTCTTAGTTTCTCAGGGAAGGACGGTTCTGGTTGAGGAAGCAGTGGTAGTTAGCCCAAAGGAAGTAGAGGATATTACCAATGAGGTTCTGGCCCAAATTACTGATTAGCCTTATTTTAGTTTTCTTTTTTTCTGCCGGAGCCTCTGTTAGACCAATGGAAAAGCAGACGCTTAAGCCACCAGAAAATAAGAGCTTCTTTTATTATGATGCCCCCCAAGGCTGGTTCTGGTACCGGGAAAAACTGGAGCAGAACCAAGAAGAAACCGAGAAGAAACCCCCTATCTTGGGGAAAGCCGGTGACCTTAAGAACCTTCCCTCCGATTACCTAACTAAAGTTGCGGGTAAGCTTTCGGTTAAGCAGCTGCGGCAGTTAGCCAAGGTGCTGCTTGACCAGGCAATGGAGCCCGAAGCAAGCTCTGAGGAGGTAAGAAAGTATATGGTTATCCACCGGGAGGTGCTTAACCGCTCGGATAGTTTTGCCCGGAGGTGGCAGGATGTGCTTATGGCAGATGCTTACTTTGACTTCCCCGGCTATTTTATCCCGGTAGTAAGCCCGGCTCAGGAAGTCTGGGCAGAGCTAAAAAAAGAAAAACAGAAAAAAAAGCTAAAAGAGATTGCTAAGGTGGGGAAGCTAACTTTCTTTTTTGACCACGACCCTTACAGCAAGAAGCAGGCCGAAGCTTTATTCCGGATAAGCGAGGAATACGGCTTAGAGATTGTTCCCATAACCAGAAAGGAAGCAGAAGCAAAAGGATGGCAAGTGGGGCAATATCCTTCGGTATTTCTTTATCTTGCTTATCCGGAAGGTCTGATCCGGCTGGGAAGCGGTTACCTGGTTTATTCTGAGCTTATAAGAAGGATGATAAGAGGTTTTCAGGTCTTAACTCAAAAGGCAAAGGATGTTGAAGATCGTTGACCTTTTTGACCCCACCCGCTATGTGGAGGCAGCTGAATACCTTGCTTTCTGGAAGCATTTTTTTGTCATCTTTAAAGGCTGGTGGCCAAGGATTTTAGCTTCGGTAAGCCTGTTTTTTGCTTTCTGGACCGGAGTTTACCGCCGAAGGGTGCTTTTAGGGATATTCTTTTTTAGCCTGGCTATTATCTTTGCCTATTTAAGCGGGATTCTTAAGCTTATGGGGATTTAGCAATGGTTAAAAGAAGCGAAGAGACCATATTAAGCAGCAGTTCTTATCCGGGTAAACCCCAGGGGTTTTTAGATGCCTTATCTGAAATCCAGCAGTATTACATCATTGAAAGGTCCGGAACCGAAATCCCCCGGGATTTTCTTACCATCCGGGGAACCCTTTCCTTTTTCTGGGTGGGGCTGAAAGGAAGCCTGGTGGTTGGTTTCTGCCTTACAATTTTATCTCCCTTTGCCTTTGGGGTGATGAATCAGCTTATTCCGATCTTTGGCACCTACCATCCCAGCTTGTTTGATAAAATCTTTGCCTTTCTCCTTCCCCTTTCCTTTTCTTTTACCTACAGCCTTTTCCTTATCACCTTAGGGAACTATTACATCGGCGGCCTTACCCGGGCAGCGATAATGAGCCTGATCCAGGGGATAGTAATCGGAGCAGCAGTTAAGGCTGTTCTGGCCTTTATCTTTTTTCACTACCTTTATTTTGTGGTTTTTCAGCCCGAAACCTTAGGAAACCTTATCTTAAAGCTCCATTTCTTTATCAAACCAAAGACCAGGGAAAAACTTTACTTCTGGCTGATGGAGTTTAAATCCAGCCTGCTTCCTTCTGCCTGGTTTATGGTAGTTACCACGGTTATTTTTATCGGTATTCCCCTGGCAAGCATTCTTATCCAGGGAAAAAGGATCAACCGGATAATTGAGGAAGAAAGGGAATGGGGAACCTCCGGTTAAGAACCCCGGCAAAGATAATTGCGGTTCTTCTTGCCTTCCTTTTAGTTTTTGAACCCAATAAGGCTCAGGGTTTTGACGGTTTTAAAGCGGGAGAGGAGTTGGGTAATTATATGGAGGATAACTTTGGCGGGGATAAGACCTGTAACTTTCTTAATCAGTTCTATAGTGACCTTAAGGGAAACCTTGATTCCTTCAATCCGGATTATGTCACTGAAGCACTGAATAACAGCTACTATAGTGAAAGCGGAGATTACGGGGTTATTGCCCAAAAGATTGAGCAGATGACTGATGATGCTTATCGTAAGGGCTGGCCGCTTTCTGTTTCTTCCACCACCCGGAAAGCACTTTGCCTCCGCTCTGAGAATGAACCAAACCAGTTGATAAATTACACCAGCCGGGTAACTGTTGCTGGAGAAAAATCTCCCGGCTCTACTGCCGCAGTTTACTACTATGATGGGGCGATAAAAACCAGCTGCTCCTCAAATTCATCTCCCTTTTCCTGTAATGTTCCCTGGGGTTTAGACCAATTCTTCTGGTTTCAGCTAACTGATAATTCAACCGCAAACCAGGAGCTAATCCACCTTACCATGAATGATAAAGTAGTTGCTTCAGGTTTAAACTTTGGTCCGGCCAGGGGGGAGGGGAAGGTGTTTTTTCTGGCTTTTGGTTTCCCGCAGGCCGGAAAAGTTGATTTTACCTATGAATACCCGGTTGAGCCGCAATCCTATGACCTTACCGAGGGAAACCCCCTTACCTGTTCTCTTAACTGCCCTTTTTCTGAGACAGTTGAAGACCAGGGGCAGCTAACCTGTTCGTTTAGGAAAACTGTCGCTAACTACGACCAGTACTTCTGCTCTTTCCCGGATGGTGCCGATAACTTTAAGCCCCCTCCGGGTTGTTTTAGCAGCGGAGGAGGGAATTTCAACTGCCCCCATTCTTCTCCTCCGGCTTCCAGTATTTTAATTTCCTATCAAATCCAGCATGACCTTTTTCGCTGCCCAACCAGAAATTATCAAACTATCTGCCCGGAGGCAAATTTTAGGGAAAGGCAGGATAACAACCAGATTTTTGAGAAACCCCATGATAATCCTCACCCCGAATCAATTACCTGTCAGTATGAGTGCATCTGGCTTACCAGTGAAAAGGATAAAAACAATATCCCCCACCATTATTACCGGTGTCCGGAGGTTGATTCTGCTTTTTGCCCGGCGGATTGTTTCCCGGGAAATCCGGAAGCCTGCCCGGAGGAGGATTTTTGCCCGCTTGCCCCCGGAAATATCCTCTGGCTCTGCAACTACTCCTTTGGAACCCCGGGTAAAGAATATACTGATCCAGCGGCGGAGGAAGATAACTGCGTTTGCGATAACAATTTTTGCACCTGCACGGTTTCAGCTGAAATTAGAGAAAACGGAATAACCCCGATCTCCGCCCTCGATATGGGAATCAAACCATCAGGAGCAGTTCTTAAACAGGTAACTTTGGGAGAAAATATAATTAATACCAGGATCAGCCTTTCTCCTGCAATAGCAATCTTGTTAGTCCATATCCCTTCTGCTGCCCCTGCCGACCACATTGACCTTAGCTTCTGGGTGGGCTGGGACCGAAACGGATCAAAAAAGGAGTGCTTCTGGATTGCTCCGGATAAAACCTGCCGGGATGCCTGGGCAAAAACCAAAACTGCCGAAGAATGCATTAACCTCAATTTAACCCATCTTTATGAAATTGGAAAAGAAATCTTTGGCCAGGAGCTCCCTTTTGTGCGCTATGAGATTATCGAGCAGCGGAATGAGTATCCCGGGGTAAGCTGCTACGGTGCCCATGAGAATGATTGGTTTCAGTTCTGGCAGATCCGGCTCTATCCTCCTTTGAATAATTACACCTACCTCTGCCCCCTGGGCAACTATCCCTGTGAACCAGACCCCGCTTACCCGGAAAACTATTACTGCACTTCTCCGGGGATGGTGGGTCTTATCCCGACTGATACGGTTGACCTCAGTTCAAAGCGAAAAGAAGAAGCGGAGTTTATTACTGAAAGTTGCGAAAATAAAATTGTCTGCCTAAATTCAGGCTGCACCCGAACCGAAGTTAAAAAGCTCTGCCGGTACTGCCTGAAAGAAAACTGCTGGGATAATGATTATGAGGACTTAAGTTCGGATTTTGGCGAAGCCCTGACTTATATGGAGATTGCTGCTGAAATCGGCCAGGATATGAAGGGCTTAAGGGTTTTTAACGGATTTAAAGAAACCTGTGTAAGTGAAGGTGGGTTAATTTTTACGGTTGACTGCTGTAAAGAGCTGGGAAGTAACGCGGAGGAGGTAGGAAAAGCAGTTTCCAGCCTCCAGTATGCTTACGGAGCTTATAAGTACGGAAAGGCAATCTATACTGCCATCACCACCCCCAAATATGTAATCAGTGCAGTAGGAACGGTAGAAAAGGTGGTTCAGGCGGGTGAGGCAGCTGCCGGAGCAGTAAATGCCTTAAGTGCCCTTGAGGTATCCCAGGTTACCGGGAACTATTCTCTGGTTTTTAAAGAAGCAGGCGAGGCCCTGTTTCAATCCGCCTTTGGGCCAGGTTCTCTAAGCAGCATCTTCAGTGCTTCCACTTTGGTCAGTGTGACGATAGCAGTTGCGGTTTATTTTTTGATCCAGTTTCTTACCTACACCTGTAAAGCCTCGGATGCTCCGGCCGCAATCAAAAGCAAATTAGGATACTGCCATTATAACGGAAAGTACTGTGCAAAAAGAAGCCTTTTTGGCTGCCTGGTAAAAAGGAAAAGCTACTGCTGTTTCCAGTCGAAATTAGCCCGGATAATCCAGGAGCAGGGAAGAAACCAGATAGGAAGAAGGTGGGGAGGGGCTAAACATCCGGACTGCACCGGATTTACGGCAGAAGAGATTGGGCAGCTTGACTTTTCGCAGATGGATTTCACGGAAGTCATAAACGAAATAATCCAGCAATATACCTCCAGGTTTGAAGCAGATGAGAAAACTTCAGCTTTTGCCCTGGACCTGGAGAAAACCTTTAACCAGAACCTCGAGTCGTTCATAAATACCGAGCTGCAAAACCGGGTCTCCGGGGGAATGATTCTGCCAGGAGGACAATAGTTAACCAAATAAACCAAATGAATTTAATTATCATAATTCTAGTTTTGCCGATTTTGCTATCCCCTCCGGCTTATGCTGACCTTTCCTTTAAGGTAAGGATGGAGATGGGAGCAGTATCTTTAGAATCAGCTTACTATCTAAAAGATAACCGGATCCGGGTAGACCACCATACCGGTGTTTCTGCAGTTATTCTTTTAAATGAAGGAAGGGTGATTATGGTTGACCGAAACAGTAAAACTTACTTTTCTTCTCCCCTCCATTCCGAGGGAGGGATAAGGCTTAAGGAGGCACTTAACCAGGATGCTCTTTTTCTCCAGAAAAAAGCCAAAATCGTCTCTTTAAAGAAAAAGGGAAATGTAAGTGGCTTAACCTGTGATTACCAGAACCTTACCCTTAATTACGGAGGGATTGAATTTGATTATACCGTCTGTGCGGTAAAAGAGCCTCCCCCTGAGATAAAACAGTTTAGACAATTTACCGGCGACCCTTTCCCGGAATGGGTGATAAAGGGGGAGGGAAAGATAAACAAAGTGAGGATGAGTTATGAGGTTCTGGATGTTTCTTTTAACCCTGTTTCTGACCGGCTCTTTACTCTTCCTTCCGGATACCGGGAATACCGCTGACCTTGGCACCTATGGTTCTACTTACCCGATTGCTGAAAGGGATATAAGGGAGGTTTTTATCCAGGGGCTAAAAGAGGTGTTTTCAGAAAAAAACCAGAAGAAAGCTGCCCTTAAGCTTAAAGAAAAAATAGAAGAATTTGACCTTTACCTTCCGGAAGTAAAAAAAGAAAAAACCTGGAAGGTAGATACCACCTTTCAGCTTAAAACTGATATTACTGACCCGGAAGGAAAGGTTATTGCCCGAGCCGGAACCTATGACCTCTTTGACTATATCTTGCCGGTGGATAAGACCTATGTTTTTATTGACGGCAGAAAGGAAAGAGAGCTTAATTTTGCCCGGGAATTAAAAAAAACCCGGGATATTACCCTCATCCTCACTGCCGGTAATGTGCTGAAAGTAAAAAAGAAAGGATTCTTAGAAGTATACCAGGCTTCCCCCGAACTCCTTAGCCGGTGGGGGATTAAGGCGGTTCCAGCTGTTGTTGAAGTAAAAGGAAAAGAAATAATTGCCCGGGAGGTAAAACTAAGCCGGTAAAGTTAAAAAGTTTAGAATTTGGCCGGTTAACTCAAGAAACCCAATAAACTTTAAGCCAATGATCTTTAGAATCATCCTGGTTTTGATTTTTTTCTTAATTCAACTGAAAGCTTTTGCCTTATGCCCTCAGGCAGATATCATCTCCACTATGATCAGCAGGGTAAGCTGGAAGTGCCTCTTCCCTTTAAGAATCGGCTCGGTTACCGTTAAGCCCGGAGGAGAGGATACCCCACCGCTTGATAACGAATTTTTTTGCCAGTGTTATGGAGAATGGGGGGTAAGGATGAGCTTCTGGGAACCGATAAGGCTGATTGAGGTGGTAAGACAGCCTTACTGCTTTCCCGCCTTAAATACCTGCCTGACTGATACTGCCAAAAACCCTACCCCCTCTCAGCTTAAAAAACACGGGACTGATACCTGGGGAAGGGGGGATATGAGCAATGAATTTGCTTTTTATCATGTTCACTACTATGTTTTCCCTATCTGGCGTCTTCTGGGAATTGGAGTTGCGATTGTGGGGAAGGGGCTGGATACGGTAACCGGAGGGATATATCCGGACTTTTCTAAGTGTTTTTCTGGTGGGGGAAGTGAGGGGCTTACTATCGATTCCATTGATTCCCTTGATATTTTTATTTTAACTGAGCTTGATCCCACCTGGAACGATGACCTGATTGCTGCCTATATGAATCCGGAGGCAGTTCTTTTTGGAAACCCGATCTCCCAGGCAGTATGTGCTGCTGACTGCATTGGTGCAACTTCTGCTTTTCCTCTGGACCCGCTTTTCTGGTGTGCGGGATGCTGGGGAGGTATTTATCCCTTTACCGGAACAGTGCCTTATTCTAATGGTGGGATTGAAAGCTCAAGCCTGCTTTCGGCTAAGATGGTAGCCAAACTTAACCGGATGCTTCTGGAAGGGGTTACAACGGTTGATTACTGCCGGACTATCCCCACCGGATTTATCAAAAAGAGTCAGTATAAACTCCAGCTCCTTTATCCCCGAGTGTCAAAGCAGTGTTTCCCTCTGGGGAAATCCACTATGGTCTGGGGGACCGGCAAAACTTACCCGGAAAAAGGGGAAGACTTCGTGTATCTCCTCTGGAGGAAAAAGGAATGCTGTGCAAGGTAGGGAGGGATTGGGTTTACACTTTCAAACAAAACAGGATTTATGTTGTCTAGAAAAAGGGGAGAAAAAAAGAAAGGTAGTAATAACAAAACTAAGAGGAGTATAGCGCTAACACTATCTGCTTGCGTGTTTGTAATGGAGTTAAGGAAGACTGTAGCTTTTAGAGGAATTTTTGATAATCTTTAATTTTTTTAACACCTTCATCGCTTCTACCTTCTCCCGAAAAACTCCTCCGTTTTTTTTAAAATCTCAATCTGGATCGCCTGCTTACCAATTATCTTCTGCAACCTCTCAATCTCAGCCCGGTAAATATTATCATCCGAAGAACCATTTATAATGACCCCCAGATTGACTGGACAGGTAGTTAAGATGTAGTATCTAGTTAATTTTGGAGGTAAGAAATGGGAAAACGAAATCAATATACACCTAAACAAAAGCTGGAAATTGTTCTCGAAGGGTTAAGGGGGGAAACTTCAATAACAGAGCTCTGCCGGAAGCATGGGATTACCTCGACCATGTATTATAAGTGGCGGGATTTATTCCTTCGCAAAGGGGAAGAAATTTTTGCTAATCGAGGTAATTTTGCTTCCGAACGAGCCTATATTGACAAAATTCGAGAAATGGAACGAATTTTAGGACGACTCACGATGGAAAATGAGATTTTAAAAAAAACGGAAGAATACTTCAATCGGATTTAAAGGAGAAAAAGGAGTTAGTGGTTGAGCTTAAGGAAAAATATCCTTTAACTATTGTAAGTTCGGCTTTGGAGATGAGCCGCAGCGGAATTTATTACCTGCTCAGCCAACAGGATAGAGTTATGAATAAGCTTGAAAAGATTAGAGAAAAATATTCCCATCTCAAATATATCTTTGATAGTCTGTGTCGGGAATTTCCCAAGTACGGTTATCGTCGAATCCGGATAATGCTGAGGCGTCGGCATAATATTCTCATGAGTAAGAAGGCTGTGCAGTGGGTTATGAAGGCTTTCAACTTAAAGCTTCCGACTAAAAAGAAGCGGCCACCCCGGCCACGTGCAGAAAAAATGGAAATT
>Ga0272448_1003131_pt1 | contig 19935 bp, 16 predicted proteins | sample YNPCB0191_FD_202220 | JGI IMG/M metagenome (GOLD analysis project Ga0272448, IMG submission 202220) | Hot spring sediment microbial communities from Yellowstone National Park, WY, United States - YNP-CB-019-1 | ecosystem: Environmental > Aquatic > Thermal springs > Hot (42-90C) > Sediment... | reverse complement strand
CTCAAGGATAGTCATTATACCTAAAGGAGTACATGGAATAAAAGATTCTTCTTCAAGTATAAGTTTGCCAAGATTTACAGGATGCAAACCATCAACATCTTTTGAAGGATCTATGGTATTTATAATCTCATTTTCATTTAGATGAGATGGCAATGGAAGTTGAACAATTATACCGTGAATATCAGGATTTTTATTTAAATTCATTATAGACTTTTTTATTTCTTCTGGCTGTGCATCGTTTGGGAAAGTTTCTTTATGAAAAAAGAAACCTATCTCTTTTGCAGTTTTTTCTTTATTTGAAACATAGACCTGTGAAGCAGGATTATCTCCCACAAGAACAACTGCAAGACCTGGTACTATTTTTTGTGACAATAACTTTTTTGTTTTAGCGATACATTCGTTTTTTATATCATTTGCTAATTTTTTACCATCAAGTATCATTTTTTTAACATCTCAATATATTCCGAAATTTCAGCAGGCATACCATCTGGATCTTTTTCGTATTTACGGAATTTAATATCAAGTTCTTTCAGACGACGGGTAAGAATATTATTAAGTTTATTTTCCAGAGGTTCATAAATTGGAAGGGTTTTAAGTTTATCTCTAACTGGTTTAGAGAAAGGAATAATTCTATAAAAAATATCCCTTAAGACTTTGTTTAATTTTGCAATTCCTTTACTTTCATATTCTATATATGTAAGATAATCCTGAGCAAAACGTTCTCTGTTAGAACGGAAATTTTTTATATGTTCTTCAATTTTTTCTTTTGCTTCATCTGACAGATTAGGATTTTTTTTGTAGAAACTTATATAATCAAAATAATGTCCTGTAAGTCCTCCTTCTATAGGATCTGCCCACTGAGGACCTTTTTGAGTTTTACATATCTCCCATCTGAAACGACCAACGGCTAAAATCATATTCTTTCTCAAATCTCCAAGAAAGAATTGTGGTAAAGCAAAACGTGCTTTTGATCTTTTGTTTGTTCCTTCAAGATCCTGCCACATCATTATACGTGAACCAACAGTAGGAAGTATTATAAAAACAGGCAGTATACTTTTCTCAACAATCTCTATTTTAAACTTTGTTTTTACAAGGACTTCACGGTTAAAAGCCTGATAATCTATTGAAATTATCTCTTTTAGAATATCTTCAATCTGCTGTTTATAAAGAAACGCTTTATTAATATCAAGATTTAAAATTTCATCCATTAAAATGGGAAAAGCAGTAGAAATAGATTCTGAACACACACGACTGCAGGATGTTATCATCTGATTAATTTCAAAATTTATTTTATATCTTCTTAAATTTTCAGGATTCTGTGTTAATTCCTGCATTTCAGCATAGGTCTTTGTTTTAGCCTCTTCCTGCAGATGTTTTTCAAATGTAAGGCCCATCTCTGTAATACTTGGTGAGAACTCCTCTGAAGCTATCTTTGATAACCACTGAATCGTTGTATATATTTCTAAATCTCCAGAATAGTTATCATGGGCTGATAAAAGGAAAAGAAGATTATTTTCAGAAAGCATCGTCTCATCAAGAAATCCATAATTAAACATTAATTGAACAGCCAGTGGAAGATCAGAAGGATTTTCAAGATATCTTAGAAAACAGTGATAATAAAGATTCCAGTATGCTCTTGTTAATTGATGCCTCGCTCGTCTTGCTTCTGGTGTAACATCAAGTTTGTCCGGCTGTTTCTTAAAAAGATCTAATGCTTTGAAAAATAAAGTTTTATCTTCATCAGACATTCTACTGTATTCAACGATCTTGTTTACTGAATCTTTTAACTGTTGCAGTTTGTGCCTTGCATCTTCACTTATCTGTGATGCACCTGTTGCTACTGATATCTTTTCTGTTTGAGATAATCTGCTAAATAGAGTCTGAACTTTAGTTTGAACTCCCTGTTTTGGAACTACTCTGAATTGATTTTCAAGATTCTGGAAATAATTAAGACGTTCCATAATTTTATTAGATACTGTTTCATGTACAAGAAACGAAGATGTTAAAGCATTCTGTGGTAGTGAGAGCCATAATCCACATAATCCATTTGCTCCTGCTATCCTTTCTATACATTCAAGAATCTGTTTTGTCTGTTCAAATACTGTCTGACATAGAATGTTCATTGTAAGTGCTAAATTTTCAAGTGGAAAAGGAAATAATCCTGGTAGATTTGTAAACTGAGCAGAAAGTATTGGACTATCTATTTTAAGAAAATTCATAAAAAAATTTAACATCTGAATATCTATAATTTCTGATAGATTACTTGAAAACTGAGCATAATCTTTATCTAAGAACATAGAATGATCAGCAGTAAGGAAAAAAGGATCCCCTGAAGGAGATATTGGGGCACCTTTGTTTTTTGAAAAAAGTACAGAAGCATTTCTGCTGTTATTGATTATAGTTTTGAATGACATTAAAGATCCACTGTCAGGTATTTTAGAGATTATATCTCCTGTAAGAATTAAAAGATTGTCTTCAAAAATAAGAGAGTCTTTTAGAATATTATTAAGATAATTAACCCTTTCTGTAAGAAGGTGTATCTTACGGTAAAGACTCTTTAATATATAGATACTCAAATTAGGATTTGATTTAGAAAGTGATAAAATCTGTTCTTTTGAAAAAGGATAAGAAGATATCTTTGCTTCCTGCGCACAACGAAAAGTAAAAACTTCAGGTGAAGAATGAACCAGAGAGTATTCTCCAAAAGAAAAATCTCCATTCAATTGACATATCCTCAAACTTGAAGATATGATCTCTTCTTGATTTTTGTTAGAAATATCTTCTTCTGTAAAAAGAACATCCAGAACTCCAGAATGAAGAAGATTTAATGAATTTACTTTATGTCCTTGAATTATTACAACATCACCTGGTTTGACAATTACTTCTTTATTGACTTTCTGGTTATCAATAACCATATCCTGTTCCTTTTACTAATTATAGAGAATAAAAATAAAGATTTTTTTATAAAAAAACAAGAATTTATTTAAGTAAAATAAGAACCGTTAAAACTCCTACCACAGTAATCTCTACCCAAAAAAACATTACAGGAACATTTAAAGGCTTTGCAGTGGTAGAATGAAAGACTGTGTCTTTTTCTATTTTTACTACAGTATCCTGGTCTTTTAAGATTTTATTTTCAACTGGAGTAGTTTTTTTTAAACTATCTAAATTTTGTGATTCTTTTTGCGATTCATATAAATCTTCATCAGACTTTTTTAATAAAATCTTTAAAAGAAGATAGAATAATACAATAACAATTCCTGCGATTAATGACAGAATGGCATAATTCCATCTTTGAAAAACAACTGATAAAAAAATACTTAAAGTGCATAATAAGATTAAAAGATATAACATTAAACTATCCTCCTCTTGTTTTTAAATCTTTCTTATAATAAATAGAAAAGAACCTGGATTTACTGTTATACTTTCTTTAAAAAGTTCAACAAGTTCATTAGCATTGAGATCTGGACTTGATGAAAGTCTTTCTTTTATCGTTTCAACTGAAGTTGTAGAAAGAAAAGCATCATTAAAAAATATCAAACTATCTTTAGATTCGACTCTTATTTTTTCTTCTTTAAGAGATATTATAAAATCTTCTTGATTAGCCTTACCTAAGGGTAACCCGCATGAAGGAAAAACAATAGCATTATTTGATCTTTGTTTATGCCAGATTAATCCTGAAAACCCTGCAAGTGTTATTGTAAATATATTATCAGTTAAACTAAATTTACCAGTAACTACAGGAGACGGTGAAAGAGAAGAAGCAGTAAATTCTTTGTTTAATAAAATCATACTATCACGAGCACTTATTCCACTTATAATCTTTTCAAAAGCAGAACATATTAACCCTGCAGAAACAGAGTATGCATCTAAAGACTTTTCTTCAGAGAATGCAATACCAAAAAAAGACTCTGTCTCTGAAATTCTTCTTACAGCAAGAAAAGATGATGCTAATCCTTCCTCTTTGCATAATTCTGCATAACTTATACCTATTAAATTATCTTTAAAATTTCTAAAAAGATTTTCAGAGATCCCTTTTCTTATATCATTTTCTCTTCTTATTCTATCTTTTTGAATATATTCTTCTGATAATTTTTTAATTCTTTCTGAAATATTTTGTGCTGTTTTTGAGAGAATCTCTACCATTGGTTTTAATTCTATATTTACAGGTTCTGTTGGCATCTGTTCTGGTTTTTCAGAATAATTTGTTAAAAGATTAAGAACATTCTGTTGAAAAATAGTATTATATCTTCCAATTGCCCATGATATCAGAAATGCTATAAATAACATCAAGATCCATGCAATTGTTATAGAAGGATTGAATGAAAAGAATCTTGTTTTTATAAGAGGTTCCTGATTGATAAGAAATAAAAGTTTTCTAAATTTTATTCCAGCAGTATAATCAAATAAAGATTGAGGAGTAGTTTTAAAAGCCTGAACTGCATAGATATAATTTTTATCTATTCTTTTGTTTTCAATTATTTTAAAAGTATCTGATTTAAAACCTTCTTTGTAAAGTGGATGAAATTTTGCAGGAAGACGTTGAAATCTGTATGACTTTAAAAGTTCAGGATCTGTGCTGTATATTAGTCTAAATTCAGCATCTGTAAACCATATTTCAGCCACAGAAGGATCTTTTATTATTTCTGTTGCAAGATCTTGAAGAAGATTTATCTTTTCATTGTTCAGTGCACCCTGAAGAATTCTTTTTGCTTCAAATGTTAAATATTGCAGGGTCTTAGTTTTATAAAGAGTCATGTATCGATTATAAGTAAATATTTCGTATAGTAATGTAATAAACAGAAAAGACAGGATAAAAATAAAAACAGGTAAACCCATAAAAAGAGATCTACTAAAATTTTTTTTGTTCACGATCTTATTCCTCCTTAAAATTGTTTTTTAAAGACATTGCTCTTATTTGATCCACTTTAAAAATTTGTATTACTGAAAGATTAGAATAGGAATCTCTAATATTATCATCAGAACCTTTATCTGGAGTTGTATCTACAACATCAGAACCATTATTACCATAAACAAAACATTCTTCAAGTCTTCCTGCGTTACGAACAGCATAAAAATTATTTTTTATAAAATCACATCTTTTAAATACAGGTTCAATTTTTATATCTTCGTTACAAAAAACACCATCTTTAGAATTACTTGAAATAAGACAGTTTTCAAAAAAAGCAGAACCGTCTTCTAAAATGATACCAGAATCAGAGGATCTCTTTACAATAATATTTTTAATTAAAAATTTCCCAGATAAAAGATAAATCGCTGAATTGTTCGCATTGAATAAACAATTTGTAAGAAAAATTTCACTTGATATAAACTGTGGAGCATAAGTATTATCTTCTGTTAAACTTTTTTCAGATTTAAAAAATGAAGAGATAATCTTTGATGAGATCCTGTTTTTTATTATTCGGTTCTTTTTAATATAAATTTTTGAATTTTCTGAAATAATTCCTTCCATACAGTTTGTGATTGTACAATTTGACATCGTGAGAATACTGTTGTTTTTTAAACTTATTGCTGACTCTGCAGAACTTATTCTACAATTCTTTATTATAAGAATAGCACCGTACTCTAAAGATATACCCTTCCATATATCTTTTTTGGGTATTAAAGAGACATTCTCAAGTATAAGTCTTGCTCCATTTTTTAATTTTATTCCTTGATTATCTTTAAAGACTAAACTCTTGTCCTTAATAATAAGAGTCTTTTTACCTTTTAAATAAAAATCATCTTTTACAAATCTCTGAAATGGTGTCAATTTTTTCTTTTTTATCTTTTGTTTTGTTTTTTCTACCTTCAGATATTGTTGCGTTAAACCTGTAGTATCAACCTCTTGTGTCTGTGTCAATTGAACAATATTAGTCATGAATTCATTTGAAATGATTTGCACCAATTGTTTCTGAGTTTGTTGAGCAATATTAGCCGTCATATTATTTAAATTTGTCTGGAATGACTGTACCAATTGAAGAGTATTAGTATTACTGTTTGAAATTATTTTAATACTTTGTTCTTTATCAGATTGTGATGTTATAAAAGAAGTATAATTTGATTGAGTGACTGATTCTATTTTAACAGTTTTAAAAGGTAAAAGTCTTTGTGTTGATATTACAACCTTACCAGCCATCTTTGGTTCTACTATTATAATTGTTTGAAGGGGATTATAGCCTTCTTTTTCTATCTTTATCTCAAATATAAAAGGTTCATCTTTTTTTTCTTCTCTGGTAATCTTATTTATAGTTGTAGTAAAATCTTTCAGAAATTCTCCTGTTTCTGAATTTATTGCCACTACATTTATAACAGGTGTTTTCTTTGTTGAAGAAAAAAGTTGTAATCCGCAAAGAAATATAATAACAAGTATTATTTTAAAATCTTTCATTGAATCTTTGTATCTACACAATATATTTTTTTATCGGTTCCTACAAAGAAAATACTTTCATTCACAACAAAGATTCCAGTTAAAGGCATAACAGGTAATTCAAAAGAGATCTTTTCTTTTCCGGTTAAGGATTCCACAAAATGAAGAATTTGTCTGTTATCAACAAAAACAATCATACTCTGAGATGTTTTTTTTACATTAAAGATCTGGATTCTGCCTTTTATAGTTTCTTTTTGAAATAAAGTCCATAAAACAGAACCAGTTGAACAAAGGCAGATTAAACTACCATTCTGACTGTATAGAATTATCTCTTTTTTTCCATCAGAATTAACATCATAAAAGATTACTTCTTCGTAAGTAGAAGGTAAAGAAGAGTTCCATATAATCTGTCCTTCAGATGTTAAACAGAATATCTTTTTATCCTGACCTGATACAATCAATTCTTCATTTTTATCTCCAAAGAGATCAAAAACAGCGGGTTTTAAAGAGATTTTTGACTGAATAGAATTTTTCCACAGAACCCAACCTGAAGAAGAATCAAGGGCTATAATCTGACCGTTTTGAGCAACAGTGATTATTATTTTTTTATTTTTTGTTAATTTTAAAGCAACAGGAGCACACAGAATAGTATCCGGTGAATCACTGAAATACCACTGTATTGAACCGTCTTTTCCTCCTGCAACAAATACTCTATTTAAAGAATCTACTCCAATAAATTCCGGTCTTTTATCAGCATCCAGATCCTCTAAAGAAAATCCTGAAGATTGACGAAATTCCGGAATCTTATATAAATGTTTGAAACCTTTTTTTTCTAATAGATAAAGATTTTTTTGTTTATCAATTACAAAGAAATCTTTATTGTAACAAGCATAAGAAGGCTCTTCTGAAAAACCTGGTATTTTTTTTATTCTGGTTTTATCCAGTAAAAGAGATTCATTATCAGATAAAAAGAGGATTTTTTCTTTATTATCAGAAACTGTAAAAACATCTGTCTGTGCTGAAATGTTCCATTTTTCTTTAACTGAGATAACAGGAATTTTTTCACATGAACTATTCTCAGAAGTTTCTCTTATGACTTTACGAGAAACAATTTTTTTTATAAAAGATCTCGGTTTAAAATTAGGATGAAAAAGAAGAACTATCTCTATAATTATTACTCCTAAAAGGACAATATCAGAAATTATAAAAAAATTTTTTTTCATAGGTTAAACTCCCTTTACAGTATATCTTCAATAGATATCCCTTTAACATTTTTGGTCCAGTATTTTTTTAATTTTTGAAGAATTCTTTCTTCAATCTGTCTTATACGTTCTTTTGAGATAGAAAACTTTTCTGCAATATCCTGAAGAGTAAACTGTTTTTCTGCAAGTATTCTGTGGTCCCAGATATATCTTTCTTTTTCAGAAAGAGTTTTTGCAAACTCTTGCATCTTTTCTCTTACTCTTTGTTTTAAATCGTCATCTTCTATCTTTTGAACAAAGACGGGTTCCTGTATTATTGTATCTTGCAAAGTATCTTCTCCTCCTTCTTCTAAAGGAGCATCAAGAGAGACATCTCTATTTTGCATTCTCTGTTCAACAGTAATTACATCAGAATCAAAGACATTCATATACTCTGCAAGAAGGTGCGGTTCTGTTTTTAGGCCCATTCTTTCAAGAGCCTCTTTTGCTTTTGCAAGATTATAAAAAACTTTTTTCTGTTTACGTGTAGTACCGACTTTTACAATACTATAAGTATTAAGCAGATATTTTAACATATACGCTCTTATCCAGAATTGTGCATATGAAGGGAATCGTACGCCTTTTTCCGGGTCATATTTTTTTACTGCCATCATTAACCCTACATTTCCTTCCTGTACTAAATCTGCTATGTTACTGTGTACCTTATAATAATACTCCATTGCTATTTTAATAACAAGTCTTAAATTAGATAAAACAATCTTTCTTGCAATTTCAGGATCCTGGGTTTTTTTATACTCAAGAGTAAGTCTTTTCTCTTCTTCTTCTGAGAGAAGAGGATATTTACTTGCTTCAATCAGATAGATTTTAAATGGCTCTGCTTTGACAAGTTGAGAACTCTGTTCTGATAAGTCTATGTAATTTTTCTTTTTTCTTGCCATTGGCTTAAATATATGAACGAATAATAGTTATTTCTTTTCCTTCAATAGAATAAAGGTCACATGAATAAGGAACAAGAAATGTATCTCCTGTTTTGATAACAAGTTGTCCTTTTTCCCATTTTAAAGTTCCTTTTCCCTGTATAACAGAACAGATATGAAAACTTTCTGTTTGAACAGTAGAAAAATTTTTAAATGAATTTTTTAATTCTATCTTTTCAATTATAAAAAAAGAATTTTTTGTTAAAAGAGATACATTCTGATCTATTTTTTTTATAGTCGCTTTTTTTACATTGTAATCATTATAGTTCATAGTTTCAAGAGATTGTTTTATATGTAACTCTCGTGGTTTTCCATCTTCTTTTTTTCTGTTCCAGTCATATACTCTATAAGTAATATCAGAATTCTGTTGTATTTCATTAATGATTATTCCTGGCATTATTGCATGGACTCTTCCTGCAGGAATAAATATAAAATCATCCTTTTTTACAGGTATTTTCCCAAGTAAATTTTCAACCTCTTCTTTCTGCAATTTTTCTTCAAATTCTTCTTTAGATGTTGGACGACTAAATCCTGCTATAAGAAAAGAATCTGGTTTTGCATCAACTATATACCATGCTTCTGTTTTACCTGAAGAACCATTTTCATTTTTAAAAGCGTAATTATCATCAGGATGAACCTGAACCGAAAGTTTGTCTTGAGCATCAATAAATTTTATAAGCAATGGAAACCTTTCTTTATATTTTTCATAAAGTTTTGGTCCTAAGATATCTTTTCTGTATATCTTAAATACCTCAGAAAATGTTTTTCCTTTTAGATCACCTGTTGCTATAATACTTGTCCCATTAGGATGGTCTGCAACCTCCCAACTTTCTCCTATCTTTTTATCTGGAGGAAGATTTTTGTTTAAAACCTTCTCAAGGTTTCTGCCACCCCAGATAGTCTCTTTATATACAGGTTCAAATATAAAAGGCTCTAATATCATACTCTTTCCTTCTAATTTAATAAGATAATCTTATTTTATACTCTAAGTCCAAAATTTATATAATGTAAATTGCTTTTGGATTAAAAGATTATTATTCTTTTATGATAAAATCTTATTTTAAAAGAGGTCTTTTTTTATGAGAGGTTCTTATTTACCAGGAGATAAGATTGATGATTTTCATGTTCTTGAAGTAAGAAAATCTCAACAACTTGGAGGAGAGATTATACTGATGGAACATGATAGACTAAATAATCTCTTTCTTCACATAAGATGTGATGATGATGAAAATCTTTTTGCTTTTATAGTTCCTACCCCTCCTGAAGATGATACAGGATTACCACATATAATGGAACACTCTGTTCTTGGCGGTTCAAAAAAATTTCCTCTAAAAGATCCTTTTTTTGAACTTGTAAAAACAAGTCTTGCAACTTTCATAAATGCAATGACAGGAACAGATGTTACTGTTTATCCTTTTTCAAGTGTAGTAAAAAAAGATTTTTTCAATCTTGCAGAGGTCTATACAGATGCAATCTTTAATCCACTCCTTGATAAAAAAACTTTTTTAAGAGAAGCATGGCATTATGAATTAACAGAAAATGATAAACTTTCTATTAATGGAATAGTCTATAATGAAATGAAATCTGCTTATTCTTCTCCAGAGAATCATCTTTTAAGAAATATGGCAGTAAATCTTTTCCAGGACTCTGTTCTTCGGTTTGATTCTGGCGGATTCCCTGAAGCAATACCTCATTTAACCTATGAACAGTTTATAAATTTTCATAAGAAAAGATATTCTCCAGAAAATGTTTTTATGTTTGCTTATGGTTCAATTAAAACAGAAGAATTAACAAGTTTTTTATCCGAAAGATTAAAAGATTTTACAAAAAAGAATAAAACAAGTTTTATTTATCCTTCTCAAAGATTATGGGATAAACCAAGAGAAGTTAAAGCATATTATCCTTTAAGTGAATCTGAAAATCTTAAAGAGAAGACATGGTTTTCTTTATCATGGATAGTTGGAGATGTAAAAGATGCTTTTGAAGTTGCTTGCTGGATGGTTCTTTTTCAGGTTCTTACAGGAAATGATTCTTCTCCTCTACGAAAAGCTATTATTGAATCAAAACTTGGTGCTGATCTTGCAATGACATTTTTGTATCCTTTTGGAAAACATCTTGTCTTCAGTATTGGACTTAAAGAAACAGAAGAGAATAGAAAAGAACTTTTTAAAGATCTGGTGATCTCTGTATTAAAAAAATGTGCAGAAAAAGGATTTAAACCAGAAGAGATACAATCTGCTGTTTTTAAACTTATATATCAAAATCTTGAAAGAAATCAAAATTTTATTTTAAATCTTTTATGGAATAATACCCCAATGTGGTTACACGGAAATGATCCTTTTACTTTTCTTAATATGGGAGAATTGTTAGATTCTGTTAAGAATAATGCTATAGGTTCTTTTTATCTTTTTAGTAATATGATTAGTAAAAGTCTTATTGATAATCCTCATAGATTATTTGTTACACTTCTTCCTGATCCTGAGATGGAAAGAAAAACACAAAAAAGACTTGCTGAATTTTTAGAAAATAAAAAAATTGAACTTGGACCTGAAGGATTAAAAAAGATCTCAGAAGAGGCAAATATGATTGCACAATTTAATGCAACCAATGATCCACCAGAAAAACTTAAATTAATTCCACATCTTGAATTAAAAGATCTTCCAGAAAAACCATGGGAACTGGATCTTCAGATAGATACTTTAAATAAAGATTCTGAATTTTTAGTGTGTAATGTAAAGACAGACCGTTTTTTTTATGGTGTATGCGATGTTGATATCTCATCCATGCCAGATGAACTTTTAAAGTACATACCGATATATACAGAATTGTTTCAACGATTAGGAACCAGTGAATGGAACTGGGTTGAAACAGCAGAAAGAAAAGCAGCAAGCGGTAGAAATTTTTCATGTTTTCCTTCTTTTACAGGAGATGTGAAGGCCCCTACTCTTCACAGACTTGGTTTAAGATTTGCTTTTGTTTCACTTGATGAAACATTGCAGGATGCAATAGATGTCCTTGATAAACTTATAAGAGATCTTTCTTTCTCTGATATTGAAAGACTGCTTACAGTAAGTCGTCAGTATGAAGCAACATGGAGAGATAGACTACTTACAGAAGGACTGTTTATTGCAAGTGCACACAGTAAAAGATTTTATTCTCCACAAACATTTGTTGATTATAATTTCAATGGAATTCCTGCTTTTAATACAATAAAGAATTTTTCAGAATCATTTGAAAAAGAAAAAGATAAAGTTATACAGGCATGCATTGATATCAAAGATTTTATTAAAAAATCTTCTTGGAAATTTTCTTTAGCAGGAAATAAAAGATCCATAGATAAATTTAAAGATTTTGCTAAAAATTTATCTTCTTTCTCTGAAAGTAAAAAAGAATATCTTTCATCTTGTTCTTTTCAACAGGTTTTTGAAGCAATATCTGTCCCTGTGGGAACTTCTTATTCTTCAATAGTTGTTCCTTCTCTACATATTTCTTCTGATGATGAACCTTTTCTCAGAATAGCATCAGAATTAATAAGTTCTGATTACTGGCTTACACAGATAAGATTAAAAGGTGGTGCTTACGGAGCAAAGATTACTCATGATATGTATAACAGTCTATGGGAATTTATATCTTTTGCTGATCCTGATTTCAGGCATACCTGGAATTCTTTTAAAAATATAAAAGATGAATTATCCAGTTTTGATCTATCTTCTGATAGAATGAATCAAATAATAATAAAAATTTTGCGTAATGATGTTAATCCTCTTAAACCAGAACAGGCAGTACATATCTATCTTTCACGTTTTCTTTCAGGAGAGGATAAAGAATTTAGAAAAAAACGTTATCAAACTATAATCACTGCTTCTATAGAAAAAGTAAAAAAGATATTACTTGACCATATTGAAAAGAATTTTGAAAAATCTTCTTTCTGTGTTACCGGTGGGACTGAACAGATTAAGTTACTTGGTGAATTTAAAAAAGATATAGTAATTATAAATCCTTTCTCTTAACTATTAACTGTTTCAAAAGAAGGTTTTTCTGGAAGATAAGAATAAAAATCTTCAAGAAGACTCTGTTGAAACAGATCGTCTAAAGAGTTATTAGTGAATCTATCAATTCCTTCATTTAAAATCTTTTTCCATGATTCTTCTTCTTTTCCTGGATTTATTGGAAAAAAGAAAGCATTTATAGATTGTGCTGCTTTATGATCCTGTGGTGCATCCCCTATCATTAAGATATTTTTTTCTGCGTATCTTCCTTTTGCATGATTTATAAGATGATCTTTCTTTGAACCTGCTTCCTGGCCGCAGATAAGTTTTACAAATCTTTTTAAATTATGTTCAGTCCATTCTTTTTCAAGTGCTGCTGTAGGAGTACCGGATACAACCATTATATCACAGAATTGACTTAACTTTTCAAGAACTTTAACAGCAGACTTGAAAGGATATATATTCTTTACCATTCTATCCACAGATTCATTTACTGCTTCACTCCACATAAGAAGATTTTCTAAAACATTGGATCTTTTCTCTTTCATAAATTCTTTTAATCCTGCATTACTTAAAGGTTTTCCTGAGCATACAAAATCTCTTATATCATCAAGAATCGGTAGTTTTATTCCAGATTCTATAAAAACTGGTCTTTTACTTAAAAGTTCAAGGGTTTTAAGAAGAGCAGGAAATCTATTTATTCCTCTGTCAATAGAATATAAATTTACAAATTCCCATGTCTCTCTTGCTATAGAAGATACAGACTGAAGATTAAAAAAACGGATAAATTCAGGGATAAAACATTCTTTATGTTTAAGTTCCATTGTAGGAAAGACACAACCATCAGAATCAACACCTGCAAAGAATTTAAAAGATGGAGAGAAAGTCATTTTATTCTTCTTGAGATAACAGATTTACTTTTATTCCTGAATCTTTTAAAGCATCAGAAAATTTTTTAGCATCATCTAAAGAACCCACAATAGAACCCCAGTGCATTGGAATAACTTCTTTTGGTTTTACAATCTTTGTTGCTTCTACTGCTTCTTTCCAGTTCATTGTATATGTTCCACCGCAACAGACAGCCATTACTGAAATCTTTTCATTCGCAAGTTTAGAATATTCTGGGATATTATCACTGTCTCCTGTATGGAAGAATGATGAACCATCTTTAAACTTTAAAATATAACCACACCATTTATTTGCTTTTGGATGAAAGTTTTTATTCAGATTATAAGCAGGGACTGTAAGAACTGATATGGAATCTATTTCATATATCTTATTCGGTTCTACGAATACTTTTTTATTTTTAAAACTCTTTAACTTAGATTCTGCCTCTGATGGTGCAATTAAAACTGTCTCTGGTTTTAAAATTTTTTTAATATCTTCAACAGAAAGATGATCATAATGAGAATGTGTGATAAATATAAAATCTGCAAGAGGATGTTTTTTGTTTAAATTGTAAGGATCTATATAAATATTCATATTACTCTGCACAATTAAAAATGAAGCGTGTATAAGAAAATGAACTGTCATAATTAACCTCCTTTTCTTTTTAATTATATTTAAAATATATTATATTAGAAAAAGAAAAGCAAAAAAAATAAAGGAGGATAAATTATGATCTTTAAAATAATATTCTTTCTTCTACTTATTTTTGGAAGTGTGAATGCAGGACCTCTTGCAGAAGAATTTTTTTCTTTACCAAGATGGAGAGGATTCAATCTTCTTGCAAAATTTCATAAAGCATGGAGTAATGGCCCTTTTCTTGAAGAAGATTTCAAAATGATCTCTTCACTTGGTTTTAATTTTGTAAGACTACCAATGGATTATAGAGTATGGTGTATTGATAATAATCCTGAAAAGATCAATAAAGATGTATTAAAAGATATTGATGATGCTGTCAACTGGGCTATAAAATATAATATTCATATATCATTAAATTTTCATAGAGGTCCTGGATATACTGTCTCAGACCCACCTGAACCTTCATCTTTATGGACAGATAAAAAGATGCAGAAACTTTTTATTAAACACTGGTGTATGTTTGCAAAGAGATATAAAAAAATAAAATCATCTCAACTAAGTTTTAATCTTTTAAATGAACCTGCAGGTGATACAAATGTGAGGAAAGCATATATAGAAATTGTAAGAAAGACTGTAAAGGCTATCCGTAAAATAGATCCAGAAAGATTTATAATAGTTGATGGATTTAATTATGGTACAGAGTATCTTGAAGAATTAGAAGATCTTGATATTATTCAGGCATGTCGCGGCTATCAGCCTTTCCAATTTACACATTATAAAGCATCCTGGGTCAATGGTTCATCTCAATGGCCTCAACCTGTCTGGCCTATCTTAGGTATATCTTCCTTTATCTATGGCCCTTTAAAAAAAGAATTTCAAACTCCTCTTGAAATAAAAGGAACTTTCCCAAAAGGAACATTGGTAAAGATAAACATTTACCAGGTCTCAACTTTATCAAGACTTTTAATTAAAGCAGACTCTAATATCATATTTGATAAAACTTTTTTACCAAAGGACGGAGAAGGTGAATGGAAAAAAGTTATATACGAAAAACAATGGAATATATATCAAAACATCTATGATAGAGAGTATGAAACAACAATAAAAACAAAAGCAACAAATCTTGTATTTGAAAATATTGAAGGAGATTGGTTGACATTTTCACAGATTGTTATTCTTTTCCCTGATGGTAAGAATATTGTTATAAAACCAGATAATTCTGAATGGGGTAAAAAACAGGAAAGATTTATAATTGATGGTTTATCCATTAAAAATTTATCAGGACAAAATAACGGAAGAGATTGGCTTGTTACAAATGTATTTAAAACATGGCTTGATGCTTATCATAGAAAAAATCCTGTATTCATAGGAGAATGGGGATGTTATCAATATACACCTCATGATTCTGTTTTAAGATGGATGGAAGATAATCTTTCATTATGGAAAGAGAATAATATAGGTTGGGCTTTATGGAATTTTAGAGGATCTTTTGGTATCCTTGATAGTGGAAGAGATGATGTTGAATATGAAAAATTAAACGGACATTTTCTTGACAGAAAGATGTTGGATCTTCTTATGAGATATTAAATTTTTATACTCCTGAGAATGCAGAAAAACCACCATCTACTGGTATAACTGTTCCTGTTACAAAAGAAGAAAGTCCAGAAGCAAGCCAGATTACAGCACCTACAGTCTCTTCAAGTTTTCCAAATCTCTTCATTGGTGTTGCATCTATAATCTTTTTACCTCGTTCTGTAAGTGTACCATCAGAATTATAAAGAAGATATTCATTCTGTTTTGTATGAAAAAACCCTGGTGCCACTGCATTTACTCTGAGTAAAGGATTAAAATTCAAGCAGATATCTGTTGCAAGCCATCTTGTAAAATTTTCTAAAGCAGATTTTGCCATACCGTATCCTCCTACTTTTGTAAGAGGTCTTGTTGCTGACATTGAAGAGACAAATATAATAGATCCTCCTTTTTCATTTTTTATCATCTCTTTAACAAAGACTTTTGCAGGCACAATTGCTCCTGCAAAAAGATTCAATTCTATTACTTTACGAATAGATTCAATTTCAATATTAAAAAATGGTTTTTCTCTATCTGTTGTTGCTTCTTTCATATTACCGCCGACACAGTTTATAAGAATATCTACAGTTTTTGAATATTTCAATATTTCACTTAAAAGATTTTGCAAAGAATCTTCATCAAAGGGATCTGCTTCAAGGCATATAAGATTATCTTTAAATTCTTTTTTTTCAGTTTCAAAGACTTCTTCACAGGATTTTTTATTTCTACTTACAGCAAAAACCTTTGCATTGAATTCAAGAAGACCTTTTACAATTCTTGAACCTATACCTCCTCTTGCACCGAATACAACAGCAGTCTTATCTGATAATTCTATTAATTCACGATACATATAAAACCTCTTATTTTAAAGATTTCCATTCTGTATGAAATACTCCGGGTTTATCTATTCTTTCATAAGTATGTGCTCCGAAGTAATCTCTCTGTGCCTGAATAAGATTTGCAGGTAAAATTTCACTCCTATATCCATCATAATAAGAGATAGCAGAACAGAAAGCCTGAATAGGTAACCCTTCATAAATCGCAAGTGCGATAATCTCTCTCCAGTTGCTTTGAGAGTTTTCAAGTATATTTTTAAAATAATCATCAAGCATAAGATTTTTAAGTTCTGAATTTTTTTCATAAGCATCTTTTATTCTCTCAAGAAACTGTGCTCTGATTATACATCCTCCTCTCCAAATCATTGCAATTTCTCCTAAATTTAGATTCCATCCAAAGACCTTTGATGCTTCTTTCATAAGATAAAACCCTTGAGCATAAGAACATATCTTTGAAGCATACAATGCATTTTTAACAGATTCTGTTAATCTTTTCTTTTCTTTGGAATCAATAATAGATTTTATAGCAGGACCTTTTAAAATTTTTGAAGCCTCTACACGTTCTTTTTTTATAGCAGAAAGATATCTTGCAAAAACAGCCTCAGTTATTACAGATGCAGAAACACCAAGTTCCAGTGAATTTTGAGATGTCCACATCCCTGTTCCTTTTTGTCCTGCTTTATCAAGTATAACATCCACCATATCTTTTCCTGTCAAAGGATCTTTTACTTTTAATATCTTTGATGTTATTTCTATAAGATAGGAAGAAAGTTCAGATTCATTCCATTCTTTGAATATTTCTGCAATCTCTTCATTTGAAAATCCGAGAAGATTTTTAATTATTGAATAAGCCTCACATATAAGTTGCATATCAGCATACTCTATTCCATTGTGGACCATCTTGACATAATGTCCTGCTCCATTTTCACCAATCCAAGCACAACAGGGTTTATCTTTTACTTTTGCTGCTATTTTAAGAAATATATCTTTTATTAAGTCGTATGCCTCTTTTCTTCCTCCGGGCATAAGAGAAGGACCGTTCAATGCTCCTTCTTCTCCTCCTGATACCCCTGTCCCAATAAAGAATATTCCTTTTTCATACAACTCTTTTTCACGACGTATAGTATCTTTAAAAAAAGAATTACCACCATCAATAATCAGATCTCCTTTTTCAAGCAAAGGTATAAGTTTAGAGATCATCTGATCCACAGGGTCTCCTGCTTTAATCATAAGCATAACCTTTCTTGGTCTTTTCAAAGAATTTACAAAAGATTCAAGATCTTTAAAACCTTTTATATTTTTATTTTTTGCTCTTGTTGAAAGAAATGTTTCAGTCTCTTCTGGTGTTATATTATAGACAGATACAGAAAAACCGTTTCTTTCAATATTGAGACTCAAACTCTGTCCCATAACCGCCATTCCAATCATTCCTATATCAGACATCTTTATAACTCCTTGTTTTTTTATAAGTATAATAAATTTTATTTAAAAATTAAAAAGTTGTTTTTTTTATTATCAGGTCCCACCCTTCTTTTAATGAAGGCTCTTGCATAATTTTTTTCATTTTATTTATTACTCTTTGCCAGACTCTTTTTGATAAACCTTTTGGAGAACGCATCCTGAATTTTAAATTATTTTTTGTTTCAGGAAATATTACAAGAATACATCTACATCTTTTGTTGATCTTTTTTATAAGTTTAAGCCATCTTAATCTTGTCTTTTTTGTAAGACATGTTTCATCAATAATTATATTAAACCCTTCTTTTAGAGCCAAAGATACAGATTTTTTGGCAATTTGAAGAACAAGATTTTCAAGTTTAGAATTTACTTTATATTTACCGGAGAGCATCTCTCTTATACTATCTCTTGATATTATAACTGTTTTTAGAGAAGTTCTTTTTTTTGCCCAGGTAGTTTTACCGGATCCTGGTAATCCACTTAAAACCCAGGCTTTTTGTATATAATCTTTTTTATCAGACATAGATCATCTTTTTTGTCATTCCGCCGTCAACCACAAAATTCTGTCCTGTTATAAATCCTGCTTTTTTAGAATCTGCAAGAAAAAGGCACAAATATGCCACATCATCAGGAATACCTACTCTTCCTGCTGGATGTTGAAGATTATCTTCTTTTGAATGTTTTGGTATTCCTTTCTTTGAAGATTTTTGCCATTCTATTGTTTCAATCCAGCCTGGTAAAATACAGTTCACTCTTATATTTTTTGGTGCAAGACTTATTGCAAGAGAATGTGTGAGTCCCAAAAGTCCTGCTTTTGATGCAGAATAAGGTTCTGTATTCGGTTCTGATTGTAATGCTCTTGTTGAAGAGATGTTTATTATTGAAGAATATTCAGGCATTATTTCTAATAACCCAGAAGTAAAAAGATAACCTGCTCTTAAATTGACATTTATGATTCTATCCCATTCTTCAACTGTTCTTTCAAGAAGAGATTTTCTATCTCCTATGCCTGCATTATTTATCAAAACATTTAAACTCTTTGTTTTTGATTTAATTTCTGAAATAGTTTTATTAACATCGCTTATAATTCCAACATCTGCATTAATAAAAGATACATTAAATCCATCTTTTTTAAGAGAAGATTCTGCTTCTTTCCCTGCTTCTGGATCAATATCACAGAAAAAAACAGACGCTCCTTCTTCACAGAATCTTTTTACAATACACAGACCTATTCCTTGTGCTCCACCTGTTACAAAAACTGTCTTTTCTTCAAAACTTTTCATTAATTAATAACCTCCCTTAAAAAAGGATTCTTTAATATCTCTCTTTCCATCTTTGTTACAGGCCCATGCCCTGGAATAATAGTATAATCCCTGTATTCAGCAACAAGTCTTTTAAGAGAAACAAACATAGCATCTGTACTTCCACCTGGAAGATCTGTTCTTCCTATAGAATCTTTAAATAAAGTATCTCCTGTAATTAGAGTCTTTGAGTTATCAAGAATCTCAATGCATACACTCCCTGGAGAATGCCCTGGTGTATGAATTATACTATAAGAGAGTTCTGAAAATTTAATTTTAGATTCATTATCATAAAAAGAAAAATTATTAAAGATATTTCCCTTTGCATATTCGTAAATCATATCTTTTTGATAAAGGTATAATTGCAAATCATCTCGATGAATAAAGACAGGACATTTTAGTTTAGAATAAATTTGTGAAACTGCAGATACATGATCATAGTGGCCGTGAGTTAAAAGTATTGCCTTAACAGAAAGGTTCAAATTTTTTATTTCTTTAAAAATTTTTTCATACTCAGCACCCGGGTCTACTATTACAGCATCAGAATTCTTATTATAAAGAAAGATACAGTTTGCCTGTAAATCTCCAACAGATATAATCTTTATTAAATTATTGATCATAAATTGAAATCTAATCTTAAAGATAACCTCAAGTCAAAAATAATACTTTAATTTTAAAGTAGACTGATATTTTCAAATGCAATTTAGAT
>Ga0272448_1003130_pt1 | contig 19944 bp, 12 predicted proteins | sample YNPCB0191_FD_202220 | JGI IMG/M metagenome (GOLD analysis project Ga0272448, IMG submission 202220) | Hot spring sediment microbial communities from Yellowstone National Park, WY, United States - YNP-CB-019-1 | ecosystem: Environmental > Aquatic > Thermal springs > Hot (42-90C) > Sediment... | reverse complement strand
CCATTTGGAGTGGGAAAGCTCCGGCAAGAATCGCGGTCCTGCGCGAGCGGTTGGCGTCTTACGAGGCCGCTCTGGCCGCCGCGCGCACACAGATCGCCGATGGGAGATGTGCCGAAGCTATCGCCACGCTGGAGATCCTGCTGGCCGACAGCGCCGGGCCGAAGAGCCGCGAGCATATTGCTCAGGCACAGCGTGAAATCCGCCTGGCGCGCGAGAAACAGTTTGAGCAGCGGTTTCTTGAAGCGCAGGCCCGGGAACGCGGCAAACTGCTGCGCGAGGCACTGGGTGCCTACGAGGAGTTAGGCCGTGCTTTGAGTGCTGATACGCCTCAGGAGGTGCGGACGCGACTGGAAGCCGCGAAGCAACGGGTACGTGCCCTGCTCCAGGAATTTGAACGCCACTGCCGGGTTGCCGAGGAGTCCACCAGAAAGCGTGACTGGGCTGCTGCTGAGGAGGCGCTTCTCGCGGCGTTACGCATCATGCCACGCGAGGCTGTCGTCCTTGAGATGGTTGAACGCTATCTGAGCGTGCGTCCACCACCGCCGGGCATGGTATACGTGCCTGCGGGCACCTTCGTGTGCGGGGCTGATGATGGTGATCCCGGCGAGGCGCCGCGACGACAGGGTGTCTTGGAACATGGCTTCTACATTGACCTTACCGAGGTTACCAACGCCCAGTATGAAGAATTTGTACGTGACACGCGACGTCCACCCCCGCCACTCTGGGGCGGCAAAGAGCTGCCCCCAGGGACGCACAACCTGCCGGTGGCTGCTGTTTCATGGCACGACGCGCAGGCGTATGCGCAATGGGTGGGCAAGCGGCTGCCCACCGCCCTAGAGTGGGAGCGTGCCGCCCGTGGCACTGATGGCCGCCGCTACCCTTGGGGGAATGACTGGAACGACAAAAATGGTGTCTTCCTTCTCGCCCCTGCCGAGGTCGGTCGTGCAGAGAAAGACCGCAGTCCCCACGGCTGTGCCGACATGGCTGGCAATGTCGCCGAGTGGACGGCGGACGCACCGGTACCTGACGCTGGCGGCCTCCGTGTTGTCAAGGGAGCGGGGTGGACGGGTCTGGAACAAGACCGCCGTTTTGTCCCGGTCTGTGGTGTGCCCGCTCAGGGCGAGCCGCTGGCCATCCTCACCGACAGCCCCGGCAGCGCGGTGCAAACTATCCTCGCACCGACCGACCTTGACCTGACGCTCGTCGCCATGGCCGGCAGCACCGACCGTGCCAGCATTGAGGTGCACCGTTGGCTGGCGGAGCGCAATTTATGGGTTAAGCAATCGTTCGCCGTGGAAAAGGGGGAAACCATTGGCCGCGAGATGACGGTACGCCTGCCGCAGCCGGAGGGGGGCACGCGCCCTGTGGTCGTTGATTTCACCACCGGCTGCGTATTCGCTGGATTCACGGGCGACCGCGTTCTGACGATGCTTTACTACGGTCCCGATGGTGTGCTGCGGCTCAAGTCTAAGGGTGAGCCGGTTCTGCGCGTTTCCGGGGAAGTACGCCAGCCGCCGCCCGCCGGGACACTGGCCCATACTGCCCGCTGCTCGCACCGGCTGGCGGGGCCTGTCGACGGGCGCTTCATCAATGTAGGGTTCCGCTGCGCTGCCACACCCTCTCTGTGGAAGCGGTGGCAGGAAGATATTCGCCGTGAATCACGAACTCAGTGAGAAGCTGGCGACCTATGCGCGGCAGGTGGAATCGGGTCTGCGCCGGGCCGTGCCGCGTACCGATGGCGACCTCCTCAGCGAGGCGGCCTGGTATCATCTGGAGAGCGGTGGTAAGAGGCTCCGACCCGCGCTGTGTCTGGCCACCTGTGCGGCCCTCGGTGGCAATCCAGAGGAAGCGCTTGATTTCGCTGTTGCCGTGGAACTCCTTCACAACATGCTCCTCGTCCATGACGACCTGGAGGACCGCGACCGCGCGCGTCGTGACCGGCCCACAGTCTGGGTGCGCTACGGCGAGGCGAACGCCATCAACGTCGGCGACTACCTGCTTGGCCTGGCCTATCGCTCCATTTTGCGCAGCCCGGTGTCCGGGGACATCCGCCTCGCTTTGCTGGATGCCTTTACCTTCGCCTATGTGCAGACGGTCGTCGGGCAGAGCCTGGATATCGGCGGTCGCGCTGACCCGCGGTTCACTCTGGAGCGCTATGAGGATATGGTCACCAGGAAGACCGGCTACTACCTTGTCCTCGGCATGGTCGGCGGGGCAGTCGTCGCGAAGTCCCCGCCCATCATCATGGAACGCCTGTGGCAGTTTGGCCGGTTCGCCGGGCCGGCGTTCCAGGTACGCGACGACCTCCTGGACCTCACCGTCGGTAAAGGGCGCAGCGGTAGAATTGGCTGTGACATTGAGGAGGGCAAACCCAGTATCCTCTACGCCCACGCCTTGCAGCACGCGGCGCCAGCAGAGCGGGAGCGACTTGTCGCCATCATGGCAGCACCGCGCGACCAGACTGGCCCGGAGGACGTCGCCTGGGTGATACAACTCTACCGGAAGACCGGTGCCATAGAGTTTGCCCAGAAATATGCCGACGAGAAAATTGCCCGCGCCCAGGAAATCATCTCAGGGCTTCCCTTGCGGGAGCGGGAGACGCTCTCGCGCCTCACTGATTTCTTGATTACACGCGCCACCTGACGGCGGGAGGTAAGGCTGATGGCGCGGGGCGCTCGGCAGGCAGGAGAGATTGGCATATGCTCCGGTCGGTGCGCATCGCCCCCGGGGTTGCACAGGGAAAGGAGCAGTTGTGAAGGCGCTTATCACCAGTGGCGGCCGCGGCACACGTCTGCGGCCCATTACCCACACCCAGAACAAGCACCTTATTCCCATCGCCAACAAGCCCATTCTCTTCTATGCCCTTGAACATGTAGCGGCGGCGGGCATCCGCGACGTGGGCATCATCGTCGCCGCTGGCAGCGACGAGGTGCCACGCGTCGTCGGCGATGGCACTGCCTGGGGACTGCGGACGACCTACATTGAGCAAGATGCACCGCGCGGCCTCGCTCATTGTGTCCTTATCGCTGAAGACTTCATCGGTCGGGATAAGTTCGTGTTCTACCTCGGCGACAACCTTGTTATCGGCGGCATTTGCCGATTCGCCGAGGAGTTCCAGTGTCTTGGGTCCAACTGTCATCTGACCTTGGCTGCCGTCAAGGACCCGGAGCGCTTCGGCGTGCCGGAAATCCGCGACGGGCGCATTGTCCGCATCGTGGAGAAACCGAGCCGGCCGGCCAGCCAATATGCGGTTGCGGGCATATATTTTTATGACGAAACCATCTTTGAAGCAGTCAAGAGTATCCGGCCGAGTGCACGCGGAGAACTGGAGATCAGCGACGCGCATCAGTACCTTCTCGACCATGGCCGCACCGTCACCTATTCGGAAATCACCGGCTGGTGGAAGGACACCGGCAAACCGGAGGACCTCCTGGAGGCCAACCGCCTCGTCTTGGACAACATGGAGAGCGATATCCGCGGTCGGGTGGACGGGCGCTCCCACGTCGCCGGGGCCCTGGTCCTTGGCGAGGGGTCGGAAGTGCGCGACAGTGTCATCCGGGGGCCGGTCAGCATCGGCCGACGCACCATCATTGAGAACGCGTATATCGGCCCGTTCACCTCCATTGGCGACGACTGCCGGGTGCGGAACAGTGAGATTGAGTTCAGTATCGTCCTGCAGGGCTGCCAGATCCTTGACGTCGGCCTGCGCATTGAGGGCAGTCTCCTCGGTTGCGAGGTGACGGTGAAACGCTGTCGCGAGAAACCGCGCACTCACCGCTTTTACATCGGAGATCAAAGCATCGTTGAGGTCTCTTAGCCGGCCCACGATGTGCGAGAGCGGAAAGGAATGTCGCAGTCCCAGGATACGATCTTTTGCGGCGAGATTGTCTCTGACAGCGTGGAGCAAACCTTTGCCCTGGGTGAGCGCCTCGGCCGCCTGGTGCAGCCCGGCGATGTGCTTTGCCTCGCCGGCCCGCTGGGTGCAGCCAAGACGCTGCTGACTAAGGGGATCGCCCGTGGCGCTGGAGTCGTCGATCCCCGGCAGGTCACCAGCCCTACCTTTACCCTCATCAATGAATATCAGGGGCGGCTGCCCATCTACCACGTGGACGTCTATCGGTTGCGTAGTGCGCGTGAACTGCTGGATTTGGGCATTGATGAGTATCTGTATGGCCACGGGGTTTGCATCATTGAGTGGGCAGACCGCGTCGCTGCGGTGCTACCGCCGGAGCGCCTGGACATGACACTAACGCATGTCGCGCCTCACCAACGCCGCATCGCTTGGATGGGCCGGGGAGAGCGCCACGCGGCGCTTGCAGCTGCCCTCGCCGCACGTGACGGGGCATGATCCGGCGCGCCAGGTCGGGTGCCTGCTCCTGGAAACTCCGTCAAGCGCGGAGAGGGTCTGGACAGGGACGGGAGAGTAACTGCTGATGAAGACCTACCGCAAGGTTGAAGACTTGCCTGTGAGCCGAGAGGTGGACCTCTTGGTTGTCGGTGGCGGGCCGGCGGGGTTCAGCGCTGCCGTTGCTGCTGCGCGCCTCGGTGTCAGGACCCTCCTCGTGGAACAGTTCAACTGTCTCGGGGGCATCGCTACCGCCGGCGGCCATAACCACATCTGTCTGTATTCCGCGTGGGGTACGCGACTGCGTGTCGTGGGTGGGGTCATCTGGGAAGTGGCCCAGCGAGTGGCCGCCGCTGGCTACGGTGTCTGTGATAACGCCAAGGCCGACTTTGAGATTGAGGGGATGAAACTTGTCCTTGAAGAGATGGCGGCCGAGGCCGGGGTGGAGTTGCTCTACTACACATTTTGTGCCGACGCCATTGTGGAGGACGGGGCAATCACGGGGGTTGTTGTCCAGAACAAGGGTGGTCGGTCGGTTATCCGGGCGCGGCGCATCATTGATTGCACCGGAGACGGTGACGTTGCCGCGCGCGCTGGTTGCGCCTTTGACATGGGCGATGAGGACACTGGCCTCTGTCAGCCGGTGACGCTGATGTTCACTATCGGGGGCGTGGACTGGCCGCGGGTGCAGGCGTTCCGCGGCGACGACTATGACCTCGCCCACGTCTGGCGGCGGGCACAGGAAAATGGCGACATGCGGCCTTTTCAGAGCGTGCTCATGGGTTGGTGGTGGACACCGACGCGGCCGGACCAGGTCGGGTGCAATTTTACCCACGTCAACTTCGTCAATGCCTTGCGGGCCGAGGATCTGACCCGCGCCACGCTGGAGGCACGCCGCCAGGTGTTTGAATCCGTGCGGGTTTATCGCCAATATATCCCTGGCATGGAGCACTGCTACCTCGTTTCCACGCCACATACCATCGGTGTTCGCGAGAGCCGGCGCATGCGCGGCGACTACACGCTCACCAGAGAAGATGTCCTGGGCGAACGGCAGTTTGCAGACACCATCGGTTATGGTTCGTTCTTCATTGACATTCACAACACCACGGGGCCGGGCATGGATCGGAAGACCTGGAGGCCACGCCAGGGATTCAGATACCAGATCCCATACCGCATCCTCCTGCCGCGCAGCGTAGAGCATCTCCTGGTGGCAGGCCGTTGCGCCAGTGCCACGCACGAGGCGCTGGGCAGTCTCCGGGTCATGCCCCAGTGCGGGGTAATGGGACAGGCGGCGGGTGTGGCTGCAGCGCTCTCGCTGGCACAGGGCACGACGCTGCGCCAGTTGCCCGTGGCAGTGCTACAGGGAGCGCTGCGCGTGCAGGGTTGCATCCTTGACGAGGCGGATATTGAGAAGGCGAACGCCCCGCCGCTCACCCTTGGAGCGAAATCGGCGTCGCTCCGCGGCGTCTAATGATGCGAAAGGCAGAGCGGCCCCCCGGCGCGCGCAGTTGCGTCACCTGTTCTGGCATCTCCTGCGTCAGGTCAAGGTGCAGGTAGCCGAACGTGTTGTTCTGGGCGTTGACGATGAGGTGCCAGTTGTGGTAATGGGCAAAGACCGGCGGTTCGATGATCTCCAGCCCGTACCGCGCCATGTGAGCGGGACTGGGCGTGGTGTGACCGCTGACTACAAGGCGCACGCCCATTCCCTCACGCACGTGGTCCAACACCTCGTCGCTGTACTGCCGGCTCCAGAGGATCTCCTGCATCATCTTTGACTTGCGGCCCCAGATGAAGATGTCGGTCAGAGCACTGTCGTGCCGGACATTGCGCGGCACGGTGGCGTGCACCAGAAGCAGATGGGCGCTGCCGAGGTTGACCTTCACGGCGACCGGCGCGCGCGCAACGAACTCCTTGTACCTCGCGAGCACGCCTGGGCCGAACTTCTTGGTGATAAAGCGCTCGAAGGCCTCGTTCTGGCGCACCTCGCCCCGCCCCGCCATTTCCCCGCCGACGTGCGAGTTGTCGTGGTTGCCGATGATGTAATGTATGGTGTCCGGATTCTCCGCCTTCAGCGTCATAATGAGGAGCATGACGGCGAATGAATCCTCGTAGGCGGCGTCGTCGTTGTAGAGTGACGAGGGCGGATGAACCGCGTCACCGGTAAATACCAGGTGCGTCTCGCCGGCGATGATGCTGGCGAGGTTGTCGCGATCGCGCAGGATACTCTCTAGGTTGTCATAGCGTCCGTGGAGGTCACCGACGACAATGAGGCGCTTGGCCCCACGCACCCGGACCAGCCCGCCCGGTTCGCCCCGCTTATCGCGCGGGCGAGCCGCATCGCTGTAGGGCCGCTGCGCGCGCGTTGCCTGCTCAATGACCTCCGGCCCGACCTTCTGTGCGATCTCGCCCTTAGCGGGCATGCTGGCCCCGGCCGGTGTGGCGAAGACGATGCGACCGTCCTCGTCTACCCGCATGCGCCACTGCCACCGGCGCACGTCCGCGAGCAACTCCTGCACCTCCAGTTCCTTATCGCCTTGCGGGAGGAGGCTCCGTCGCAAGAGCACCTTCAGTCGTTCAATCTCGGCCCGGCGCGGACTGCGCTTATCCGGCTCGGCTTCGTAGCAGAGGACGTATTCTTCCACCGCCCGCAGCAGCGCCATGAGTTCCTGCGCTGCCTGAGCAAATTGGGGTCGCTGGACCAGGAAGCGGTGCAGCGGCTCTACCAGGCGGGAGCGCAACGCGTGGAGCCGCGCGATGATGTCCTGAGCGGAGGTCGGCATCTCCGTGAGTTCGGTTACCTGACTGAGTATTTCGCGCGCAGCTTCGGCGGCTTTCACGGTTATCCTCGCGGTCACCAGAGGTTGTGCACTTGCATTCTAAATTAGTCAACAACCGGCGCCAAAATCAAGCGGAGGCGGCCCAGCCGGGCGCATGACAGTCCCCTTCGTCCAGAGTTTTTCCCGCACTGGACAAGAGCGGGCACGCATGCGGCAGGTGGAGGTGAGCCACGGCTCCTGCAGGTGGGCGCTCTTGGGGGGAAAGCGGCATCTGGAAACTTTTTGACAGTTGGCCGAGAGCGGGCTATACTTGTTGGTAGAAGGACCGGCGTGGCGGCCTGAGGGGGACTATAGTGGGTCGTTACCAGCACCGGGCGGTGGCCGAACTGTGTGCCGAACTGCTCTACTCGCCAGAGCGGGTGCGGCGGAGGCATGTGTGGCGCTTAGAAGCGCTTTTGGCCGGCCTGGAGCCCGACCGCAAGTATCCGCTGGACTACCTCTGCTATCGCATCACCGGTTTTCACCCCCAGGGCAGGATGACAGTCCTCTCCGGCGCAGAGGTGCGGGCCGACCTCTGGCAACTGCTTCAGGACCTCAGTGCTCGCCTGCGCGACCCCGTGGCGGCGGACGGCGAGCCCATTCTGCGGCTGGAGGAGGTGGCGCGGCGGTGCCATGTGAGCATCCGCACTGTACACCGCTGGCGGCGCGAGGGCCTAGTCTCGCGGCAGTTTCTCTTCCCGGATGGACGAACATATGCCGGCGTCCGCGAGAGCGTGCTGGAGCGATTCCTGGAAAAATACCGGCGACAGGTGCGCCGGTCGCGTCCCTTCTCGCGGCTGACCGAGACTGAGCGCCAGCGCCTGGTAGAGCGTGCCCGTGCCCTCTGTGCTGCTGGCAATCTGTCCTTCAGCGCTATCGTGCGCCAACTGGCGGCGGAGACCGGCCGCGCGCGAGAGACGGTGCGCTACACCTTGCGGGCTCATGCGCATGAACTTCCCGGCCTGCGTTTTTCGCGCCTTGCGGCGTCCCTGTCCGAGAAGGATCGCGAGGTCATATGCGCGGAATACCGCCGTGGGGTCAGCGCCAGCGAACTCGCACGGCGCTTCGGACGGAGCCGCTCCGTCATCTATGGCTGCATCCGCCAAGCAGCCCGCAGGCACATACTCCAAGCCACGATATCGTTCCTGCCCAGTCCCGAATTTGAGCGGCCAAATGCCTTTCACGACATCCTGGGCCCGCAGGGACTGGATGTGGTTGATAGTCTGCCCGACCGCGACATTTGCCCGGCGCAGCCCGGCGATGCCATGCCCGACCTTTCTCAACTCCCGGTCCTGACGCGGGAAGCCGAAGCAGACCTTTTCCGCAAGTATAACTACATCAAGTACCGCATGGCGCAGATACAGGCCGAGGTCCGGGCGGGGAGATACAGCGCCGCCCGGGCAGAACTCTTTTCTCGTCTGGAGCAATCTGCGGCGCAACTACGCCGTACCCTGATTCGCTGTAATCTCCGGCTCGTGCTCGCCATTGCACGGCGGCACCTGGGGCCGCTCACCAACCTTGCTGACTTGGTCAGCATCGGCAATATGGCGCTGCTGCGCGCGGTGGAAAAGTTTGACTATACGCGGGGCAACAAGTTCAGCACCTATGCGGGGTGGGCAATCGCCAAGGAGTATGCGCACGCCGTCCCGGAGGAAAACTATCGCATGACTACCTTTGTCACCGGCCAGGAGGAGATACTGCGCGCGACACCGGAATCGCCCGACGATTCCCTGGAGCGCAGTGACTGGCTGGGCCACGTGCGCTCCCGCGTCCAGGCTGCGATGAGCCAACTGACCGAGCGCGAGCGCCAGGTCATCCAGTCACGGTTCGGCATCGCCAGCCAGCCGCAGATGACCCTGGACCAACTGGGGCGTGCGCTGGGCCTGACCCGCGAGCGCATCCGCCAGATAGAACTCAGCGCACTCACCAAACTGCGCCAAATCCTCGGCCCCCATGCCGCAGAGATGCTGCCGGCTTGATCTTTCCCCGCGCCACCTGGCTCACCCGCGAGGGTGGAACTTCTTGTGAATGGCCTTCAGCCGTCGCTGGTCGGTGTGGGTGTAGATCTGCGTGGTGGCGATGCTCGCGTGGCCGAGCATTTCCTGGATTACGCGCAGGTCGGCGCCGCGTTCAAGCAGGTGCGTGGCGAACGAGTGGCGCAGGACGTGGGGGTGGCACTTGCCGCGCAGGCCGGCACAGCGGGCGTAGTGCACGACCCGCCGCCAGGCATTGTGGCGGTCTAGCGGCTTGCCCGTCCGCGTCACCAACAGAGCATCACCCTGGCGCTCGCCCAGCAAGCATGGCCGTCCCAGCGTCAGATAGCGGCGTATTGCTGCCAGCGCTGGACGGCCCAACGGAACAATGCGTTCCCGCCCGCCTTTGCCAAAGCAGCGCGCATAGCCGTACTCAAGGTTCAGGGCGTCAAGGCGCATGCGGCAGACCTCGGAAATGCGTGCGCCCGTGGCATAGAGAAGTTCCAGGAGGACGCGGTCACGCATCCCCAGGGGCGTATCCCTGTCGGGCGCGTCCAGGAGACGGGTCACCTCCGCCACGCTGAGGAAACTGGGCAAAGCGTGATAAGGGCGCGGGGAGTCCAGAACAGCCGTGGCGTCATTCTGGACCTCGCCCTCTGCCGCAAGAAAGCGAAAAAACATGCGAATGGCGACGAGGGCGCGGGAAATTGTGCTAACAGCCTGGCCGCGCTCCTTGAGGTGCATGAGGTAATCGGCAACGTGCTCTGCATTGACCTCGCGCGGGTGACTGACCTTGCCCGTCGCCAGATAGTCAAGGAATCCGCCAACATCGCGGCGATACGCGGCCACCGTGTTGCTGGAGAGGCCACATTCAGTGGCGAGATGGTTCAGAAAATTGTCAAGCAGCAGACGCACGTCCTATCCCCGTTCTCCCTGTCGGGTGCCGTGGCGGCCCCCAGGGTCGTCTATGGCGCCAACTGGAAAATTTCCCTGGCCGCGGCGCTCAGCCCACCGCGTTCAATGGCGACCCCCAACTCATACTGGCCGGGCTCAAGAGCATCGGTATCAAGCAGGACCCGCGCCCGGCCGGCCGACAGCGACCGCACCTCTGCCCGTGCCAACGTGGTTCCCCCGCCCACCGCGCGTAGCGTGGCGACGAGCCGGACCTCTTTCCAGACCTCAGGGCCGGTGTAAAGTTGCACCTCAGCCTCCAGTTGTTCACCCGCTCGCCGCGGCCGCCTGATCAGGTGGAGCGAAAGAGGGGGAGAGACTTGCAGGCCGCGGCGCGCAAAGGCTGTGAGTGGTTTTTCTTCGCTAGGAGCGTATAACACGAAGAGGAGGTCAACTGGTTCTCTTCCCGTCAGATCAAAGTCAAAACCGTACCAGTTTCCGGCCGACGGGGGCAACGTCAGGCGAAAATTGGTGCGCTTTGGTTGAAGTCCCGCTCGCGCCAGGCCAAGGACTGCTGTCAGGGTCAACTCTTTGGGGATAGCGTTGACGATGGCGACGCGAACTTGGTTTCGTCCCTCGCAGATGGCTCCAAGCGCGGCTGCCTTGATGTAGCAGGGCGCGCCGGCGAAAGCGAGATGGCCGAAGGTGTCGGCGCGCGCCGCATCCGGCGTCCAGCGGTTCCACACGTGCACGGTGGTTCCTTCGGCATAGCGTACGCGCACCACATTGAACCCCCAGATGGCATTGGCAGGGTCTTTCAGATTACTCAGAGGGAGGGCGATTTCTGCTGTCCATCGGTCGCGTTCCCGCGCTACGACTGCCCGGGCGCCACTCTCCCACTGCAAAGTGCCCCGGTCGTCTGTGTCAAAATCCGCCACGGCACCCGCAGCGTTCACCACCACTGCCTGGAACCCGCGCTCGGCATGCTCGGTATCAAAGAGAAATTCCACACAATCATCTTCCCAGACCGGCAGATCACGCGCCGGCGGCAGCCAGCGGCACGGCCGCAGGCGGTCCATCTCGGGCTCAAAGCATTCTGCCGCGAGATACAGCGTTTCGCCCAGACGGCCGACCCGAAGGTAGGTGGCTACTTCGGCTGGTGCGCCGGTAGCGCAGTTGACAAAGCCGCTGCTGACGGACGCCTCCTCCCAGCACTTGTCATCAAGGCGCCCATCAATCACCGGTGGTCTCTCAACGATGCTGGCGAGCAACGTGCGGTCAACCTCGGGGCGTGTCATTTCCGGTGCCGCCGGTTCAATGCGGAGGCGGGGGGCAGCTTGCAGGAGCACCGGCATCATGAGCAGACCAGCCGTCGCCACGAGTGTGAGTTGTTGCGCGCGAGGCCGTGGCATTCCATTTACTCCGGCACCGGCAGGCCAAAGCGGAGCAACTGCAGCAGCCAGAGGTTGTACATGTCGAACTCGTGCTTGGTTTCAAAGGTGAGTTCGGCCCAGGCCTCCTGAGGAGCATTCTCTGCCAGGAGGCGCACCCCCGGGTTGAGCGCCACGCCGCGGCCATACCGGAGGAGATTGCGTGCGGCACGGTAGTATTCCGCGCCGCCGCCGGTGAACGACCCGATATCCACCAGCGCGTAGGCGCAGGTGTTCTCATCCATGCGCAGGCGCCGGCGCGGCTCCTGAAGAAAGATGTCTATGACAAATTCCAGCCGTACGTTCGTCTCCAGTTTGGGTATCTTGTGCGGGGGCGTGATTTTGAGGAGCCCGCCTTTTTCACCCCGGTCGCCATCCTCGTCCCGCGACGCGACTTGCCGGACCTCGCGTTTCTCCACGCGGGCACACGAGGCGAGCAGAATACTTGCCCAGGGCGCGTGGATCTCTTCGGTGGAGTCCCAGCGGTAGGCAATGCAATCCAGGCCAGCCTCGCTGAACGAGGCGCTTTTCATGCGGTCAGCCTCGGGCAGGCTGCCCACGCTGGCTTCTGGCAGGACGAGGACACCCAAGCCGATGGCCTCCAGTTTTTCGGCGAGAGCAACTGCCTCAGCCGCCGGCATCTGGCGGGCAAGAAAACCACGGTTGACGCGGATCTCCCGGGTCACGTCGCCGAGCGGCTGCCCCAGGGCTTTAGCAATGATGCGCCCCACTTGTGCAATCGGCACATGGAGGCGGTCGCGCACGAGGACGGCGCAGGGACCGGAAAGGCTGCGGCGCTCGGGGATCGGCGCAACCGTCACGGGCTGCCGGGCGCTGCTCAGGCGGGTCCCGCAGTAGGGACAGTAGGTGGCGCCGAATGTCGGCTTGCGCCCGCATTGGGGGCATTCTGGAATTTCGCTGCCGGACAAACAAGTCTCCATGGAAATGACGCACGATGTGACGGGCCAATTAGATTGTAGGCGCGGCTGATGAGAGGTGTCAAGGCAGCGGGCCGCACCGGTGAGTGCAGTCTTTGCCAATGATCTGTTCTACCGTCACGTATCGCTGCTGTGAGGCCGCGTTGACTTGCCCTTACGCGGCAGTCATAATGGCAACTTGTGTGGGAAGAAGCAGAGCGGCAGGAAGGAGGCTTTTTGCGCTTGCGGACTGCGCCCGAGCGTTCCCGATTGTTGGGGATTTTTCTGATAACCGCCGCCGCAGTAGGAGTCGTGTTTCTGATAACGATGTCTACTTGGACGCCGCCGCAGGCGGGGCGGCCGGTAGCAGAAAAGCACGCCATGCCAGAGGTAACCGCACCAGTGGCGTCCGAATGCCAGCTGCCAGGGGGCGAGGTTGTCGTTTACGAGAGCATGCCGGTCTCGCCCACGCTGCTGGACGGATTTGAGGCGGGCAACTTGTGGTCGGTTGAGAGCGCCGATGACCATGCACACCTGTCGCTCTCTCCGGAACACGTCAGCGAGGGGCGTCAGTCGTTGCGTGTGGACTTTGAGGCTTTCGGGCGGGATAAGTTCCAGATTCGGCGAGATGGGCAGTTTGACCTGCGCGGGGCGCGTGCTCTCTTGCTGGATATCTTTCTGGACTGTGGGCCAATGGAGGTGGCGCTTGGTCTGCTGACCGGGCCGGAAGGCACGTTCTATGGCTCGCGCAAGGTCGCCCTGCAGCCCGGCTGGAACCGTGCCGTCGCCTTCCCGCTCACTACGCCGCATTTCGGTCCGGGGAGTGGTGGTGCCCATGCCGTTCCGGTTGATTTTCGCCTCGGCGATGTGCGTCGGCTGATGCTGACCTTCTTTGAGGCGGAAGATCCGCAGGGCACTGTCTATCTGGATAACTTGCGGTTTGAGCGGCCGCGGCGCGCCTGGGTGGCCGCGGAAAAACCGGGGTTGCGGCGGGTGGTGGCGACTGCGGGCACCATCCCGCTTTACGGCAGGATGGAACTCACAGTAGAGTTTGACGCGGATTTTCAGCACTTCTTTGACCGCACGGACGTGGATTTGCGTGCCACGTTCGTCAGTCCCAGGGGCCGCACCCGCGTGGTCCACGGCTTCGTGCACAATGGGGGGGCAAGCGGCAGTGCACCCATTTGGAAGGTGCGCTTCACGCCAGACGAGGTCGGCCGCTGGCTGTACGACGTGACCGTGGAGAATCGCTACGGGGAGGCAATTTCGCCGCGCCTGAGTTTTGACTGTGCCGGCCGGGTGCCGGGCAGCCGCGCGAAGGGTTTTGTGCGGGTGAGCCGGCGTGACCCTCGTTATTTTGAGCACAGCAATGGCGACTTCTTCTACCCCATCGGCATGAACGTCGCCTGGGCGGCGAACATGGATTATTATTTCCAGCGCCTTGCCGCCCAAGGAGGCAACCTAGTGCGCGTCTGGCTTTGTCCTTGGCACCTGCCGCTTGAGCCCAAGACGGCGGTCGGCTCCTATGACCTCCTCGTTGCTCAGCAGTTAGACCGGCTCTTGGATCTTGCGGAAGCGTACGGACTGTACATCCAGCTAGTTCTGCAACACCACGGGGTGCTCAGCAACTCGTGGGCCGACAATCCCTACAACGCCGTCAATGGCGGCCCCTGCCGGCAGCCGGAGGAGTTCTTCACTGATGTCGAAGCGCGACATCTCTTCCGACGCTTTCTGGGGTACCTGACGGCACGCTGGGCTCATTCCCCAGCGCTCTTTGCCTGGGAACTCTGGAACGAGGTTGACCTTGCTCGTTACCGCAGCGCTAAGGACGTGGTGGAGTGGCATCGGGAAATGAGCGAATTTCTGCGCCAGGCTGACCCATATGGACACTTGGTGACCACGAGCATCTCGCGTCATGATCGAGAGAGTTGGCTACGGGACCTGCCGGGGCTGGATTTCCTGGCTCCACACCTCTACAGCACGAATCTGCCCGACGATATCGGGGCGGCTTATCAGGATTACGCGGCAGACCAACCGCGGCCCTATTTTCTTGGCGAATTCGCGGGCAGGGTGGGTCAGCCGCCGCCGGAGGACGACCCCCGGGGGATAAGGCTGGCGGCGGGGCTGTGGCTGAGTTTTTGCACGCCAGCGGCAGGGGCGGGACTGCCGTGGTGGTGGGACGTCTACATAGACAGGAACCAACTGTACGGCCATTTTGGTGCGCTGGCACGCTTCGCGGCCGGACATGACCGGCGGGGCAGGAACTTCCGCAGCGTCGCTGCCGAGATTGTTGTTGGAGACCTGCAACATGCCGACTTGCGCGGCATTGTCAGCCCGTCGGCGGGCTACTTCTACATCTTTGACAGGAACCGTGTCCTCAAGCCGGCGGCCCCACGTCGGGCAGTATTGCCGCGCCCGGCTCAATTCACGGTTCGTGGCCTCCTCGGTGGCAATTTTGTTGTGGAGGTGTGGGATGTACGCATCGGTCGCCGGCTGCGTTCGGAAGAGGTGGGGGCCGTCCAGGGGGAGGTGAAGGTCTCGCTCCCTGCCAGCGAGGACGAACTGGCAGTGAAGGTTGAACACCTTGGGCCGGTTGAGCCGGGTGTAGTGCCCTGAAAGGTTCCATCTACGGGGGCAAAATAACGGCGGCAGGCAATATACCCACTTACCTGCTTACCTGCCACCGAATCAGTGTTGCGTTGGACCTATGGCGCGTGCCGCTGTTTGGCGAGTATCTTGGTCACGTCCTCAACACTGTAGCCGGGATGGGCGCGCCCGGTCTTTTCGCCAGCCGCCCAAAAGTCAATCAACTGGCGATCGTAGCGGTAGTTACGCACGCGCTGCAGTTCAAGTTGGCCGCTACCGCGCGTGTACTCGTAGCAGATGATGCTCATCTCGCGGGTGTCCACCAGCAAGATCGGGATGCGTTGATTGAGTTCGGGGCCGATGAGTGCGATGACATAACTGCCCACGACTGCATCCTGGGCATAGGCGGGCGGCGCTACCGGATAGCGTCCGGTGACCAAGAGTGTAGCCAGCACGGCCACGGCCGCCGTCAGCACGACGATTACCCATTGATTTGCTTTCATATTCGTTACTCCACCTTTGCGTCCGGCCAGCCCGTCAACCAACTCGGCCGTTTTCATTCGTGCGTCCTGTCCAGGTGATGTGCGGCCTCGCAGCAGTTGTGTCACAGGGCCGGTATCTTTTCCTCCAGTTCACTGGCAAGAATAATGGTAGGCGAGACCATGAAGATCGCATGCTTGCGCATCTTGTCGTATTGTTTGGTGCTGAACAAGCGCTTGATGAAGGGCAGATTGACCAGGATCGGCGGCCCACCCTCTCTCACGATGTCGGTGGTGGAGGCCAGGCCGGCCATGATGACCACGCCGCGGTCCGGCACGCGCACGCGCGCGTACATTGTATTGCTGTCCTGAATCGGTGTTCTAATGGTTTGTTCGAAGATGCGCGAGACGCCGCCATTGGGGGCCTGAATCAAGGTGGGGAATGTTACCGTATCAAACTGGGTCGGCCCGGTAAACGATGGCTCAATCTCTATGTTGACGTAACGTCGGTCGGCGGAGATCACTGGTCGCACCGTCAGCGTCACGCCGTCGGAGATGGTGGCGATCGTTGGGATGGCGAGCCCGCCGGATTCGGTAAATGAGGAGACGTAGGCTCGCTGTGTGGTCATGGTCAGGGTGCTGGTTTCGGTGTTCATCAGCGTCAACCCAGGGGCGATGAGTTCGGTGCTGTATTTGGTGCCCTTCATGGCCTTGAGGAGGGCGGTGGCCGTCGGCCGGTCCACGAGGCTCGCGTTCATCGTAGTCTGGCCGAGGTCAATCTTGGTGACGGGAGTGATACCGGGCGCTCCAAGGGTGATGGCGAAATTCCACGGCTGGATGTTGAGGATCTTGCCGAAGCCGAACTTGCCGATATGGCCCTGGATACCGCTGTTGCCGCCTATGTTGCTGACGCCGAAGCCCTCGTAGAACTCGTCCGCAAGTTGCAGGTAGCGGGCCTCAATATAGACCTGATCTTCCACCATGCCGCGCAGTTGTGTCAGGAGGGCCTCGATCTTCTCGTGAATCTCCGGCGTCTGGCGGACGATCAGGTCGCCGCTGCCCCAGAGGAACATCGTGCCCGCCCCGGTGCCGCGGGTAACGCCTGCTCCCTCACCCGTGGTAGTTGTCCCGGTGAGGGCCGTGCCCAGCGTGCCCAGGCCGGTAGTGGTGGTGCCTGTGCCTGTTGTCGTGCCCGTGCCGGAGAGGACGCCGACCGTGCCCCAGTTCTCCGGTCCGGTAATCTCAACGATGAGCGTGAGTACCAGCCCCATGGCTTGGTTACCGGTAGTCGTGCCGGTAGTGCCAGTGGTGGTAGTGCCAGTGGTGGTAGTGCCAGTAATTGTGGTGCCTGTGCTGGTGGTCGTGCCGCTGGTGCTGACGCTCGTCTGGCCGACGCCGCTGATGTAGAGGAAGTCCCGCACATCGTAAATGCGGAGGTCTAGGCGGTCGCGCTGCATCATCTGCAGGTTCTGCTTGGTGCTGATGAAGATGGCAGTGGGAGTGACGATGTAGCTAAGAGTGTTGTTCTGCGTGCGCTCATCGGGCGTGCTGGCCTGCCACAGAAGTTGGGCAAGCGCATCCTTCAGTGTGACATCCTTCAGGCTCAGAGTTACCAGACGCTCGGATGTGGCAATGACGCTGGGATCTAGGACGATGTCCTGCTTGACCAGCGATTTGAGGAACTCAACCACCTCGCGCAACGGGGTGTCCTGGAAACTAAGATCCAAACGCTGGTTGAGCGCCTCCAGCAGTTGCAGTTCCCTGGGAGTTTTCTCGGCCTCGGCTGAGGGCAGGGGCACCGGTCCGCGGCGCAAGATTTCTTGCCAGACCTCCTTGGCGGGGTACTGGATCTGCTCAGTTACCCAGAGGCCCTTGCTCTTCAAGATCATCAATTCTTCTTTGCGTTTGGCCTCCTGCTCCTCGTTGAGTTTAAGCCAGAGTTGCTTGTGCTTGGCCTCCATCGCATTATCGTAGAGTTGCTTGGCGGCGATGTTCTGCGGTTCCAACTGGAGCACCTGCTTGGCCTGTTCAGCGGCCTGGGCGTATTGCCGGCGGTTGTAGGCCTCAAAGGCTCGCTCAAACAGGGCGGTGACGCGGCGCTCGGCGCTCAGTTTCTCCAGTTCGGCCTGGCGGCGGGCCTGCTCTCGCGCCTCCTCCAGGCGCCGTCGCTCCATAGCCAGGTCGGCCGCCTCCTTCTGCTTTTTGGCGTCGGCGATCTTGGCCTTCAGCGCTGATTCGTAGTTGGTAACGTCGTAGGAGGGGCGGAGGTATTCAACGATGTCCATGGCCTCCTTGTAATGGCGCAGGGCATCATCAAACTTGCCCTCGCGCGCGGCCTGGTCGCCGGCGCGGATGCGCTCTGACATCTCCACCCGCGCTTGCTCCAGGCGAGCACGCACAAGGTCGCTGAGGCGCTCGCCGTAGTCCCGCGCCGGCTGCGGCGACTCGCCCAGGAGCCAGAGGACGTCACCCATGAGCCTCTTGGCCTCGCCATGGTCAGGGTCATGCTTCAGGGCAGTTTCCAGTTCGGCCTTGGCTGCCTGGTAGTTGGCATTCTTCCAATGCTCCAGGCCGATACGATAGTGCTGGTCGGCAATCGCCCGTTCGCGCTGCCTAAGGATTTCCTGCTCGCGCCGGAATCGCTCCTCATAGAGTTGTGCCCGCTGCAGCGCGGTGAGTTCCTGCACGGCGGCGGCGTGCTCCTTCTCCACGCGGGCCAGAAGTTCGGCGCGCTGCGCCGCGAGTTTATCCTGCGTCGCTTTGAGTTCGGTGGCAACTTGCGCGCGTTCGGCGGGGGTGAGAACTTCGGCCTTGGCCAGCGCCAGTCTGAAGAAGTGCTCGGCGGCCGCGTAATTCTCCTTCGCCGCGTTTTCCCGAGCGTTTTCCAGGTAGCGCTCAACGCTCTGGCGCGCTACCTTAATCTGCTCCATCTGTTCGCGGGCCTGTTCACGCAGAGAGCCTGACTCGCGCTTGGCCTTTTCGTCCAGGAAGTCCGCCCGCGGCGCGAGTTCGTCCAGCGCGGCGAGTGTGCCTGCATAGTCCTTGGCGGCAAAGAGCATCCGGGCCCGTGCCAGCGCGGCCTCAGCTTGGCGCCGCTTCTCAGCCTGTGCGGCCAGTTCCTGCTGGCGAGTCTCCGCCACCGCCTGCGCCACCCGCAGGTTCTCGGGCGCGTAGGCGAGACGGGCCAAGTAGTCGGTGAAAGCCTTGCGGCGGGCCTCGCCGATGCGCACCTGTCCGGCCTCCACGGCGGCACGAATCCTCTCAAAGATGCGCCGCGCCCCCTCATAGTCGCCCATCTGGTAAAGCAACTCCGCCTTGTCAAAAGCAAAGATGGCGCGCTTGGTCGCCACCTCCAGGTACAACTCGCGCGCCTTGTCCGGCTGGGTATCCAGCAACTTGGCGGCCTCTTGGCTCAGGCGTTCCTGCTCAGCCTCAAAGGCCTTCTCGTCGGCTGCGCGCTTGGCGGCGGTTTCTTCCGCCCGTTTGCGTGCTGTCTGGGTGGACTCCAGCAGTGCCAGCAGGCGTTCTTCAACCTTCTTCAGTTGTTCACTGACTCGTTCCTTCTCGGTGGCGGAGAGCGGAGTCTTGAGGAGGGCCAGGAGTTTCTCCCGCGCCGCGGCCAAGGCTCCTTTCTCCATAAGGCTGGCTGCTTCCGCCAGCGGCGCGGCAATCCTGTCCTCAGCTGTCCCTCTTGGCCGGGCACCGGCCTCCGCTGCCCAGGCCGAGGCGCTGAAGAGCATCAGGCAGAGGGTGCTCCATGCGATGAGGGCAATCCACCGTTTACTTCCTCGGTTCACGACTGTTCCTCCTATCCTCTCGCTTGCGTCTCACGCCCGGCAAAAGCTACGCATCTCAGGCCGGGACGGGCCTGTCTGGTGTTTATTTCTGGGTCAATCCAGTTTAAGCGACTCGGCCAGGCGGCGGGCTTCCTCGGCCCTCTCCACCTTGGTGCGAAAGGTGATGACCTCCTTGCGCCATTCCTTTTCCTGCTCTGCGATGCGGCTCTCGCGCGCCCTCGCTGCCGCGTCGGCCTTCGCACGTAACTTGGCTTCCTCACGCTCCCTCGCCTTGCGTTGGTCGTCGGCCTTGGCCCGCGCCGCCGCCTCTTTGCTGATGACTTCCTTCTCGCGCTGTGCCGCAACTGCGGGCGGAATGACCGCCGGCGGCGTTACCGGCTTGGGCGGAGGCGGGGTAACTGGCTTTGCGGCGACGGGGGGCATGACTGCTGGCGGGGCTTCACGCGCCTTCAGTTCCCGTGCGCGGGCCAGTTGTTCTTGCTCGATTGCTCCGCGTTCGCGCATGGCCACCTGTTCCGGTGTGAGGGCAGGTTTCTCCGGCACCTTCGCAACGGGTGGCGGGGGAGGAGGGGTTACCGGCTTAGGCGGAGGCGGGGTAACTGGCTTTGCGGCGACGGGGGGCATGACTGCTGGCGGGGCTTCACGCGCCTTCAGTTCCCGTGCGCGGGCCAGTTGTTCTTGCTCGATTGCTCCGCGTTCGCGCATGGCCA
>Ga0272448_1003128_pt1 | contig 19948 bp, 16 predicted proteins | sample YNPCB0191_FD_202220 | JGI IMG/M metagenome (GOLD analysis project Ga0272448, IMG submission 202220) | Hot spring sediment microbial communities from Yellowstone National Park, WY, United States - YNP-CB-019-1 | ecosystem: Environmental > Aquatic > Thermal springs > Hot (42-90C) > Sediment... | reverse complement strand
TAATCATTTAATCATAATTAATAACCATTAATTTATTATTTAATCATTTAATCATAATTAATAACCATTAATTTATTATTTAATCATTTAATCATAATTAATAACCATTAATTTATTATTTAATCATAATTAATAAGACTTAATTATTGATCATGATTAAGGTTTATTAATCATGATTGATAACCCTTAATTATTAATCATGATTAATAAAACTTAATCATGATTGATAACCCTTAATTATTAATCATGATTAATAAAACTTAATCATGATTAATAAAACTTAATCATAATTAATAAACCTTAATCATGATTAATAAAACTTAATCATAATTAATAAACCTTAATCATGATTAATAAAACTTAATCATGATTAATAAACATTAATCATGATTAATAAACATTAATCATGATTAATAAACCTTAATCATGATTAATAAACATTAATCATGATTAATAAACCTTAATCATAATTAATAAAACTTAATCATAATTAATAAAACTTAATTATGATTAATAAAACTTAATCATAATTAATAAAACTTAATTATGATAAATAAGACTTAATTATGATAAATAAGACTTAATTATGATAAATAAGACTTAATTATGATTAATATACCTTAATTATGATAGTCAAATATTGATTATGATTAATATACCTTAATTATTGATCATGATTAATATACCTTAATTATTGATCATGATTAATATACCTTAATTATTGATCATGATTAATAATATTTAATATCGATAACAATGAATACATAATTAAGAAATCATTAACATTAATTGTCAATAGTTAATACTTATTTTCAACAATACCCCTTATCACGATATTCAATGTTATCCATTATTAAATATATCTTTATTATTTATTGTGTATACTAATCAGTTACCATCGCAAAAGTGATAATAACTCAATCTTCAATTAATGTTTATTGTGATTTAGGGGTGATTTTAATCATTTAAATGATTAGCAAATATAATAACTAATACCAATTAGATAATATCAATTTAACCTTTATTCTGTGATAAACATAATGATAGATAAAGGTTAATGCATTGTGGTATTTATAGATCTCAATAAAAATTATATTGATTAACACTTATTTAAAAAATTAATCATCTTAAATATTATTATTATAGATAATAGATCTTAATTAACTATTAATCAGTCTATTATCCTAATTAATAAACACTATTAATTATTAATATTAATAATTAATAACTTGATCAACAAAAATCCAATATGGGTCATAGTTAATAAAAGTTTAATATTTTGTCATATTAAATACATTAATTTGATAAGAATCATTTAAATATTTATCATGATTAAAATCCAATAAATAATCGTTAATTATAATTAGTAAACATTTTAATAGATTAACACAATAATGATTAATTTTTTACTAGACATGATTTTTATTATGAAATATATCGATTAATATCAAAATTATTAACCTTATTAAACAAATTGAATATCTAACTTATTAAATTTTCTCGTCGGATCTAACTTATTAAATTTCTTGGTACATAATTGAAATTAAACACCGTTTTAACGTGTTCGATATCAAACTTTTTAGTAATATGTTTAATATCAACCTGATTAATCAAGCTTATTAGTATTCTGCTATTATTATCAGATTTATTAATGAAATCATGAGTATTAAATTTATTATTAATTTGATCAATAATAGACTTAATTAATATTACACTAGTCACAAATATTAAACTTATTCCTAATGATATCAAATATTAAAATTTTTATTGATATGAAAAAATAATTATGAACTATTAATTCTACACATAATTATAATTATAATTAATAGTTATAAAGTATTGTTAAATCAATACCATTTAACATTTAAACTGATTATATAATAAGATTATATAATCAGTTTAAATGAACATAGATTCAATACCTATTGAATTACAATTTCAGATTTTATCCTATTTAACCAGTATTGACTTACTTAATATTGGATTAATCAACAAAGAATTTAACCTAATTTGTAAAGATAAAATTTTATGGCATAATTTATACTTAAGAGATAAGAAGTCATGTAGTTTTTTATCTGAAACTGACTATCAGAATATGGTTTTATTTTTATCTACCTTACTTAACAAACATACAACTTTCAATTCACGCTATTATACTGTCCATATTGATATAGTATTTAAAGATCTCTATGATTTATTATTAAATTTTATTATTCTACATTATGATGATGATGATAATGATGATAATAGATTATGTTATAATGATGAGTTTAATGAGTTATGGAATAACTTTGTAGATATTATCCCTAACTATCGTGACACGTATCGTAGATATTGGCATTCTGATGATGTGGCTATATTTCTTAAGAAAACATTTACCTTAAACCATATTTATTAAGAGTATTTCGTTGTTTTCCATAAATGGTAGTTAATTTTAGCATTATCGTTACTATAAAGCTCACTTAAGTTAAGATTAATTAAATCATCATCAGTTATACCACAGTTACCACCAGCGTTTAGTTTCTGTAAATTAGTGAGATGACTAATCTGTTTAATCTTAGGATTATCACAGGCGTCAAGTTCTATTAAATCAAGATTAATAATATCATCATCCGTTATTTCACATAACCCGGCAACACTAAGTTTTAGTAAATTGGTAAGATGACTAATTTGTTTTATTTTAGGATTATCAGAAACTTCAAGTTCTATTAAATCAAGATTAAGTAATTCTTTATCAGTTATACTACAGTTACCGCCAGCATTTAGTTTCCGTAGATTGGTTAGATGACTAATCTGTCTAATTTTAGGATTATCCCAGGCGTCAAGTTTTATTAGATTGAGATTAATTAGTTCTTCATCAGTTATACCACAATCACCTCCAGCATCAAGTTCAATCAAATTGGTGAGATGACTAATTTGTTTAATGTTGGGGTTAGCAAAAACATTAAGTTCTATCAGATTAAGATTAAGCAGCTCCTGATCACTAATTTCAGTACCACTAGCATCTAATTTACGTAAATTAGTTAGATGTCCAATCTTTTTTATATTATCATTATATGAAGCGTCATGTTCAATTAAATTAAGATCAACAAGTTCTTTATCCTCAAGACTAAAATTAGTTTTAAGCACTCTCAAATTAGTCATATGTTTAATTTCTGTAATATCCTCATTATCAGTACAATCTAATTCAATTAAATTAATATTTTTTAATTGATCATTATATATCGAACTAAAGCGAGCGTTAAGCTTTTTCAAATTAGTTAGATGACTAATTTCTTTAATTTTATGATTATGTAAGAGGCTTAATTCTAACAAATCAAGATTTGCAATGTCTTGATTTGTAATATCACAGATATGTGTAGCTTTAAGTCTTTTTAAGCTAGTCATATGTCGAATATTATTAATATCATAAGTTCCACTAAGATTAAGTTTAGTTAAGGAGAGATTACTTAGTTGATTGTTATTGATTCTAGAATAACTCCAGCTGATATTAAGACTTTTTAAGTCTGTGAAATAACTAATGTCGTTAATTTTCATCTCTAAATTACCACCAACATTAAGTTTTCTTAATGTTAGACCTTTAAGATCTTCATTGGTGATATTAGTATTATTATATATATTTAATTGATTAATATATGGATGTTGTTTCAACACAGCTCCTGTTATTCCTTTAATGTATTTTTTATCAAGATGATAGAAATCAGTTATTCTCAGTAATAAAAAGAATTGGCAACATTGACGTATCCTAATTTGTGATAAGAAATCAAGATGTTCAAATATTAATTGTAACATTTCTAGTGGTAATTGATCCATATTTCGGTTAAATTAATTTAACAAATCTTAGATCAATATTTATTAAAAAGATAATAGTAATCTAGAAGTTTATAAAATTATCGAAACTTCTATAAATATTCATATAGAATGCTATTAATTTAGTACCATGTTGATCAACACTAATAATATATTGATAAATTTCTAATGACTAACTATTTTAAAATAACTTCCTAACTTTTCCTTGAGTGTTTTAACATAAATTAACTCTAATACCCCATCAATTAAAGAACTTCAATATGATTCTTTTTTAAGGGTATTCGATCTAATGTCTCTTTAAAGACCTTTGATCTATTATCTCCTTAAAGACCATTTATCTATTATCTCTTTAAAGACCTTTGATCTATTATCTCCTTAAAGACCATTTATCTATTATCTCTTTAAAGACCTTTGATCTATTGTCTACTTAAAGATCTTTCATCTATTATCTCCTTAAAGATCTTTCATCTATTATCTCCTTAAAGATCTTTCATCTATTATCTCCTTAAAGATCTTTCATCTATTATCTCCTTAAAGACCATTGATCTAATGTCTCTTTAAAGACATTTGATCTATTATCTCTTTAAAGACCTTTGTTCTGATCTTTCTTTAAAGACCTTTGATCTATTATCTCTTTAAAGACCTTTGTTCTGATCTTTCTTTAAAGACCTTTGTTCTGATCTTTCTTTAAAGACCTTTGATCTATTATCTCTTTAAAGACCTTTGTTCTGATCTTTCTTTAAAGACCTTTGATCTATTATCTCTTTAAAGACCTTTGATCTATTATCTCCTTAAAGACCTTTGGTCTGATCTTTCTTTATAGACCATTTATCTATTATCTCCTTAAAGACATCTAATAATGATATTATCTTTAGAGAGAAAACAATGGTTTAAATGTATTTAAAGTCTCAGTTGAGATAACAATTTCAATATGTTACATAATAAAATATAAGGATAGTATACTAAAATTGAATTTTATATTAATTGTTATTCATAACAGTTAATGGATAAATATTCTGAAGATGCCGTTGTTTATCTTGATAATAAATTATCAGAAATTAACAATCATCAATATTTAAATAAAACCAAGCAGGATCGATATGATTGTTTATTATTTAGTTCTGTCTTTCTATTATTAATATTTCTACTTTTTACTGGTAATTATTATTATCCGATTGAATTAGAAAATGAACATTGTTTGATAATCTCTAAATCTCTCTATTATAGAGAAACAGATTATTCAGTACATCTAGAAATACTATATAATAATCAATCATATGAAATAAACAATTTTAAACACTGTAACTCTAAAGTCTCATGTCTTGAGTTAATTGACTTTTTACCCAAAATTAATGAAACTGTTTTTTGTGTTTATAATCAATTATCCGATAAAATTAGTCTTACCCATAATTATTCAGGTCTTATTGGTTCAATGTTGTTATTTATGTTGATAATATTTCCATGTTGCTGTTTTGGATTTTTAGCTTCATTATATATTAAATCAAAACAAGAAGATCTTGTCTATTATACGAATTTAAGAAATATGTTTCTAAATAAAGCTGTTTAAATTCATTGATAATTGAAGGTATGATACTTGTTACTAATTAATATTTATTATAGCTTGATATCATCTAAAAATAGTAATAATGATAATATATTATTAGTTGTATATTCCTTTTATTTAACACTTATTTAAGAATATTGTTGTTTAGTATCATACTTAAAAATTCAATATTATTAATCAGTATATATGATTAATAATACAAATATTAATCATATTAATAATACAAATATTAATCATATTAATAATACAAATATTAATCATATTAATAATACAAAATTAATATGATTAAATTTATTTGCAACTCAGTTGAAAATGGATTTCTTAACCGGATTAGAGGATGTTCCTATTGAAATTTTATATAAATTTTTACTTCCTTTGTCGTATGTGCAAATTATCAATTTTTGTCTAACTAATCGACAATATCAAGAACTTATTTGTCAAAACTGGCATTTCTGGGCTACTAAAGCTAATAAGGATTTCGGCATAACATCTAATCAATTTTATAATATGATATATCGAAATCCACAATTAAATTATTTAGCATTAATAACTACAAAAAATAGGAAATGTATTCGTGGCAGTGAGAAAGTTATAGATATAAATACATGTCTAATGTTAGCCACAGATGAAGGTAATTTAGACTTAACTAAGTATTTTCTAAATAAAGGAATATCCTTTTTAAATGTTGATATTTTGGAAGATTTATTATATAATGCAGCTAAAAGTGGCAATTTCGACTTAGTTCTTTATCTCATTCCATATCTAAAACGCTACTCTCTATTAGAAAAATATCTGTTGGATAATGCTCTTATGTATGCAGGTGAAGGCGGTAATCCTATAATTATTGATTATTTATTATCAATAGGGGCTAATAATATTGATCAATTAATCGATGGTGCGATAAAAAATGGGAATCTGGACTTAATCAAAGATCTATTTACTCGTTTTCCTATTGTAGATAATAATAAATATTCTCGTTTTCTATTGAGTGCTATCAATACACAAAATCAACAATTAGTCAGTTACCTTTTAACTAAAATTAAAGATATTAATATCAATTTAATATTACCCGTAAGATCGGCAGCATTAATAGGAGATAAATCACTAGTTGATGATCTGCTGAGCAGACAATTTAATATTATAAATTTGTAAAGTGCCTTAAATGGGGCCTCTCAAGGTGGGCATCTTGATCTTGTTAAACATATTCTTACTAATTTATGGATTAAATCAACACCACCTACCATTAAACAATTAAATGAAGCCCTGGATGCAGCCGCTGAAGGTGGATCAATAGTAGTTATTAATTACTTAATATCACAAGGTGCAAATGATTTAAACCATACATTATTAATAGGATCAATCTATGGGACACTTAATGTTATTGAGTATATATTGGAACAAGGATCTAAACTAAGTGAGATAAATCCACATATTATTTTACCTACTACTAAAACATTAAATAAAGCACTAGTAAAAGCTGCTAAAAATAATCATTTATATTTAGTCAAATTATTAATAGAACATGGTGCTAATAATCTACGTGAAGCGTTAACTAATAGTAGAGATGAAGTAACTGATTATTTAAAAACTTTATTTAGTCAAAACATAACTCATGGATAATAATGAATAAATTATATTTATTTAAACATTTTTCAACTGAGTTGAAAAATGGATTCTTTAGCTGGATTAGAACAATTACCTACTGAAATTTTATATCAGTTGCTTGTATCTTTATCTTATGATCAAATTATTAATTTTTGCTCAACTAATCGACAATATCAAGAAAGAATTTGCCACAATGAAAATTTTTGGGCTACTAAAGCTCGTAAGGATTTTGGTGTACCGACTGAACGATTTTACCAATTGTCTCCACAAATTCCATCACTAAAATATGTGAAATTACTAGCTAATATTGGCCATAAATGTATTTATGGGAGTGAAAAGATAATAGATTTAAATACCTGTTTAGAATATGTCAGTAAGGAAGGTAATTTATCATTAAATAAATATTTTGTAAAGAAAGGCGCCACTAATTTATTAGTAGCCTTTTATAATGCGGTAGAAAGTGGTAATTTTGATTTAGTATCCTACTTAATTCAAAATCCTCAACTTCAATCTCAATTACACAAACGAGAATTAAATAGTGCTCTTTTACATGCTGGTTATAGTAATAATCGCCAACTTATTGAATATTTACTCTCATTGGGAGCTAATAATATTTATGGTTTACTACTCGCACTAATTGAAAATGGTAATTTGCAGTTGATCAAATATCTATTTTCTCGTTTTCATAATTTAGATTATATCATCTATTCTGATGCTCTATATACCGCTATAAATAATAAAAATAGAGAAATTATCAACTTTTTATTAGCTGAAGCTGATGAAAATAATATTAAACTTAACTTGACCAATTCTGTCAGATTAGCCGCATTTAATAACGATTTTATTTTAGTTGATCAGTTATTCATCAAACAACCTATTATTTTAAACTTAGTGTCCGCTTTAAACGGTGCCGCTAAAGGTGGTCATCTTAATTTAGTTAAACACATCCTTGATGATTTGTGGATCACGTCTTCTCCACCTACTATTAATCAATTAAACACAGCTTTACTTGAAGCTGCTAAAGGTGGATCAATAGCGGTAATTAATTATTTACTAGCTAAAGGGGCGATCGATTTGAACCAAGTTTTTTTAACTATCTTCACTGATAAACAAATAAATGTTATGTATGCTATACTGAAACATTGGACGAATCTGGTTAATTATCATCCAAATATTCTTGTTCCTACTAGCAATATGTTAAATGAGTTATTCCGTAAGGCTTCTGAAGATGAAAATTTATATTTAATGGAACTATTAATATTTACTGGTACTATTAATATAAATAATTTAAATAAGGTATTACTAATAGCTACTAAATCCAAGAATGTAAAGTTAGTAAACCTTTTATTATCATCCAGATCCTTTGATATTAAAATATTAAATCTAGCCCTACAAATATCAGCTGAAGTTGGTAATTTAACACTAACCAAAATGTTATTAGCATCTGGTGCCAATGATATACGTAATGCAATATCTTATAGTTATAATATAGTAGGTGACTACTTAAGAAGTTATCTTGAACAAACGACAAGTAAGAAAATTTAATATGAATGTCTTATGAGCAAATTATTATCTTATCTGTCATAAACATTTGAACGATATAATACAAGAAAAAATATATTTGTGGTAGTGTAAAGATTATCAAAGGACATTTGGAATTAACTATGTACTTTCTAAATAAAGTAAAATTAACACTCGCCGCCGATATGTTGAGAGTTATTATATAATGTCGCTAAAAATGGTAATTTTAATCTAGTTCTTTATCTAATGATATTAAATAATATTCTTAAGTATGCAAATATAGGTGGTAATTGTAACATTATTAATTATTTAGAACTAATAATATATATTAACTATTTATTTCCCCGTTTATATTACAACTATCTACTAACTGAATTAATGTTAATTTTAGATCATCTCTAGAAGATGTTTCACAAGGTGACCATATTATTGATGGTCCAATTGAAATATTTAATTATTTACTCTAGAGGTACTGCTTTCTTAATAAATCTAATCTGCATATTATTTCACCTAATATCAAAACATTAAACAAGTACTATTACAAACTGCTAATAATGTTAATAGTATCTGATGTTAATGATCTACATGAAACATCAACTACTAGTAGTGGCAAAGTAACTAAATACTTAATTCATTAAAAATAAGTATTTATGTAAATTGATATTCACTTGAACGGACAGTATTATTGTTCTCATAGTACTAAAATTGATTTTTAAATTATTAGTTATTATTCGAATAATAATTATTTAACCAAATGGCTTGTGATACTACTGTTATTCTAACTCCAACTGGATTAATATCATTGAATGTATCACAGAAGTATCAAGTTGACGAAATATTGGATTTAGATGATACTATTATTAAGACTTTTGCTGAAATTTTACATCTCTCTGAATCTAAACGTTACCCAATTATTTACACCTTGGCACTTAATAATTTACTAATAACACCTTCGACTGATGTAAATTGCTCACTTGAATGGGTTCATATTAATCGACAGATTTTAATGATTATGGATGAACTACTTGTAAGTGAAAATGGTGAGTTTAAGATTCCACACTATGGTTTATCTTTTACAGGCAAAAGATCAGGTCTCTTTAATCTTCTTTCGCTGGTTATTAAAACAATAAAAAATCCTTCTAATATTGGACTTTTTGAAAGAAGTTTTCACCTTTCACCTGCTAAATTTATTGGTGGTAGTGACCGTATTGATAATCATTTGGAATTTAGAAACAAAATTAAAACTGCCATCCAATCAAATTTTATTTTAAATGAAACCATGATTGAAACAACTTTTAACCTTATTGATAAGTTTTATTTTTCAGACTTACTTAGATATCGTCTTCAGGCTGCTGGGAAGAAGTTATTATTTAGAATTTCACATCAAATTACTAGTACTGCTGGAAGTATGAAGAATAAATTTCATCAAAATGAATATATCATCACCATCGCTGCTAAACTTAATGAAGTTATAGGAAATAAACTTAGTAGTGGTATCTCTGTTAACGGTCCGATTGATGCTTTTATTGTCACTCTTCAACATGAGATAAGCCATCTTATTGTATCTTTAGAAATGGATCGTTTAGGAATAACTTCCTCTGATTTAACTGATAACTCAAAGAAGTTAAGTATTAATCCCGATGCTTTTAAGTCTCATGGTTCCATTTTCCAAAATATTAGTGAACGATTTTTTGGCTTAACTGAAAGAACTCATCATCTCTTTGAAAGTGACAATGAAACTAATTCAATAGATCATCCAAAGGTTAATCCAGATAAACTGAAAGTTGGCTTTAAAGTTTATTTTGATAATAAGGGTACACTCACTTATGGTAAAATACTTAAAATTAACCCTAAGAGAGCTAAGGTTAAAACTGATAATGGTTCTACCTTCTCAGTTGCTTATCAAATATTATATCTTGTCTAATACTCTTAATTTTAATATTATATCATTCACTACTTAAAAAATAGTTCCAAGAAAATTGAAACAAAATAATTAAATTATTTTAATTAAAACTATGAAAATCCTAGATCGTTGTTCTTACAAAAAACCAAAAAATTTGCGCAATTTGATTACTCAATTAACTAATATCAACCATAAAGATATTTCTTTAATTTTAGCGAATGACATCTTATCTCCTGCCTATTTCGATACTATTGATGAATTTGAAAGAGTGTCAAGTACAGATCCATATGATGATATAACTATTGAATTAGCTTTTGTAGCTCCTGTTACTTGGGTTGATCGACAAATCTCCTTTTTAAGTCAAAAAGGATTTAAGGTAACAGGTAAGTCTTCAATACTACGTTACCCTCTACAATGTAGAATTAATACTCTCGAAAATTATGTATTAAACTCTGCTACCGGTAAAAAGATCTTAGAAATAGATATTAAATATGATAAACTCACGCAATATCAAAGTGTATTACTTAACATGTTCAACAATAGTTAGTTTTAGTTCTAATTGATGGATCTATATAAATTATTAATTTATATAGGTTAAATTAATAATAACAATTATAAGAAGAACGAAATAAAAGGTTAATCTTAATAAGTTAAAGGGTGATAAAAAGTAAATAAAATATTCATATTAATAAGTCACAATGTAAAATATATTAATTTTTATTTATTTTGAAATGCTGATTTATAATCATATCTATTTTATACATTATCTAGATTACTATCACTTCTTTTGATGATAATTAATAGACTTCTCTATTAATTATCATACTCTTGAATACTATCACTCCTTTTGATCATTAATAATCGATATAATTATTAATACTTCTATTGACAAATAATCATTATCTTGATTACTATTACATCTTTTGATGTTTATTCATTCTATTGATAATTATATTAATCCCCTTGATGATTAAACATTCTCTTGATAATTAATATCCTTTTAATAAATTATTAATTATTTACTTAATAATTATATTAATCCCCTTGATGATTAAACATTCTCTTGATAATTAATATCCTTTTAATAAATTATTAATTATTTACTTAATAATTAATAACCTTTTGATGAATTATTCTTTTTATGATTAATCGCATACTGGATAATTATACACTTGATGATTACTCATTCACTTAATAATTATTATTCTCTTGATGTTGTTTATCCTTTTGATGATTATCTTAATAATTATTATTCTCTTGATGATTATCTTAATAATTATTATTCTCTTGATGATTATCTTAATAATTAGTATTCTTTTTGATGTTGGTTATCCTTTTGATGATTATCTTAATAATTATTATTCTCTTGATGATTATCTTAATAATTAGTATTCTTTTTGATGTTGGTTATCATTTTGATGATTATCTTCGTTATTAATATCTTTTGACAAATTATCAATAGAATAATAATTAATGACCTTTTGATTAATTATTATTATCAAAAAAATAATAATTAATGACCTTTTGATTAATTATTAATCTTTTAATAACTAATATCTTTTTGATGAATTATTCGATTGATGATAATGAATAATAATTATTATCAAAAAAATGAATTATTTCTGACAAGTATCTATCCTTTTGATGAATTAATCATTATATTGAGAATTACTATTACTCTTTTTAATAATACACTCGATAATTAATATCCTTTTGATAAATTATTATCTTGATGACTACTTATCCGCTTAATAATTAATATCCTTTTAATCATTAATTATTCTTTTGATAATTAATATTCATCTTTTGACAAATTCTTAATAATTATTATTATTATTAAAATGAAAAATAATATGATCAACAAGATGAATAATTATAATTATGATCAAGAAGATTAATACTATAATTATGATCAACAAGATGAATAATAATTATGATCAAGATTATTAAAATGAACAATAACAACCAGTAATAATTATTGTTCATTTTAATAATAATTATTAATAATATGATCCAAGATACACACTAATTATGATTATCAAAATGAACAATAATAATTAATAAATATGATAAAGATGATTAATAATTATGATCAAGATGATTAATAATATAATCAAGATTAATAATAATTATGATCAAGATGATTAATAATATAATCAAGATTAATAATACTATAATTAAGATTAATGATAATTATTATGACTATTATGATTAACAAGATTAATGATAATTATTATGACTATTATGATCAACAAGGTTAATAATAATTATTATTGTTTATAATCTTGATTATAATTAATTATTCACCTTCTTAATCATATTGATAGTATTCAGATGAACAATAATTATTAACCTTCTTGATCATAATTATAATTATTCTTGATCATATTAGTAATAATTATTGTTCATTTTAATAATAATTATTCATCTTGATTATGATATCAATCTTCTTGATCATAATTATAATTATTCTTCATCTGAATAATTATGGTTCATATGTATAATATTATTTAGTATCTTGATAATAATGATTAAGATGATCAATAATTATGATCAAGAAGATTGATATCATAATCAAGATTCAAATGTATAATTATTATTATTAAAATGAATAATAATTATTGTGTATCTTGATATTAGTAATCATCTTAATATTATTATTAATTATTCTTCATTTCAATGATTTTAATCTTATTGATCATAATTATTATTCAAATAAACCATAATTATTATTATTCATCTCAATGATTTTAATCTTATTGATCATAATTATCATTTAGATCGACTCTAAATAATGTCATCTAAATAATAATTATTATTCATCTTCTTAATCATTATTAATTATCTTAATAATTATTATTCATCTTAATCATTATTAATTATCTTAATAATTATTATTCATCTTAATCATTATTAATTATCTTAATAATTATTATTCATCTTAATCATTATTAATTATCTTAATAATTATTATTCATCTTAATCATTATTAATTATCTTAATCATTATTATTCATCTTAATCATTATTAATTACGTCTATCATGATTAATCATCTTGATCATAATTATGATCAACTTAATAATAATCTTCTTGATAATTATTATTCATCTTTGTATTATTCATCTTGATCATAATTATTGTTTGTCTTTATATTATTCATCTTCTTGTTCATATGAATAATTATTAGTCTTGATAATTATTAACCTTCTTGATCATAGTATTATTCATCTTGATCATATTTATTATTCATCTTGATCATATTTATTATTCATCTTGATCATATTTATTGTTCATTTTAATAATCATAGTATTATTATCTTGATCATATTTATTATGATCTTGATCATATTTATTATGATCTTGATCATATTTATTATGATCTTGATCATATTTATTATTGATCTTGATCATATTTATTATTCATCTTAATAATTATAAATTCTTATTCATCGCTGCGCAGCGAGTATTAATATTCTTAATCTTAATAATTATAAATTCTTATTCATCGCTACACAGCGAGTATTAATATTCTTAATCATATTTATTATTCATCTTGATTATAATTATTATTCATCTTAATCATATTTATTATTAATCTTAATAATTATAGTATTATTAATCTTGATCATAATTATTATACATCTTAATCATAATTATTATTCATCTTAATCATAATTATTATTCATCTTGATCATATTTATTATTCATCTTGATCATAATTAATAATAATTATGATCATAATTATTATTCATCTTAATAATTATAGTATTATTCATCTTAATAATTATAAATTCTTATTCATCGCTGCGCAGCGAGTATTAATATTCTTAATCATAATTATTATTCATCTTGATTATAATTATTGATCAATCTTCTTAATCATAATTATTATTCATCTTGATTATAATTATTGATCAATCTTCTTCATCATAATTATAATCAAGATGATGATGATTATGATTAAGATGTATAATAATTATAATCAAGATGAATGACGAAGAAGATTGATAAATAATTATGATCAAGATGATTAATAATTATGATCAAGATGATTAATAATTATTACCGAGATAAATAAATATTACCGAGATGTATAATAATCAAAAGGATTAATAATATTAATATGAATAATAATCATTATAAATCCTTTTATTAAGAATAATTATGATTTAATTAATAATAATTATAAATCCTTATGATAATCATGATAAATTGACTTGATCCTAATTATTATTAATCTTCATAATAATAATTATTATTCATCATCTTAATATTAGTGATCATAATAATGGTCATCTTAATAATAATCATTGTAATATTATAATATTATTCATCGCTGCACAGCGAGTACTAATCTTCTTGTTCATCTGAATAATAATATTTATCTTGATCATAAGTATGGTTATCTTAATCATAATAATTATTCAGATGAACAAGAAGATGAATAATTATTATAATCAAGAAAATTGATTATGATTAAGAATAATAATACTCGCTGCGCAGCGATGAATAATAATTATGACGAAAAAGAATAATAATTATGACGAAAAAGAATAATAAATATGATCAAGATGAATAATAATTATGATCAAGATTAATAATTATGATCAAGATTAATAATAATTATGATCAAGATTAATAATAATTATGATCAAGATTAATAATTATGATCAAGATGAATAATAATTATGATCAAGATGAATGATGATTATGATCAAGATGATTATTATGATCAAGATGAATGATAATTATCAAGATACTATTAATAATTATTCAGATAACCCATCATTATTAATCATCTTGATATTAATAATACCATTAAAATGATCACTAATATTAAGATGAATGATAATAATAATTATGATCAAGATGAATGATGATTATGATCAAGATGATTATTATGATCAAGATGAATGATAATTATAATCAAGATGAATGCTGATTATGATCAAGATGAATAATAATTATCAAGATACTATTAATAATTATTCAGATAAACCATGATTATTAATCATCTTGATATTAATAATACCATTAAAATGATCACTAATATTAAGATGAATGATAATAATAATTATGATCAATAAGATGAAGAATAATTATTATTCAGATGAACAATAATTATGATCAAGAAGATAAACACTTATTATTAAAATGAACAATTATTATGATCAAGAAGAACATTAATTATGATCAAGAAGATTAATATTATTAAGATGAATAATTATTATGATCAAGATTAATAATATTTTAAGATGAACCATAATTATGATCAAGATTAATAATTATGATTAAGAAGATTAAATTATTAAGATTAATAATATTTTTAAGATGAACAAGATTAATAATTATGATTAAGATGGTTAATATTATTGAGATGTATAATATTTTTAAGTTGATCAATAATAATTATCAAGATGAATAATAATTATAATCAAGATGAATAATAATTAAGAACAATAATAATTATAATCGAGATAAATAATAATTATTAAGATGAATAATTATTATCAAGATGAATAATTATGATTAAGATAAATAATAATTATAATCAAGATGAATAATTATGATCAAGATAAATAATAATTATAATCAAGATGAATAATAAGTATGATCAAGAAGATTAATATTTAAGATAAATAATAATTGTGATCAAGAAGATTATTATCAAGATAACAATTAAATGAATAATTATCAACAAAATCAATAGTATTATAAGGAAAATATTAATAGTTATCGGAATGAAGATAATAATTATTATTAAAATGAACCATTATTAATCTTTCTGATCATAATTATTAATCTTTCTGATCATAATTATTAATCTTATCGATCATAATTATTATTCATCTTGATCATAATTATTAATCTTATCGATCATAATAATTATTTATCTTGATCATAATTGTTATTCATCTTGATTATAGTTAATATTATTCGTCTTGATTATAATTATTATTCAGATTAACCATAATTATGCTTCGTCTTAATCTTGTTGATCATAATTATTATAATGAATAATATTTTTAAGATGAATAATAATTATGATCAACAAGATTAATAATTATGATCAAGATGAAGCATAATTATGATCAAGATGAAGCATAATTATAATCAAGATGAATAAGATTTTTAAGATGAACCATAATTATTGTTACAGAGATGATTAATATTTATGATCAAAATAATTAATAACTATGACCAAGATGAACCATAATTATTAAGATAAATAATATTATTAAGATGAATAATAATTATTATCAGATGAATAATAATTATGCTCAAGATGAATAATAATTATGCTCAACAAGATAAATACTTATTATTAAAATGAACAATTATTATTATGAAGATGATCAAGAAGATTAATAACTATGATCAAGATAAACAATAATAATTATGATCAAGAAGATTAATAATTATGATCAAGATAAACAATAATAATTATGATCAAGATGAATAATATTATTATTCATATTAGTAATAATTATGATCAAGAATATTAATATTATTAAGATAAACAATAATTATGATCAAGAAGATTAATATTATTAAGATAAACAATAATTATGATCAAGAAGATTAATATTATTAAGATGAATAAGATTTTTAAGATGAATAATAATTATGATCAACAAGATTAATAATTATGATCAAGATAAACAATAATAATTATGATCAAGATGAATAATAATTATTATGAATAATATTATTATTCATATTAGTAATAATTATGATCAAGAAGATTAATATTATTAAGATAAACAATAATTATGATCAAGAAGATTAATATTATTAAGATAAACAATAATTATTATTAAGATGAATAAGATTTTTAAGATGAATAATAATTATGATCAACAAGATTAATAATTATGATTAAGATGATTAATTATTATGATCAAGAAGGAAGTGACTTGCGGTGTTCGCTCTAAATAGCGAGCGTAACTTCCCGAGAGGGGTTTTGGTTTCTAATAAAACAAAGGAAGCACGAATAATAATTATGATCAAGATGATAATTATGGGTCATCTTAATCATAATTATCATTTATCTAACATTAATTATCTTGTTGATAATAATTATTATTGTTCATTTTGATATTAGTAATCACCCCGATATTAATATTATTGATCATTTTAATAATAATTATGGTTCATCTTGATATTAGTAATCATCTTGATATTAGTAATCATCTTGATATTAATAATTATTAATATGAACCATAATTATTACTAATATTGATTATAATTATTATTCATCTTGGTCATAATTATTACTAATCTTGATCATAATTATTGTTCATCTTGATCATAATTATTAATCTTCTTGGTCATCTTCATAATAATTATTGTTCATCTTGATCATAATTATGATACATCATAATCATAATTATTATTCGCACTTCCTTTGTTTCATTAGAAACAAGCGAACACCGCAAGTCGCTTCCTTCTTGATCCTAATTATTAGTCGCCTTCTTTATCATAATTATGATCTTCTTGACCTTATTAATTATTTTGATCATTATTCAGATTAATAGTATTAATAATCTTGAACATAATTATTATTCATCTTGAGCATAATTATTAATAATCTTGAGCATAATTATTATTCATCTTGAGCATAATTATTAATCTTCTTAATCATAATTATTATTATTAACCTTCTTGATCATAATTATTCTTCAAATGAATCATTATTATTATTCAAATTATTAATCTTTTTGATCATAATTATTCTTCATCTTGGTCATAGTTATTAATTATTTATCTTAGTCATAATTATTATTCATCTTGATTATAATTATTATTCATCTTGATTATAATTATTATTCATCTTAATAATATTCTTCATCTTAATAATTATCAATATTCTGTTAATAATTATTAATCTTGATCATAATTATTGTTCATCTTAAAAATATTATTCATCTTGATCATAATTATTGTTCATCTTAAAAATATTATTCATCTTGATCATAATTATTGTTCATCTTAAAAATATTATTCATCTTGATCATAATTATTCTTCATCTTATTAAGATTATTCGCTCGCCAGTCGCTTCCTTCTTGATTATAATTATGCTTCATTTTAATAATCATAATTATAATTCTTGATAATAATTATTAATCATCTTGATCGTAATTATAATTAATATTCATCTTAATAATAATTAATCTTCTTGATTATAATTATTATTCATCGCTGCGCAGCGAGTATTAATCTTCTTGATCATAATCATTATCTTCTTAATCATAATAATTATTCAGATGAACTATTATTATGATTAACATTATTGATCATAATTATTGTTTATCTTGATATTATTCAGATGAACCATAATAATTATGATTCATCTGAATGATTTTAATCTTATTGATCATAATTATTATGGTTCATCTGAATGATTTTAATCTTATTGATCATAATTATTATTGATCTTGATATTAGTGATCATCTTAATGGTATTATTTTTCTTGATAATTATTATTATTCATTTTAATCATCTCGATATTAGTAATCATCAAGAAGGTTAGTCATTATTATCAAGATAAATAATAATTATGATCAAGGAGGAAGTGACTTACGCGTGAATAATTATAATTATGATTAAGAAGATAATAATTAGGATCAAGAAAGAAGCGACTTGTGGTGTTCGCTCTAACGAGCGAGCGTAACTTATGAGCGGGCTTCAGAGGCTCCATAGGAGCCATTGAAACTTTTACTTCTAACGAAGTAAGCGCCCCTCGCTTGTAAACAAAGGAAGCGTGAATAATAATAATTATGATTGAGGAGATCAATAATTCGAATAATAATAATGGTTCATTTGAATAATTATTATGATCAAAAAGGAAGCAACTTGTGCGCGAATTATAATTATGATTAAGAAGATCATAATTATAATTAAGAAGGAAGCGACTTGTGAACGAATAATAATAATTATGATCAAGAAGATAATTATCAACAATATCGATAAGACTATAAGGAGAATATTAATAGCTATTGGAATGTAGATACATAATATCAAGATGATAATTATCATAAGGAATTATAATTATAATTCTTGATAATTATGCACATTAATAGTATTAATCTTCTTGATCATTATTATGATTAATCTTCTCGATCGTAATAATAATTATTATTCATCTTGATCATAATTATTATTCATCTTGATCATAATTATTATTCATCTTGATCATAATTATTATTCATCTTGATATTATTAATCTTGATTATAATTATTATTCGCGCACAAGTCGCTTCCTTCTTGAGATTAATCATCTTAATATTATTCATCTTAATAATATTCATCTTAATATTATTCACCTTAATAATTATTATTCATCTTGTTCATAATATTTAGGTTCTTGATATTACTATTCTTGATTATATTTATAATAATTATTGTTCATTTTAATAATAATTATTATTTATCTTGTTGATCATAATTATTATTCATCTTGATCATAATTATTGTTCATCTTGATATTAGTAATCATCTTGATATTCGCGCACAAGTCGCTTCCTTCTTGATCATAATTA
>Ga0272448_1003127_pt1 | contig 19951 bp, 20 predicted proteins | sample YNPCB0191_FD_202220 | JGI IMG/M metagenome (GOLD analysis project Ga0272448, IMG submission 202220) | Hot spring sediment microbial communities from Yellowstone National Park, WY, United States - YNP-CB-019-1 | ecosystem: Environmental > Aquatic > Thermal springs > Hot (42-90C) > Sediment... | reverse complement strand
TGGTGATCAATGCCCATTTGGGCAGAATGGATGATGTAAGGAAGGTTGCGGATACGGCCCGCGCTGCCTTCAGCAGAATCGACATACTGGTGAATAATGCAGGAACGAGTCCGGTGTTTGCTTCCTTTCTGGAATCTGATGAGCGTTTGTGGGATACGGTGATGAATTTAAATATGAAGGGCCTGTATTTCCTCAGCCAGGCTATTGCTAGGATCATGAAAGAGCAGGGTGGTGGTAATATTATCAACGTGTCTTCAATAGATGCTTTTATGCCGGAAATCGACAACGGGATATATGCCGTAAGCAAAGCAGGCGTGTGCATGATAACCAAGGTGATGGCGCGAGAGCTTGCACCTTATAATATCCGAGTTAATACCATAGCACCGGGCTTTGTTCATACCAAACTGCTGGATAGCAGCTTTGAGGTTAGGCCGGGGCGGGCTGAGGAGTGCCGGAAACTGGTACCACTGGGACGTATTGCTGAACCTGAAGACATGATTGGAACCATGATTTATCTGGCTTCCGATGCGTCGGCATACATGACGGGACATACCGTTGCTGTAGATGGCGGGCTGCTTACTATTTAACCTTGACCGAATTTACAATACGTTGTTCTAATTTAACCTTCGGTGCCTGCAGCGATCATTGTAATCCTGTACTAATTTCAGCGCATCGGCGGCATCGGTAAATCTGTAATAAAGAGCTTTACCCGATTTAACGATGCCCTGTCTTAGCTGGTACATGATGCTGCTTCTTTCCGGTAGTACGCCATCCTCGCAGATAAAGCATACCGGTTTATAAAATATTTCTGTTAGAGCATTAACTGAAAGATCCCCTCCGAGTTGCTGAGCCAAAGCGCCCGGCGGACACTGACTGGGCCGAAAGAAGCTCACACAAAAATCGATTTCCTTCCATTCGGTCAGGAGTTTTATGGCTCTTACAAGGGTTCCGGGATTTCCCATGCTTTGTGAAAAGTCAACCGGGTTGCTGAGCATATTGCCTTCGGCCTGGCTGAAGCTTAGCAATTCCTTCCTTAGGTCGTCAGGAAGCTGTGGCAGGCGAAAACCTCTCCTCTCAAATTCGTCGGTAAGCAGCACGGTAGCACCGCCACCGGGTCCGATAAGTACCATGTTTCTACCACCAGGCTCGGGCATGTAAGTCAGTGTAACAAGAATATCGGCAAGTTGTTCTATATTACGTGGCCGTATTATATTCATTTGCCGGCAGAGTGCATCCCAGATAGAATCGTTGCCCGCCAGTGAGGCAGTATGGGTAGCTGTGGCCCTGGCGCCAGCTTCGCCATAGCCACCTTTTAAGATGACCACCGTTTTTTTACTGGACGCCTTCTGCAAAAGATGAAGAAATCTTCGTCCATCTTTAACGCCTTCCAGATACATGGCGATTATCTTGGTCTGAGGGTCATCCATCATGTACTCAAGGAAGTCGCTTTCATTGAGATCACAAGCATTACCGAAACTGACAACTTTGCTAAATCGAACCCCCCTCCAGCCCGCTTCCCTGATGAGGAAATCGGTATTGCCTCCGCTCTGGCTGATGAATCCTATATAACCGCTCTCTCTGGGGAAATCCATGTCGAAAGAAACACGTGATTCGGGGCAGTAAATTCCCATGCAGTTCGGGCCGATAACTCGAATACCCGTCCTGCGCGAAATATCAACGATCTCTTCCTGCAGACGTGCCATGGCCGCATCTCCTATTTCGGCAAAGCCCGCTGTACAGAACTGGATGGCTTTAATGCCCCTGGCAGCACACTGTTTTACTATCTCGGGCGCCATACGAGCCGAAACCGTACCGATGGCATAATCGACGGCGTAGGGTATTTGATCGATGCTCGTATATACCTTATGACCATCGATCTCTCCACCGCGTGGATTGACCGGATAAAGCCCACCATTGAATTTGAATGCCAGAGCGGCTTCCCAGAAAGTGCGTGTCCAGTGCGTGGGGTCACTGGTGGTAATGCCGATAAAAGCAATACTTTTTGGATGGAAAATGCAGTCAATCTGATCGTATAACTTTGACATTGGCTCTCCCTATATATAAGCAGCGATTGAATGCTCATTCAACGAATATACGGATGGTAATTATAGTTGATTTAATCGCTTTCTTCAAATTACCTCAGGACGTTGGACTTTCTCTGGTTTTAATATTCCGGGAAATTGCTTCTATCCGATTTAACAGCGGTGGATGGCTGTAGTGTAGAAACACATAGAAGGGATGGGGGGTGAGATTGGAAAGGTTGTCCGCAGATAGTTTTTTCAGGGCTTCTATCAGGGCACCTGGTTGATTAAGCGTGGCGGTGGCAAACCGATCAGCTTCGTATTCAAATCTGCGTGATAGTATGTTTAAGAAAAGTGATAAGAATAATTCTACGGGTGTATACAGCATTCCAAAGAAAATAATTCCGGTATAGATGGATGGCTGGTTGATAAAGAAAGCACGGTGGAGATCGACGCTGTTAATGAAGAGCGAAAGTAAAAAGAACAGCAGCCCAAAATGCAATATGCTTATAAACAAGCCCAGTATGATATGTCCCTTTTTATAATGTCCAATCTCATGTGCAAGTACGGCTATGATCTCATCTATTGACTGCCTGGCGATCAGCGTATCGAACAATGCTATTCTCTTATTTCTGCCGAAGCCGGTGAAGAAGGCATTGGACTTGCTGGAACGCCTGGAGCCGTCTATGATGTAAACATTTTGAATGGGATATTTGACCGAATTTGTATAATCGAATATTGCGTTTTTAAGCCCCCCATCTTCAAGTGGCGTGAATTTATTGAAAATTGGCATTATCCAGGTCGGTGCAATGAATTCCATAACTATTAGATAAAGAGTGGAAATTATCCAGCAATACAGCCAGGCATATGATCCACCATATTCAAAGAGTGCCAGTATGCCGGCCAGAAGGGGCATACCCAGCAGGATGGCAAGCACCATAGATTTGATTTTATCCATTATGAAGACACGCGGAGTGGTGCGGTTGAATCCGTAACGTTCTTCAATAACAAAAGTTGAATATATAGAAAAGGGAAGCGTTATTAAACTGTATGACAATGTTAAAATGGCAATATAGATAAGTCCATTAACGATGTCGGGATAACCCCAGCCTCGGACTATTTGATCAAGCCAGGCAAAGCCATGACAAAACCAGAAAATCAATAAAATCAAGAGATTAAATGTATCCAGAATGAGGTCTAATCTAATATGATCTCGTGTATACTGCTGGGATCTGCGGTATTCTGCGTTGTTATAAATATCAATAAGCTGTGCCGGCGGGTCCTGCTGCAATGCTTTCAAATTTAATAAGTTGCCCGCCAGTGTTAACACGTACTCTGTACCGATGAAAAATAGGATAAATAACGTGTAGAAATTCATGGTGTACTCCTGGGATCGAATTTATGTGTAATATCTTTTCAATATGATTTAAACATAATAGTATAGCATTTGATATATGCAGGTAAACTATTTTTATTTTTTAACGTTATTAAAAGCAGAGGACAGAAAAAGGTAGTTAATACTGTGAAGGTCTTCTGGCTTTTGATTATAGCATTTTTACTATTGCTGTCTTATCTGAGCTGCCAGCATAACCCCTTAGAGCTGGTATCTGTAACAGGTGTCAAGCCCGGGGATGGCGATTTGTCATTTAACATCTCACAGCCTCAGAATGAATCGATAGTGAGAGATAATCCTATTACAGTCAGCGGTTATGTTCCGGCGGGTATGGCAGTCTTTGTAAACGGGCTGGGAGCAAAAGTTGAAAACAGCCGTTTTTCATTGCAAATTGTGCTGGAAGAAGGTCCCAATATGATAGAAGTCAAGGCAATCACCGATTCGGGACAGGAGATAACCAGATATATCAATATAATTTATGTTCCGTGAATCTATTTTGAGTATGCTGTCAGGCCTCAGCCCTTCTAACTCAATATAGCTGGAATATAATGGGTATTGCATCAGCAGGTTCGATGATATCATTATCCGTGAGTTTTACCGGACCCTGATCGGTAATGGTCTTCCCGTTCAGACTTGTTCCATTATGACTCCCTTTATCTTCGACAAAAAAGCTATCACCCGAAAATGATATTTCAAAATGATGCCTCGAGATCATTGCCAGTTTATCTGTATCCATTGCTCTGGCCACATCAGCCCGTCCTATAACCCTGCTTTTCACGTTCAATTTCAGTTCAATTCCATTTGGCAGTATTAACTTTGCTCTGGCAGTCGTCGGTGTTTTAACAGCCTCTGCTGCAGGTGCTGCCTGTTTATTATAGCTGTCCTTTGGCTTTATAGCTTTATTCTGTTTGACCTCAGGTACTGCAGGAGCAAGTTCGGGTTTTGGTTTGCGGGATATAGCTGCCAGATAGCGTACAAATATGAACATCAGTACCAGCAATGACGGGGCTACAAGCAAAACCACAGGATGTGTGATAAAACGGTAAAAGCCATCATTGGCTTTTTCTCCGGTTGTAACTGCAGCTGGCAACGTAATATTTTCAGTGGTCTGCTGTGGCGTTTTTTTAACATAAGACCATGAGATGTCTTTATAGGGGATCTGTCCGTCCTGTTTGGCCCATTGACCGCTGGCATAATACCATGTTCTGTAAAGATGTTTTCCCTCTGGTTCGGCTGTTTCGGGCGTAAAGGGTCCGATCTTCCATACCCCGCTTTGTTGAAGTTGCCATTTGTAGGCGATCCATCTACCGGCGGTATTGCCTTCCGAGGGTAAAAATTCATAAATATAGACCCATCCGGGCAGGTTAATATCGATGTAAAGCTCCCAGTTTTCATTGCCGGTGACCGTATAACGATCGGTAGAAAGCAGAGCACTGAAATCGAAGTTGAAAGACGGGGATGCTGTTTGATTCTGCTCGCTGGTGTTTAAAAATACGTAATTGGGCGGTTTTATTTCGGGAGTTGAATTGTCGCTGAGAGGCGGTTCCGGCGTGGTAAAATTCTCGGATGGTGCACCCACTGCAACAACTATGGACCTGCAGAAAATAGTTGCTGTAGATAGAGCCAGCAAGATAAGTATGGCAATAATCAGTAGACGTTTCATCCGGGCGACACCGCTTCAACGGGTTTTATAGGCATTCCGGTATTGGAGGATAAGGCTGACAGCATGGCACGGGCATCATTAAAACGTTTGTCGGGTGAGAAGAGAATGGCCTGAGACAGACAGCGCGAGGTGCGGCAGCTGATACCCATACGGATAAGGAAATCGGCGACGATTCCGGCCTCGTTATAGGTGCGCGGCCAGTTGGTTTTAATCAGATTGTTGCACAGCTCATTGGGGTATCTGAGCGTGAGCAGGTAGATGCAGGTTTGTGCCAGACCGCAAAGATCACAACGACCATCGCTCTCGCCTCCTATAAACAGCTCGGGTATGTCGAATCCTTTGTTGGCTATTTGTGTAAACGGGTCGTTTTGGATCTTGGTTGTATCATTATCCTCTTTAAGATTTTTAGCTGTGCCAAAATCGATTAATTTGACTGCTCCATCGGGGCATAGAATTATATTTTTGGGATTTACATCACGGTGAATGATGCCGGCGCCGTGTATGAAATAGAGTGCGTCAAGTAACTGACACGCCCAGTTGACCACTGTATCCTCGCCCGGTGAAAGTCTGGGTGATAACGTCATCAGTGTCTCACCATTTAGATATTCTAAGACAAGATGAAATTCACCCTTATGATAAAACTCTTCGATGTAATTCACGATGCCACGGTGGTTTAGCTTTTTTAGTATAGAGGCTTCGAGCATTAGCTTTTCCAGATATACGTGATCCATTGTAGTGCCACGACGTGGTGTTTTGATAACACAGGGTTTGCCGGTTGTACGATCTTTAGCCAGCCATATGGTGGACATGCCACCCTGCTTATAGGGCTGTTCATTTATATCATAACGCTCACTGGAATATGTTTTTTCAGCAGCGCTTTTAACTGGCTCACCGGATATTTGTGATTTACGGTGCTGAAGTTTCTGGAAAGCCTGTATGATGGCGATTATGGAAGGTACAGTAATTATGATTACAGCGGCAATAACGATTACCGTGGTAGCATTCAACATTTATTTTATCCTCAGGCTGGTTTGTGCATCCATGATGGCCTGCCATGACGGGAGATTTTCCGGCTGTGCCATGATTACCGATATATTGTCCGGCCCTCCTGCCAGATTGGCCTGGTCGATTAATTCCTGTGATGCCTGATTCAAATCAGGTGAGGTTAACACAGTTTTAGCAATCATTTCGTCTGAAACTACTCCTGAGAGGCCGTCGGTGCAGAGCAGTATTATATCACCTGAAAACAGCTTGATATGGATCAGGTCGGGGCTGGTATCGCGCGAATAGCCGAGTACACGCGTGATCTCGTTGCGTCGGGGATGTTTCCTGGCTTCCTCCTGGGTAATCATATCTGCATCGACCATCTGCTGGACTATGGAATGATCACGTGTTACCTGCATAATTTCCCGTTGATTTATGATGTAACATCGCGAGTCGCCTATATGGGTCACGAACATATCCTGACCGATGGAAATGACAGCGGTTAAGGTTGTTCCCATTCCGTGCAGGCCCGCATCCCCGGCAGTGTCTATGATCGCGTCATTCGCCTCCTTGAAAGCATTGGCCATTATTGGAAGAATAGGGCCTGTGCGGGCTGTAAGCAGGCTATTTAGACACTCCCTGCAGAAATAGCGTATGGCTAGAGCACTGGCTACCTCACCAGCGTCATGTCCACCCATACCATCGGCAACTGCTAACAGGCCTGCCTGAATTTTGTCTGCATGCGTTTCAAGCTCGAAACTCAGGTAAAAAATACTGTCTTCATTCAGCTTACGCATAAGGCCGGTGTCGCTTTTACCCGCTATTTTCATAGAAATTATCCTTACCCCAGTTTGAATACCAGCAAAAGCTCGGGCTGGCTTGCCACCTCTATAATATCACCGTCTTTAAGCGGCTGTTTTCCTTTATTATATATGTCTATACCATTTAGCAGTGTGTGATTTGTACTGCCGCGTCCGTCCCGGCCGTAATCTTGAACATAGTATGTATCATTCTCGAAAGTGATCAGCAAATGCTGTCTGGAAATGCTCATCAGAATATCACTTGGTAGCGTACCATCGAAGTCACTGCGCTCGATAAAGATCGGCATTGTACCCAACTTAATTTCGGAGCAGTCCGGCATTACTATTTTGGCCATGTGTTTCTCGGTTGAATTTTCCATTTGCCGTTCCGATAAAAATGATTTTCCATTCAATTCAGCGGTGTTTACAAAATATTTACCGCATTTATAGCAGAAAAAGCTTCCTATTTGGTTTTTATAAGCACACCGGGGACAGGTTATCGTGTGCTGATGATCATCCTTGGATATGGCATCAAAGCTTAGACCGCATCTGCGGCACCGTATTTCACCCGGATCATTCACTGTATTACATGCCGAACATATAATATTAGCTTTGTTTTCCATATTATCTATTTAAGACCGGTGATATTAAAGAATTATTAAGAAATCTAATAGAAGGACGTGTATATTGCTTGACACCTACCTTACGAATTCCTAATATAAATCTGACAAATATTAAATTAATAACAGGGTACTTCATCAGTTGATATACTAATTATACCGCATGGTGTATCTGAAGTATTTGCCGGAGGCAGGATTTGGCTTTTCTTATTGTTAAGAGAGGGGAAGCAGGGGATGTGGGAAAGATTTTTGAACTGGCTGGTGACAGCTTGATCGTAGGTCGGCGTAATTCGTTGCAGAGGCCAGATATCGAGCTTGGTGACGATGTCATTTCCCGTCGCCATCTCGAGATTATCCTGCGCGATGGAAAATACATGATCCGAGATCTCAACAGCACCAATGGCACAATGCTCGATGATGACAGGATATTGCCAGAAAAGTGCTATGAACTCAAGCACAACTGCAAAATTGGCCTCGGGATCGATGGTGATAAAGCACGTGTTGTTTTATTGTTTAAGGAAACTGAGAGCACCAATATCATCGTCAGAAAGGAATTGGAGCAGGAAGATAAGGTGCAGTCGGCATCATCTGACTGGCTGAAAATAGATGAAGCGAAGAAGGAAGTGTGGGTTGATGGCCGGCAAAAAAAGCTTTCAAGAAAAGAATACTGCCTTCTCACATTTCTATTCAAAAATGCGGGCAGGATATGCTCCCGTGATGAAATTATCCATGCTGTCTGGCCGGAAAGTAAAGACCCCGGTGCTATTTCGGATGCCACCATCGATCAGCTTGTGCATCGCCTGCGCCAGAAGGTGGAGCCCTGTCCTTCCAATCCTGTTCGCATTGTCAGTAAAAAGGCGTTCGGCTATATTTTGATTTAAATCAAAACGGATATTACCTCAAAATCCTTATCTTTATCACAGGATACGCATTCCTCAGCCGTAATTGCACCGGATTGGGGTGGAAGAGAAGGATCAAAATAATTTGACTATAATAATTTTAATGGTATAATATTTTTATATGGAAATATTAGAAAATGAAAATAAATTGGCGCTGTCCGGAGATGTTAAGCCGAATACTGGCGAAGCCATAGCGCTGGTTCAGGGCTTTGTTCAGATGTGGATCAGGTATGAAGCTACCATGCACAGGGAACTGGCCAGTATGACGCCGTTACACGGTGATAGGACCCCTTCCAGCAGACTTCATTCATACATCAGCAACGGTTATTTCTACAAGGTGAGCAGCAATATAATAAAGCACAGGTCTCCAACGATGGGGGAGCTGAGTGTTGCCCTCTCGGTGCCTTTCAGCACGGCCACGCGTATAATCGACGGTATGGTAGAAGACGGCTATGTCAAACGTATGCCAGATCCCGAAGATCGGCGCATCGTTAAAGTTGCACTCACCAGTAAAGGTATGCAACTGCATAATATGATTGAAAAAGTTACTGCGGAGCACGTCCAGCAGATTCTATCTGTACTCAGTGCTGAGGAGCAAGAAGCTCTGTTCAGGCTGATAGGTAAGGTAATGAAGGCGCTGGAGCAGATGGCTTAAGAATTTTTTTTGGCTTTATGTTTTCAAAGTGAAAAATTTTATGGATGGTAATATTATATGCGGCGTTTTTTAGGAAATCTGAAGTTATCGTTTTTTCTGGCATTTAAATCGATAAAGAAAGGCAACCGGTGGGCACTGGCTCTGATTATCGTAGTCATGGCATTCAGCTTTATCAATCTCATTTTCACAACTTCAATTATATCAGGTGTGATGACTACCATGGACAGCCAGATGGTTAATGCGGTCTTTTCCAATCTCATTATCAGTCCACCACAGGATAAATATTACATCGAGCACGCAGATGAGATCGAGGCTAAGGTTGTTCAGGTAGCTGGTATTGGCGCTGTCAGCTCTCACCTTATCGCCAGTGGCTTCATAGAGTCGGGCTGGAAGGAGAAAGCGTTTCCCTGGGAGAAGGTTAAAAGTGGTACCTGGAATGTTGTGGGAATTGATCCCGAACGTGAGGCTGGAGTAACCACCATAGGCCACAGTATGATTCAGGGTACATATCTGGAAAAGAACGATACGGATAAGATTATACTCGGTGTTGAGATAGCCGGGGGCGCCTTTGCCCAAACGTCAAACTTCCTTACCCTTGGGGGCATCGGCGTTGGTGACAAGGTACGTGTCACCTATTCCAACGGGATAGTACGGGAATATACGATTAAAGGGATTTTCCGGGCACGTGAGACCATGCAGGCTGACCATCTGGCATTCGTATCGCGCCGGGAGATGGTATCTATTCTCGGTCGGTCGCAATTCTATAACCGTGCCAGTGAGATACTGGTGAAAACAAATGCTGGCGCATCTGAAAACAGATTGGTATCGGATTTGCAGGCTATTGCTCCCGGTTGTGAAATCAGGAGCTGGAAAGATTACGGCGGTACTTACCGCAGCGTTATTTCGACATTCGAAATTATCAGTACCATTATCGGCAGCACGGGACTTCTGGTAGCAGCTATTGTAATGTTCATCATTATCTATATCAACGTGCTTAGTAAAAAACGCCAGATAGGTATCCTCAGGGCTATCGGTATACCGCGTCAGGCTGTGCTGGGATCCTACCTGGTTCAGGCGCTGATCTACGCCTCGGCAGGCATTTTGCTGGGCTGGTTGCTGATGAGGCTGGTAATACAGCCCTATTTTATCGTCAATCCAATAGATTTTCCCTTTGGCTATCTCAGTCTTCATATTGAATCGGGCAGGCTTATCGGGTCGGCCATCGGCCTCACAGCAGCCGCCGTTCTGGCAGGCCTGATACCATCATGGTCGGTTATGCGAGAGAGCATTATCAAGGCGATCTGGGGAGTCTGAGAGTATGATAGCGGTAAGAAATTTACATAAGATTTATGGCCATGGGCGGGGTATGGTTTATGCTCTTAAGGGAGTTGAACTGGACATAAAACCTGGAGAGTTTGTAGCTATTATGGGCCGCAGTAGTTCCGGTAAATCCACGCTGTTGCGGATAATGGGTTTGCTTGATCTGCCTACAAGAGGGGAGCTGTTTATTGATGGGATTGATATGCTCAAATTATCGGAATCCGAAAAAGCGCGGTTCCGGCTGGAAAAACTCGGCTATGTTTTCCAGGAGCAATCGCTTATTACGGAGCTAACGGTGCTGGAAAATGTTTATCTCCCAGCCGTGGCTGAGCTTGGGCGTAACGGCTATAAAAAGCATGCCGAGGATATACTGGAGGTTGTTGGGCTAAGCGATAAGACCGGCCATTATCCGGATGAAATATCGGGAGGTGAGCAGCAACGGGTGGCCATTGCGAGGGCATTGATAAACCAGCCCAGGATATTATTCGCAGATGAGCCAACGGCCAATCTTGATGAGGAATCGGCACGGATTGTCCTTGACCTCTTCTGTAAACTTAACCGCCAGTTAAGACAGACCATTGTCATGGTCACACATGAACCGGAAGATAAAAAATACGTCGATCGGGTCATATGGATAAAGGAAGGCCTGGTTGAAACTGCGTATTCGGATAGCCCGGTATAAATCTGCCGGCATCATAATCAGGTCAGCATTCAAATACCCACTTCTATACAGTATTCTCTGAGCGAATTCAGTGCGGTGAAAAATTCCTTCATCATCGTTCCTACCGTGTACATGCCCCGACGGGTAACCGTTATCATTCCATCCTGCTCGTGTACCATGCCCGACAATCTGAAAAATAGCATTTCGGCAAACAATCGGCGCTGGATATCTTCACCGAAGCGTTGTCTGAATGACTGTTTATTCAACTGCATGCCGAAAAGTTGTGTGAGCATATAGTAGCGACAGTGCTCAAGTCGGGACAGGTGGCGCAGGCGTATGACGGGTAGTTTATTATGCGAGATGAGATTATGGTATCCCTCCAGCGAGAAGGAATTGACCAGAAAATCTCCATTCAGAAAGCCGACCGAGCCGGCGCCTATACCTATGTAGTCGGGATAATCGATGATGTACTCATCGATCATATGGTTGCCACGGGAAAAACACCAGGCTGTGGAGGGGTGATATCCCTGATCCAGTAGTTCCTCCAGAATAATATCATAGAACAATTTCTCTCCGGATGTATCGACACTTCTGAATTTCCTGGTCAGCGCATCCATTTTATGTGGCGAAGGCATGAGCGGATAGAAAGTTGCCTGATCGGTTTTCAGGTCTTTGAATATATGCACGTCTTCTCTGAATTGCTCGGGTGTCTGTGAAGGGAAATTAAAAATGAGGTCTACGTTGACCGTATCGAATTTGCCCTGCAACATCTGCAGTTTTTCGATCGAGTCTTCCCCCTTGAAGAGCGTGCGCCCCATGACTTTAAGCAGTGTATTATCGAAGCTCTGCACACCTACGGAAAGCCGTTTGATGCCCAGTTCCCGCAGTTTTTCGATAGATTCAGGCGTGATCTCACGGGGTGTAGTCTCGAGCGAGATACGCTTCACTTCAAAGTTGGATCTCAAATAACGGATAAATCTTTCCAGCTCATCCAGCATAACGGTGGGTGTGCCTCCCCCGAAATAGAAATCATTGAACCGGAAACCCAGTTGGATATACATATCCAGCTCTTTGCGCAGGTCGGTGAAATACAGACGTGCCTGCTCTTCCCTGAACAGGTAGCGGTTAAAACAGCAAAACGGGCAGAGGGTGCGGCAGAAAGGTATGTGTATATACAGGGAAACGCGGTTATGAGGTTGTTGTCCTGCGCCGGCAATGCGTGACAGATCGACATTGCCTGATAATCCGAGAAACTTTTTCCCTTCAGAGCGTACGACCGAGCCAACAAACCGGGAAAGCATAATTCATATTATACCGTATATATAGATACTGTGATGGGCAGATGGCTGAAGCGATTGGGCCTGCCCGATCGGGCAGGCCCAATCGCTGTCAGGTGTGGCAGTATTATTTGAACTCCACTTCCAGCAGATGTGTTGAGCATGAGATGCAGGGATCATATGCCCTGACAAGCATCTCCATAGCCTGTCTTATCTCGTCTTGAGGTTTATGTATGATTTCGGGCAGCATCTTTTCAAAATCATGCTGAATGCTGTTATGGTTCTCGTTAGTGGGTATGATAATGTTGGCGGCGATTAATTTGCCGTTGTCATCAAAGGTATAATCGTGGAAAAGAATCCCCCTGGGTGCCTCAACCGCACCCACACCGCGGCCGGCTTTTACCCTGATTTCGGGCTTTTCTGGCTTGATGCCTGTGGTAAGGAGCTTATCCAGGATCATCAGGCTGTTTTCTACGGCATGAACTGTTTCAACGATCTGTGCCACACTTATAAAATAGGGGTTATAGCAGGGTGCTTTCAGTCCAAGTGTTTGCGCTACCTTTTTTGCCTTGGGATGAAGCTTATCATGGTTAATATTGAAGCGTGCCAGAGCGCCAACCTGATATGAATCGCGCAGGTGTTTGGTGAACTTGGCAGTGGACCAGGGTACGCAAAATTCGTTGGCTACCTTTTGATAGTCGTTGATGGGTATGGGTTTGCAGTCGTTCGAGCCTATGGCACCGCCAATAAAGCTGTACTTGTTTGGCCGGTAAAGGGCGATGTACTCCGTTTCCCTTGTAAAATCGGGGAATTTAAGTGTTTTGAAAAGCTCTACTGTATCCTCCAGGTCTTTCATGTATGGACCCTCCAGCGTCGCTTTAAGCTGTTTAAGCTGTTCCACGTCGGGCCATTTGACGAAGCCGCCGGCTACCATTGAAATAGGATGCGTTTTGCGGCCGCAGAGCATATCCGCCCAGTTGTTGGCTATCTTCTTCATGCGCAGAGCACGCAGCACCACATCGGTATGGGTAGAAGCCAGAGGTATAACACTGCCCACGCCAAAAAAGTCGGGAGCTACCAGGAAATACGTATGTAAAATATGGCTGGTTACGGTCTCGGCATCGAACAGCAATTCGCGGACGAGTGAAGCCTGCTCGGTAAGTTTGATGTTGAATGCGGCTTCTACAGCCTCAATAGAGGCAGTGGCATGCGCTACGGCACAGATGCCGCAGATGCGGGGAGCTATGAAGTTAACATCTGAATAACTCAGACCCCGCAACATGGATTCAAACATACGCGGTGATTCGGGCACCTCCCATCGGACTTTCTCTATTTTGCCGTTTGTGGCGTTAACAACTATATTACCGTGTCCTTCAACGCGGCATACATGGTGGACTTCAAAGTTTACGCTGGTGCTCATGGCTTTATTACCTCCAGGTTTTTGTTGAATAAATTGAATTGCATTAACACATCATTAACTGTCAGGCCATATTTAGCCAGCAGATCTTTCTGTGAGTTTATGTTGGCTTCATCAACGGGACCCCGGCATCCCCAGCATTTCCTGCCGGCAGACACGCATACGGCATTGCAGCCGCCGCGGGTGACCGGACCCAGACAGAATTCGCCGCGTTCGAATGCACAGATATTTTCAGCCAGTTTGCATTCCACGCAAACAGGATTTGGGCACAACTCGAACTTTTTGCCCGTAAGAAGGCATTTTATCAGCTTTATCACTTCAAGTCGGTTGGGTGGACAGCCCGGAAGTGAGAAATCAACTTTAACAATCTGGTGGGTTGCTTTGGCAGGGATGGTTTTGTAATAATTTGCCGCCTCGCCATATACAATGCTGCGGTTTTCATCCTCGCTGAAGCGGTTTTTAAGTGCGTTTACTCCGCCCGTGCACGAACAAGCTCCGAGGGCAATCAGGATTTTAGCCCTTTCCCTGATTTTCTGCAGACGTTCGACATCGCCCGGTGTGCTCATGCTGCCCTCAATAAAAGCGATGTCGTAATCGTCAGAGCGGTCGGAGCTGGCTTCTCTGAAATTTACGATATCCACCACATTTATCAGGTCCACGATCTCCAGGTCGAAGTTCAGAACCTCTAACTGGCAGCCTTCGCAGCCCGTAAAATCGAAGAAAGCTACTCTGGGTTTCATTACACTGCCTCCTTTAATGACTTTACCTGAGCATAGGTGAAGACGGGGCCTTCCTGACAGCAGTACAGCCCGTTGATCTGACAGTGGCCGCACTTGCCCACACCGCATTTCATCCTGCGCTCCAGTGACATGATGATATGGTCTTCTGCCAGCCCCTTCTTAAGACATTCCACTATGACGAACCTGTACATTACGGGCGGGCCGACCACGATGGCATACGTTTTAGCCGGGTCGATGTTGATTTTAGGGAAGAGCGTGGTAATCACGCCTACATTGCCTTTCCATGAATCATCGGGTGCCCGGTCAACGGTTTCCATAAAGCACATGTCCTTGCAGGCGTTCCAGGCTGCCAGTTGATCGCAGAACAGCCTTTCCTGAGGAGAGCGGCAGCCGAACAGAGTGGTGACCTCGCCGAAGTCTTTGCGTGTGTCAAGAACGTAATTTATCAGTGAGCGTAGGGGAAATAGCCCTATACCGCCGGCTACAAAGAGCAGGTCCTTCCCCCTTAGTGTTTCGAGTGGGAATCCGTTTCCGAATGGTCCTCTTATACCCACCTTCGCCCCTTTTCCAAGCTTGTGCAGAGCGTTAGTAACACTGCCGGTGGCCCTGACTGCCAGCTCGAAAGAGCCCTTATGGGTGGGGGAAGAGGTTACCGATATGGGTGCCTCGCCTATGCCGAATATCGATATCTCGACGAACTGGCCGGGTCGATGCCCGAGGTCTTTGCCATCGGCAAATTTGAATTCAAATACCTTTTCCCTATCGCTTAGTGCCTCTACACGCACAATTTCGGCGATACGCGGCAGGTGGATGGACTGTTTAGCGGTTAGCTGCATTACCATATTACTTTGCCTCCTTCAGCAGATTAAAAGTTTCGGCAGGGCTGGCGATCTCTGCCAGACAGGCGGTTGCACATCGACCGCAGCCCACACAGCCGGGTTGCTTATATCGTTCAATGAGGTACTTGCCTTTCCGGTACATACGGTGGCGGAATCTCTGCTCCCTGTGCTCGCGGAAGTTCTCTCCACTGGCTACTTTGGCGAATTCCACCAGCATACAGGCATCCCATCGGCGGAAGCGTTCGCCTTCCTTCAGGTTAAGTGCCATATCATCCTGCACATCGAAACAGACGCAGGTCGGGCACACCATTACGCAGGATCCACAGCTGAAACAGGTATCGGATTTTTGTTTGAATACGGGATTTTCCCAGTTGTCCTCAAGAAGTGACGGTATCTCTGCGGGACTCATTTTCAGGGAAACCCGGTATTTTTTCAGTGCATCTTTACGCACTCTATCCCGCTTCTCTTCATCTGTCGCTTTGGCTTCTCTGGTTCTGGCATACTTCTTGACCAGGCTATCACCCCGGTTGCTTCCCACCGTTACAAAATAATCATCGCCGATATCGGTGAGCATAAGATCAAAGCCTTCATCAATAGTAGCCGTTCCCATACTGGCGGCAAACGACTTGGGATTGGGGTTTAGACAGTCCACACCGATGATGGTAGAGTTGTTGCGTTTGAGGAAGTAGTTGGGGTCAGGATGATTGCCCCCGTAAACCGCATCCATGAGAAGCAGTGCCCTGATATCGAATGGATGGACCCCGACGATGCATAGCTTTTTTTCCTCAACCACCGGCTCCACATCGGGAGGGTCGCCGACCTTGAACTTCAGAACTGTTTCTGACTGCGGAAAAAAGTACTTCTTAGGCGGCAGCAGTGATATATCGTAATCAAGGCGCAGGTCAACCGCCTTCTTCAGCGGTCCGAAATTGTACTTATTGCCATGTGCCTTGATGCCGATAACATCGCCGGCGGCTTTCGTTTCTATCAGCTTATCGACGAAGGCTGCCAGGTCCTTTCTGGTAATAACCCGGTTCTGCATACTTTACTCCTTCTGATTATTTTTGTATTTACAACACGATGCTGTGCAGCATATGTAAATATGTTCATAAATAGATATTAAAATCGTAAACTAAACCGTTTAAATAAATCTACTTTTTTATAAAATCAACGGGACAATTTTTTAATGATAAAGCCTTTACTGTCGTACACTATCACTTCCAGCGGCATGGTTCCGGGTAGGTTGTGAGTAGAACACGACATGCATGGATCGTATGGCCGCCAGGCCATCTCTATTTCATTCAACAGAGACTCACTGATCTCTTTTCCTGGTTTGATTAGCTCCTGTGCGGCCTTTTTCACCGACATCAGGAGTGCTGCCTGATTATTGGTAGTACCCACAATCAAGTTGCATTTCTGGATACGTCCCTTTTCATCGGCCACGTAGTGATGGGTGAGTGTTCCGCGGGGTGCTTCCACAATACCCACTCCTTCTGACGGCTTCTTGGATGGGATATTCCTTATATTAGGACCGGTGATTTCACGATCCGTAGCCAACTCCAGCAGCCTTTCGGCGGCATACATCAGTTCGATCAGCCTTGCCCAGTGTGTGGCCAGTGTATAATGGACCGGCCTACCTCCAAGTGTAGAGAACATCTTCTGGTATTCTTCCTCTGCCAGTGGTGTGGCCATACCGTCGGCGGCGTTTAGACGGGAAAGAGGGGTAGCCCGGTAAACACCGCTGTCCTTGCCGTCTACAAACCCTTTCCATCCTACCTTTTTCAGGAAGGGGAACTTGGTGTAGCTCCAGGGCTCGACATGTTCCGCTATATTATCAAGATACTCGTGTGGAGAATATTTGACGAACTCTTTCCCATCGGGATCCACCACCCTCACCTTGCCGTCGTAGAAATTGACCCTGTTGTTTTCATCGACCAGGCCCATATAATAGGTCCGGTGGGTAAAAGCGTCGCTGAGGATCATATCCACATATGCTTTATTCTTAAGCACGATATCATCGAAAAGCTTAAGCGATAAACGGGCGAATTCGACGTTGCGCCTTGCGATCTCCTCTATCTGTTTTCTGTCTTCCTCAGTAATGCGTTTGCTGACACCACCGGGCAGACCGAAAACGGGGTGTATCTGCCTGCCGCCCACCGCCTGGATGATCCAGTAGTTTTCTTTGCGTGTGTTGATAACGCGCCCGCCGAGCTCCAAGCCCACCTTGGCAATAACCCCCAGGATGTTTCGTTGGGCAACCGGTGCATTCGGACCCATGACAAAGTCGGCCCCGGCAAGTATATAGAAGTGGGTGGTGTGGTCTGTGACAAAGAAAGCACTGTATAGAAGCTCACGGATTTTCTTAGCTGTGCTGGTGGGCTCTATTTGAAACATATCATCCAGCGCTTTAGTGGCTGCCATATGATGCGCTTCCGGGCAGACACCGCAGATACGCTGTGTGATTTGAGGCATATCCTCAACCGGTCTCCCCTCGCAGAATTTTTCAAACCCGCGAAGCTCCGGGATCTGCAGATACGCATTACCCACACTGCCATCATCGTTTAGGAAGATGGTTATCTTGCCGTGTCCTTCCAGGCGGGTGATTGGATCAATGACGATTTTCCTCATGGCTTTTGTATCCTCGCTCTGTTGACCATGGAGTCAGGCAGGCTGTAGCGGAAGGCGGTACCCGCCGGATCTATTATTCCGTCCAGTATTTTGTTTATCTCTTCTGGATCGTTGGAATCGATTATGGATGCCCAGGCGGATAGAAGATGGCTGCCCTGGTCTCTCACGCCTTCTACAGGCCCGTAACAGCCGGTGCAGGGCATATTGGCTTGGGGGCAGGGAGCACCGCATCCACCGCGTGTCCCAATACCGCAGCAGAGCAGACCCTGTTCCAGCAGGCATATATCCGGTTCCGGTATTATCTCATATACGCGATGGAATGCCTTGATCTTCTTTTCATGTTTTATGCGCGGGCAATCGTTGCACACAGCAGAAGACCGATGAACAATGGTTGATCCTTTTGGAGGAAGGTTACCGGTGATAAGGCTTTCCAGTGCCAGCCAGGTAGTTTTCTCCTCCGGAGGACAACCCGGTACGAAATAGTCCACCTCCACCGTCTGTGCAAGGGTTTTTACCGTATCATACAGTTCGGGAAGCTCAAGCTCGCCCTCAGGGACGGTTGTTTTTGGTTGAGGCATAATTCCACTGGGATTATCTGTAGAAGCCGTGTCCCGATACGTATTTTCCATGATTAATCCGGCGTTGTAGAAGTTGGCAAGGCCCGGGATACAGCCTTCAACCGCACATGAGCCGTAGGCAATCAAGATTTTGGATTTCTGCCGGAGTAACTTTGCCATATGCTCGTTTTCAGTATTGCGGATGGCGCCGTTGAAAAGACAGGCGTCAATCGATTTATCGGGCAATTTTTCCACATCACCGTATTTTGCGTCGATGGCAACCGGCCAGAAGACGATATCTGCGGCATCTGCGAGTTTGAGGATTTTCTCTCCGATGGCAAGGGTGGCGATCTCGCAGCCTCCACAGGAGGCCGCCCAGTACAGAGCCACCTTGAGTTTAGCCAACTTTCGACTCCTCTTTGACCTTGTAAGGGCCCAGTGCCCTGACTTTCTCGGTCATCTCGTTGACGATGTGGGCAAAGCGTTCGCCTTCTGATGCCGATACCCAGTCAAGGCGAAAGCGGTCTTCCTCAATGCCGAGCTGTGCCAGCGCCCTTTTCAGTAGTTCCATGCGACGGAGGGCTTTGTAATTACCCTCTGCATAGTGGCAGTCGCCCGGATGGCAACCGAGTACCAGCACGCCGTCTGCACCCAATTCAAAAGCTCTAAGTACAAAGGCGGGTTCTACACGTCCACTGCACATGACGCGAATGGCGCGGACATTGGCAGCACATTTGATTCTGGAGGTGCCTGCTAAATCTGCTCCTCTATACGAGCACCAGTTGCACAAAAATGCCACGATCTTTGGTTCAAAGTCTGTCATTTCAGTTTTATAGTGACCGTGCGCAGGCCTTAATAATTAAACTACCAAACTATTAAAAAGTCAACCGTTTTAGCAACTGTTATTATATGCCAGCTTCTTTTTCTTCGGCTCTGGCTACGGGCCTCTTCAATCTCTCACGATGCAGAATGGCCGTCTGATCCAATTCAAATGCCTGCTTGACCATGATATCAAGTCCCGGACAGCTCTTCTTGATCTGCTTTTGATCCAGGGAATAAAACACCAGCGGTCCTTCACGTCGTGCTTTGAGCAGACCGGCATCATGGAGTATGCCCAGATTGCGAGAAGCACGTGTCTGGCTGATGCGCATGGCCTGCTTGATTTCCAGCACGCAGGCCTCCCGCTCCATGAGGAGAAATAGTATTCTCAATCTGGTTTCGTCTGCTAATGCCTTGAAGATCTTCAGTAAGTCCCGCATAATCCTATCCTTATATTTATGCGCACATGCACATTAGTAATAAACTTGTATGATATGTTACTACAGCAAAGCGACCGTGTCAACAGCGATGGTAAATTATTGACAGGAATTTTTCAAATAGGTAGAATTTCAAGCTGTTTGAGGCAGCGTAGCTCAGCGGTAGAGCAGGGGACTCATAAGCCCTTGGTCGCTGGTTCAATCCCAGCCGCTGCCACCAA
>Ga0272448_1003126_pt1 | contig 19957 bp, 14 predicted proteins | sample YNPCB0191_FD_202220 | JGI IMG/M metagenome (GOLD analysis project Ga0272448, IMG submission 202220) | Hot spring sediment microbial communities from Yellowstone National Park, WY, United States - YNP-CB-019-1 | ecosystem: Environmental > Aquatic > Thermal springs > Hot (42-90C) > Sediment... | reverse complement strand
TTCTCACCTCCTCCCAGCCTCTGATTCTACCAAAAAGAAGAAAAGCTTTTGTAGGAATTCCTGTTGCTCCAAATTTTAAGTCACTCACTTAATCTCAATGTCTAAAATGTTTCGTAACCTATTCAGTCCCTGTGGTAAAATAAGAGTATGGGGTTTAAACTTTTTGCTCCTTACTCCCCTGCTGGTGACCAGACACAAGCGATTGAAAAACTCAGCAGGGGGATTTTAGCTGGTAAAGCCCATCAAGTTTTGTTGGGAGTGACCGGTAGTGGAAAAACTTATACCATTGCTAATGTAATTCAAAATGTCCAGAAGCCAACCCTGGTAATTTCTCATAATAAAACTTTAGCCGCCCAACTTTATCAGGAGTTTAAAGAATTTTTTCCTCAAAATGCAGTTGGTTTTTTTATTTCTTATTATGATTATTACCAACCAGAAGCCTATATTCCCCAAACCGATACTTATATTGCCAAGGAAACAGATATTAACGAAGAAATTGATAAACTTCGTTTGCAAGCCACAAGCATGCTTTTTTCCCGGCCTGATACGATTATTGTTGCTTCGGTTTCTTGTATTTACAATATTGGTTCGCCTTTTGAATATGGACGCTATGTTTTAGAGGTTAAAAAGGGGCAAAAAATTAATAAAGAAGAATTTTTATATAAACTGGTTGCCCTTCATTATACTCGTTCCAAATTTGAGCTTAATCGGGGTAATTTTCGTACCCGGGGAGAAATGATTGAGGTTTTACCGGCTTATGCTGATGAAATTTTAAAAATTGAGGTGGAAAAAGGAAAAATAGAAAGACTTACGGTTAGACCAATTTTTGGCGGAGAAAGTCTGGAGGTAGAAAACTATCTTATTTATCCGGCAAAACATTATTTAACTAATCCTGAGATTCTTGAGAGTGCCTTTCGCCAAATAAGGGAGGATTTAAAAATTCGTTTAGAGGAGCTTAACAAACAAGGAAAAACCTTAGAAGCTCACCGTTTAGAGCAAAGAGTAAATTATGATTTAGAAATGATCCAGCAAATGGGTTATGTAAACGGAATTGAAAATTATTCTCGCTATTTTGATGGCCGAATGCCCGGAGACCCGCCCTGGACGCTGGTAGATTATTTTCGCTATCTTTATAAAGATAATTTTTTGGTGGTTATCGATGAAAGTCACATTACTGTTCCCCAAATTAAGGGAATGTATCGGGGAGATTTGAGTCGGAAAAAAATGTTGATTGATTATGGTTTTCGCCTTCCTTCTTGTTTGGACAACCGACCGCTAAAAGCCGGCGAGTTTTGGGAGAGAGTCCCTCAAGTAATTTATATGTCCGCTACTCCTGATGAATGGGAAGTTAGAAAGGCAGGCGGTGAGGTAGTGGAGCAACTAATTCGGCCAACGGGTTTGGTTGATCCTGAGGTTTTAGTCAGGCCGGCTGAGGGGCAAATTAAAGATTTGGTAGGAGAAATTATTCGTCGGAAAAAAGAAAATCAGCGGGTTTTGGTGACAACTTTGACAAAAAAAATGGCGGAAGAGCTTGCTTTTTGGTTGAGTAATCCTAAAAATACTGGGGTGCCAATTGCGGTTCATTATCTTCATGCCGATGTGGCAACGCTAGAAAGAAGTGATATTTTAGCTGACTTGCGGGCAGGAAAATATGATGTGGTGGTAGGGGTTAATCTTTTGCGAGAAGGGCTTGACTTGCCAGAAGTTTCTTTGGTAGCAATTTTGGATGCTGATAAACAAGGATTTTTGCGTTCTAAAACCTCTTTAATTCAAACAATGGGTCGGGCAGCAAGAAATGTTGCCGGGCAGGTAATTTTGTATGCCAGCTCCCCTTCTTCGGCGATGTTGGCGGCAATTGCCGAGGTAGAAAGAAGAAGAAAAATTCAACTGGAGTATAATCAAAAGCACGGAATTGTTCCCCGAAGCGTGGAAAAGCCTATTAGAGAAAGAATAGTAAAAGAAAATTCGAAATTCGAAATCCCTGCCTATCCGGCAGGCAGGCGAAATTCGAAACTAATTGATAATTTAGATTTGGAAGCTTTAACGCCTGGGGAGGCAAGAAAGTTGGTTCCTAAGTTAAGGGCGGAAATGAGGAGGGCAGCGGCTAATTTAGAATTTGAAAAAGCAGCAAAAATTCGTGATTTAATAAATAAAATTATAAATAGGTAAAATGTCGGAAAAAATCATTATCAAAGGCGCTCGTCAACATAATTTAAAAAATATAAATTTGGAAATTCCTAAGGAGAAGTTAGTTGTTTTTTCCGGAGTTTCTGGTTCGGGAAAATCCTCTTTGGCCATGGATACTTTATATGCCGAGGGGCAACGCCGTTATGTTGAATCTTTATCGGCTTATGCTCGCCAATTTTTAGGAATTTTACCCAAGCCTGAGGTTGATAGTATTGAGGGACTTTCGCCGGCAATTGCCATCGACCAACATGGTCTTTCTCATAATCCCCGTTCGACAGTGGGAACAGTAACAGAGATTTATGATTATTTACGGGTTTTATTTGCTAGAATCGGTCATCCTCATTGTCCAAAATGTGGTCGAGAAGTTTCCCGGCAAACAAGTATTCAGATTACCCAGCAAATTTTGGAATGGGCTAAAGGACAATTTAACAATTCAACAATTAAACAATTAAGGTTGATGATTTTATCTCCGGTTGTTAGGGATAAAAGGGGTGAATTTAGCAAGCTTTTTGAGAATTTAAAAAATAAAGGGTTTGAACAGGTGAGGGTTGATGGCCGGGTTTATGATTTAAGCGAGGATTTGGTTTTAATCAAAACCAATCGCCACAATATTGAGGTGGTGGTCGATAAAATTACTCTTGGGGAAAAACAACTAAAGGAAAAAGACTTTATTCAACGAATTCAAGATGATGTCGAGATTTCTTTAGATTTAGCGGCGGGATTGGTAATTTTAAGTAAGGTTGAAGATGCTGCCTTTCAGTTTCCCCACAAACCCCAAAAAATGACAGATTTTTTGTACTCTTCAAGGTTTGCCTGTCCGGTTTGTAATATTTCCCTACCGGAGATTGAGCCGCGGATTTTTTCTTTTAACTCCCCTTTTGGCGCCTGCCTGGAATGCAATGGTTTGGGGGTAAAATTAAAAATTGATCCTTCTCGGGTTTCTCCTTGGAGGGCGGCGGAGTTGGAAAATCGTTATTTTATCACTACTTCTGATGTTGTCCGGGAAGAAATAGAGAAACTAATGATTAAAGAAATTTGCCCCACTTGCCAGGGAACAAGGCTTAAAAAGGAGTCTTTGACGGTGACAATCAATAATTTTAATATTGCTCAGGTATCTTCCTGGAGTTTGGAGAAAATTTTTTCCTGGATTAATAATTTAGAAAATATTTTAGAATCACAAAAAGAAAAAGAAATTGCCCGCTCGATTGTTCCTCAAATTTCCCGGCGGCTGGAGTTTTTAATTTCTGTGGGAGTTGAATATTTAACTTTAGATAGAGCCGCTTCTACCTTGTCCGCCGGTGAAGGGCAAAGAATTCGTTTAGCCTCGCAGGTTGGTAGTGGTCTAACTGGGGTTTTGTATATTTTGGATGAACCAACGGTGGGTTTGCATCCTAAAGATCTTCAGCGTTTGATAGATACCCTTAAAAAATTAAAGGATTTGGGAAATACGGTGGTAGTCGTTGAACATGATTTAGAAGTGATTCGTCAGGCGGATTGGATTTTTGATTTTGGCCCGGGAGCGGGAAAAGAAGGAGGAGAAATTGTCGCCCAAGGAACACCTCGGGAGATTGCTAAAAACCCTCGTTCGTTAACTGGTAAATACCTTTCAGGGAAAGAAAAAATTCCTATATTTCCGAAAAAGAATAACTTTTATGATTGGCTTATAATTGAGGGCTGTAAAACTCATAATTTGAAAAATATCGCCGTGAAATTTCCTTTAGGGACTTTAATTTGCGTTACCGGCGTTTCTGGTTCGGGAAAATCAAGTCTAATTATTGACACTTTATATCCGGCTTTAAAAAAAGTTTTAAATGATGATTTTAAAGAAAAACAAGGAGATTTTCGGGCAATTAGGGGAACGGAAAATATTCGCCAGGTTTTGTTGGTAGATCAGACTCCTATCGGTAGAACTTCCCGGAGTAATCCGGCAACCTATATTGGAGTGTTTACTGACATTCGGGCTTTATTTGCTCAGACTAGAGAGGCAAAATTAAAAGGATTTACTGTTTCTCATTTTTCTTTTAATACCGAGGGTGGAAGATGTGAGGCTTGTCAAGGCCAAGGGCAACTCCGAGTCCAGATGCAATTTTTACCTGATGTTTGGGTAAATTGTGAAGAATGCCAGGGGAAAAGATTTAAACCCGAAGTTTTAGAGGTAGAATATAAGGGAAAAAACATTGCTGATGTTTTAAAATTAACCGTCAAAGAAGCAAAAGAATTTTTTGCTGCCATTCCCTTTATTGTTAGAAAGCTTGAGGTTTTGGAAAAAATAGGGTTAGATTATTTGGAACTAGGCCAACCCTCCCCTACCTTGTCTGGGGGCGAATCTCAAAGATTAAAAATTGCTCGGGAATTGGTTAAGAAAAGCGAGGGGGGGACAGTTTATTTTTTGGATGAGCCAACAACTGGTTTGCATCTGGCAGATTTGAAAAAACTGCTTTCAGTTTTACGCGAGTTGGTAGAAAGAGGGAATACGGTAGTGGTTATAGAACATAATTTAGAGGTAATTAAACAAGCAGATTGGATTGTTGATTTAGGGCCTGAGGGAGGAGAAAAAGGAGGTTGGCTTTTAGCCGAAGGTAAACCAGAAGAAATAGTTAAATGTCCTGAATCTTGGACAGGAAGATACCTTAAGAAAATTCTCAATTTTCAATGACCAATTTTCAAATAAATGATTAATTTTCAAACAATTAAGAATTTTCCTAATAAACCGGGGGTATATCTTTTTAAAGATAGGCATTGTAATGTTTTATACGTTGGTAAAGCGATTAATTTAAGAAAAAGAGTAAAAAATTATTTCGAGAAAAAAATTGGTGAAAATCGGATAAATTATTTACTCGAAGAAGCAGAAAAAATTGATTATATTGTCGTAAATTCTGAGGTAGAAGCGCTTTTGTTGGAAGCACGATTAATCAAACAATATAAACCAAAATTTAATGTGCGACTGAAAGACGATAAGCGCTATTTGTATGCTGGAATTTCAAAAGAAGACTATCCTCGGGTTTTTTTACTGAGAAAGCCAGAACAAACCCAAGATCTTTTAGCTTGGTTTGGGCCTTTCCCTTCTGCCCAAAGCATTAAGGAAATTTTAAGACTTTTACGGCGGATTTTTCCCTATCGTTCTTGTGTCAAAATGCCTAAGAAAGTTTGTTTATATTATCATTTGAATTTATGTCCTGGAATGTGCCAGTATCCGGTGGAAAAAGAATCTTATCTGGCTTCAATTAAAAAAATCAAATTATTTTTGGAGGGAAGAATTTCCTTTTTGGTTAAAAACTTGGAAAAACAAATGAGGAAGGCAGCGGATAATTTAGCCTTTGAGGAAGCTCAGGAAATTCATCGGCAGGTGGAAATGATTAAAAACATGTTAGGAAAGTTTAAAAAAATGCCGGAGGAGCAACAAACAAAAAAAGCTTTGGAATGGTTAAGAAAAATTGCTGTTCGTTATCAAAAGATAGAGCCAGGAATAATTCATCGTTTGGAAGCTTATGATATCGCTAATTTAGGCAAGGAGATTGTTGTTGGTTCAATGGTAGTTTTTATTAATGGCGAACCTCAACCATCTTTATATCGCCAGTTTAAAATTAAAAGCCCAAAAGGAGACCCCCAGGCTTTGGAGGAAGTTATTAGTCGCCGGCTTTCTCATCAAGAGTGGGTATATCCTCAACTAATTTTAGTAGACGGTGGTAAACCTCAATTATCAGCTGCGTTTGCTGCTCTTAAAAAATTTGGTTTATCTTTGCAAATTCCTCTTTTTGGTTTAGAAAAAGGAAAGGAGACAATTATTATTCCCCTAATTGAGAAAGAAAAAATAAAAGGATACAAACAGATTAAAAACTCTCCAAGAGCAGTAGGTTTGCCTATTTTACAATTTGCTCGAGATGAAGCTCACCGTTTTGCCCAAAGATATTATAAAAAACTTCATCAAAAACTTATTTTTTCTGAGCGAGGATAAAAATTGACGGCCCCCAAAATTTTAATAAAGGAAAACCAGAAGAAATCAAAGAAAACAATGATTCTAATTTAATAAGTATTTTTAAAGGAATTATTTTTTTAATTAAGGGGCTGCGAAAATTGGAAACAGAAAAAGTTTTGAGAATATCAAAATTTTCGGACAAAAGGATAGTTTTTATTTGGTTGGGATGGTAACTGTAAAAAGGGATTTTGCTTTTACCAATTTTCTCCGGTTTGTGATCAACTAAAAAATTGAAATTTAATTTTAAAATCGCCTTAAAAATATTTTTAAAGCGAATTTTGTTGGCAAATTCCAAGATTAAAAAACCATGAGGTTTCAAAACCCGGTTGATTTCTTTAATTGCCCGGTGGGGGTCTTCAAGATGATGGAGAGTCCTTATGCTTATGACAACATCAAAACTTTCATCCTTTTGGGGTATTTTTTCAATTATTCCCCTTTTCAAGGAAAGATTTTTATATTTGTAACAAAGTTTTTTTGCCTGAGATAAAAGTTTTTCTGAAGGGTCGATTATGAGGCAATTTTTGAAGTTTTTAATATATTCGGGAACTAGCCTACCGTAGCCTCCGCCAATATCCAAAAGTTTTTCTTTCTTCCCAATAATTTTAAGAATTCTTTTTAAAGCAATTCTTTCGGCGGTGTCTTCGTATTCTCTTCCCTGCCAGTATTTTTGGTAATTAAAAGAGGGTTCATCGTAGAGGGCATTCATTATTCTACTTTTCCGTACTCTAACTCATCAATAAATTGTCTGACGCATTTTGCCCATGGTCCGCCCTTTTCTACCGAAGGAGGAGCATATTTAGGCATAATTTGTTCGGGGGTAGTTAGGCCTTGGTCTAGATATCTTTTTCTTAGAGTTTTTGCGACGCTTTCAAAGGCTTCTTCCCAAGAGGAAAATTTTGTTGCCCCATTTTCAAAACCCCAACAATTGTGAGAATTTGGTGGCGCCTTTTTACAAAGGTTTGATTCGCACTGGGCAATAGCAACAATTAGGCGGTAGTCAACATTATATTTTTCCGCCGCTGCCAAAAGCTGGCGAGCATAAGGAAGCAGGGGCGATTTATGTTTCTGAAGGTATTTTTCAATAATTACCGGTCTGGCATCTTCTGTCTTAAATTCTCCTAAAACTTCTCCGGTTGATTGAGGGACGGCAGCAAAAAGGCTTGCTGAAGCTTGAACAGGAAAATTGGGAATAAAGTTATTTACCTGAATTTGGCTAAGGGTAAATAAGCTTATTCCCAATGTAAGGGGTGCAAAAATAAGAAAAATTCCCAAAAATACTATTTTTCTCATCGGCAGGTATCAGTTAAAAGAATGACATATTTTGATAGCGTTGTCAAGGGGAAAAGAAAGTTAGTGAGTCCGGGAGGATTCGAACCTCCGACCAACTGCTTAAGAGGCAGCTGCTCTACCACTGAGCTACGGACCCTGGGTGCGCCAGGAGGGATTCGAACCCCCAGCCCTCTGCTCCGAAGGCAGATGCTCTAGTCCGTTGAGCTACTGGCGCTTAATCTTATTTTAACAAAAAGATGGTAAAATATGAAGCAAATGGATATTCTTCAACAAATTGCCGAATTAGAGGAAAAAATTAGAACTACTCCCTATCATAAGGGAACAGAACACCAAATTGGTCGTTGGCGGGCCCGAATTGCTAAATTAAAAGAGGAAATCTTAGAGAAAGAAAGTAAAAAAGGTGGCGGGAAATCTTTCGGGGTAAGAAAAAGCGGTGATGCCACCGTCGTTTTGGTTGGTCCTCCTTCGGTGGGAAAATCAAGTTTAATAAATTGCCTTACTTCAGCCGAATCTCGAGTGGGAAGTTATGATTTTACTACTTTAACTACTATTCCGGGGATGATGGAATATCGGGGGGCAAAAATTCAAATTTTAGATTTGCCTGGTTTAATATCTGGGGCGGCTAAGGGAAAAGGTCGGGGAAAAGAAGTTCTTTCAAATGTCAGAATGGCGGACTTAATTTTGCTCGTGGTTGATATTAACCGTTTAGGCATGATTGAACAAATTAAAAAAGAACTTTCTGATTTTGGAGTCCGTTTAGACCAAAAGCCTCCTTTAGTAACCATTAAAAAAACAAATCGGGGAGGAATAAAAATTACTTCCACCACTTCCCTAACGCATCTTAATTTAAAAACAGTTCAAGAACTTGCTTCAGAATTTAGAATTCATAATGGAGAGATTATTATAAAAGAAGATATAACATTAGAAAGACTAATTGATGCCTTTTTAGGAAATAGAGTCTATTTACCCTATTTGATAGTAGTAAATAAAGCCGATTTGATTAATAAAGGTAATAATTTGGGATTACCAACTTCTTTTATTTTAGTAAGTGCTTTAAAAAAACAAGGAATTGAAGAGTTAAAATCTGCAATCTGGGACAAATTGGGACTTTTAAGGGTTTATCTTAAAGCTCCAGAAAAACCGCCCGATTTTTCCTCACCAGTAATAATTAAAAAAGGAGAAAACCTTAGGGATTTATTGGAAAAAATTGCACTTCCTAAAAAAGAACTAATTTCTCGGGCAAAAATTTTTGGGTCGGGAGCAAAATTTCCTGGGCAAGAAGTAAGCTTGGAATTTCAACTTCAGGAAGGGACAATTGTCAGTTTTCTGGGTGGCTGACCGGATTCGAACCGGCAACTTCCTGCTCCACAGTCCGCCAGCTGGCGGATCTAACCATTGAGCCACAGCCTAAATTTTATAAATTTTCTGCCTTTTGCTGTTTTCAATTGCCTCTCTCTTTTAATGGCTTCTTCTTTCGTTTTAAACTCTTCTTTATATACCACTTCCCATGGTCCTTTGTTTAGCTTTGTGTAGCTCTTATTTTTGGTTGGTAATTCTTGATTATGTCTTTTAAGTCTTCTTTCTAAATTACTCGTATACCCAATATAAATTTTACCAGTGGATTTACTTTGCAAGACATAGGTATAAAACATCTTTCTGGGTGGCTGACCGGATTCGAACCGGCAACTTCCTGCTCCACAGGCAGGCGCTCTAACCGTTGAGCTACAGCCACCGTGTGCCCCCGGAGGGATTTGAACCCCCAACCTGGTGCTTAGAACGCACTCGCTCTATCCGTTGAGCTACGGGGGCTTAAATTATCCCGTAGGGTGGAGCGGGAGACGGGATTTGAACCCGCGACCTTCTCCTTGGAAGGGAGACGCTCTACCAACTGAGCTACTCCCGCGCCGTTATTATTTTAGCAAAATTATGGCGAAAATGGAACTTCAATAACCTCTCTCTTTTTTTCTTTAATAAAATTAAGCCACTCTTCAAAGACTCTTATAATGCTTTTTAAGGGTGCTTCAATCATAAAATCCATGACAATCATTAAAACATTTAGTTTCGCCAACGATTTTGAAAGCCAAAAACCAAGATTTAAAAACGGTAATGAAAGATTATCTAATAGTTTCAAAAATAGCCCCTCTTTTTCTTCAACAGCGAATACTTCCGAGGCGTTATAGCGAACCCTGAATCCGAACAGAAGAACTAATGAAAGAAAAATAAAAAATACGCCTAAACTTATAATATTAAACTTGATTTTTATAAGAAGATAAGTCAATCCCCCAAAGATAAGAATAAATAATAAAGCGTAAAGAAAAGTAAATATTTTTTTAAGAAGAGAAATGCTTGTTCTTTGAGAAAGGAAAATAGGGGTTTTAGAAATATTCTCTTTTTTATAAACAAAAGAATTTATTTCTCGGATAATTTTTTGGGTATTTTCTTCTCCTGGGGCTTTTATGGTAGAGCCTAAGAAGCGCATTAGGGTGGGAGGGATTAAAACATTTATCCCTATTGGTAAAAAGTTGATTTTTTTAAAAAAGAACAATTCATAAGGAATTTCTAATAAAAGAGCAATAAGAACTTTAGTAGCAAAAATATAAATAATACTTCGGATTATTCCTCTGTTAATTTTTTCTCTCGTTTCTAAATATTTTTTTTCACAAACTCCTTCAACTTCCTCTCTTAATTTTTCTGGATGTTCAAAGATAGAGCTTATTTTAGAGGGAAAGTTTTTTTCCACAATTTCTTTTAAAACGAAGAATTGAGCCAATGTTTTTCTGGTAAACCGAAAAAGAGATAGCCTGAGGGGATGATTTAGCTTGCTGGTTATTTCTTCTTTCACTTTTAGTAACTCGTGGGGTGAATCTACCTCAGGATATTCTTTTTTAAAAAGATACCAATTTAAAGTTGGGTCATCTAATTTAAGAAAGGCTCGAGCTACCGCAAGGAATATTTGAGTATTTTTTTCTTCTTCTGAAATTTCGGTTATGGAGTAATTATTTTTAATCCACTCACTGATTACCTCTATAAACCCTCTGTCAATAATGTGGGGAGAAAGGCAATTTTCTATTTCGCAAGAGGAGATAGTAAAAATCCAATCCCTCCATCCTTTTTCTTGACTAAAATTAAGAAGAGGAAGAAATTTTCTTAAAATCTTTTCTACTTCATTTATTTTTTCAATAGTTACCTCTTCTCCTTTTAAATATCTCGCCCAAATAAGCTCCTTTATTATCAGCTCGGCAATTTTTTGATAGTTCCAGGAAGAGTTAATCCAGGAATATCTTCTAATAATTCTTTCCGTAGCATAACGGCGCAAGAGGTTTTCACCCTTATACTCAATGGCATTTCTTATTTTTTCATAAACAAAGGCGAGTGTTTCAATTCCCCCACCGATTTTTATTTTTTCTTTTTCCTCTGATTTTTGTTTTTCTTTCCACCAAATATAGTAAAAATTCAGAAGAGAATTGAATTCATTTGAAAATTTAGGAGAGAAAATAATTGTTTCCATTTTTTGAACCTTGAAATTGAGTCGGAGAGGCGGGACTCGAACCCGCGACCTCATGGTCCCAAACCATGCGCGCTTAACCAACTGCGCTACTCTCCGGTGCCGAGGGCGGGACTCGAACCCGCACGATAGTTGGCTATCAAGGGATTTTAAGTCCCTCGCGTCTACCAATTCCGCCACCTCGGCATAATGCTGCGAGGCCAGGATTCGAACCTGGATTAACGACTCCAAAGGCCGCTGTCCTACCGTTAGACGACCTCGCAATGGAGCGGGTGATGGGATTCGCACCCACGGCCTTCTCGTTGGCAACGAGACGTTCTACTTCTGAACTACACCCGCAATTTTTTGTGCCGAGGGGCAGAGTCGAACTGCCATCTCATGTTTTTCAGACACGCGCCGTGACCACCTTGGCTACCTCGGCCCGGTGGACGGAAGAGGATTTGAACCTCTGACCTCCTCTGTGTAAGAGAGGCGCTCTAGGCCAGCTGAGCTATCCGTCCCCTGTGCGCTCGGGGGGACTCGAACCCCCACGCTCTTACGAGCATAGCTCCTCAAGCTATCGCGTATGCCAATTCCGCCACGAGCGCTCGGTGCCGAAGGTGGGATTTGAACCCACACCCCTTATTTTGGGACACGGCCCTGAACCGTGCGCGTCTGCCAATTCCGCCACTTCGGCTATTAAATAAATATAATAACCTCTTACTAGAATTATATCAAATTTTTGAGATAGTATAAACAGTTGGATGAAAAAGAAAAATAGCTGGCGTCTCTTCAACTATTGATTTTTGAAAATCTAAATAAATTTCCTTTCTTTTTATTTCATCTAGGGTTCTTCTCCCCTCCTCTAACAGTTTATCGAGTTTAGGATTTTTATATTTTGTAATATTTAATTCTTGGGTAGAATGCCAAAAAATATATTGGTCAGGATCGGCAGGAATTTCTTGGGAGGCTAAAATTGCCTCAAACGATTCCTCTAGATTAGTTATTACTTTAATTGTGCATTTGATTCCAAGCTTTTCCCAATCATTCTTTATCTGTTCGGCAACATCTATAAGCGAGGGGATTGTTGATAATTCTATTTCTTTAGCTCCTTCTTTGCTATCTTTTGTCTTTTCTAGAAGTTTTTTGGCATTTTCCAGATCAAAGTTGTAGGGTTTAATATTTGGGTTATAAGCCCAAGAATATGGATTGATCGGACCTAAAGCTCTATAGGGCCATTTTTTTTGAATAGCATAAGCAAGTGCTTGTCTAAAAGATTTTTCGTAGAATTTGGGATTTTTAGTGTTAAAAAAAATAGCCACAAAGCGATTATATTTTACTTCAGGAGAAATTTTTACTTTTGGCCAAGAACTGAGCTCTTCTGGGTGAATTATTTCCCTAGCAATATTTATTTCCCCAAGCTTAAATGCAGTTTTGAGGGCTTCTTCTGTGGGATAAAATTTAAAAATAATTTTTTTTCGTTTTTTTTCAGAAACTAGATAAATTTGGTGAATAATTGATCCACTTCTTTTTATTTTCTTTACCCTATACTCCCCTACGCCTATTAGATTGTTCTTAAAAACGGGCTGGGAAACTACCAGTGGAAACGGAGAAAAGGGTTCTTTTAATTCAAACTTAATTCTTTTTTCATCGATTACCGTAGTCGCAACATCGCTAAATTTATAGTCAATATCTTGGGCTTTCAGAGGTTTACCATTTTGCCAGAAAAGATTTTTTTTTAAAGTGAAAATATATTCTTTTCCCTCTTTGTTGATTTCCCAAGATTCGGCAATTCCCGGAAGAGGATGGCCATCCGGAGAAACGGTAGTTAAGCCCATGCTTATTTTTTCCCTAATTTCTAATGGGAGCTCGTCATAACTAAATTTTCCCACATAGCCAATTTTCTCTATTTCCCAAAAGAAAAATTTTTGGTAAATTTTAGGAATCCCCCAAAAACTTATGAAACCCAAAAAAGACCCTAAAATAATAAGGTTTTTATGTTTCTTAAGAAAAGCAAAAGCTAGGATAAAAGAAAAGCGAATTTTCTTAATAATTTTTTTCATTTTAGGGATAAAAATGTATTCAGAATAGCCCCCAGAAGAAAAAGAATTACCAGAATTAAAGTGGCTATAAAAACTACTTTTTCCGTTCCTCTTTTTGAAAAGCGAAATTCTCCGCCTCCAAAAGCGTTTCCTAACCCCCCGCTTTTTGGTTGAAGTAAAATAAGAACGATTAAAAGGACCGAGATTAAAATTTGAAAAACAAGGATAACCTTTTCCATTTTATTTATTTAACCAATTTAAAAAAGAAATTATAAAACTAATAATAAAAGAGGCAATCACCAAAACCCAAAATCTTGGTAAATAAGTAGGAAGAATAACAAACCTTCCCTGAGAGAAACCAGAAAAGTTAAATCCTGAGACATTGAATTCGGGAATAATTATCGTCACTAAATGAAGAGCGGCGACATTAGCCAACCAACGAAAAATCCCTAGGGTCAAGAGATTCAACGGCAAAAGAAGAAGATTTATTAAAGGTTTGATTATGAGATTAACTAGGGTTAAGGCTAGAGCTGTTATTGCAAGGGTCTGGAGGCCGCCATTAAATTTAACCCCAGATAAAATATTGGCCACTAGCCATAAAGAAATAAAATTATAAAGATACAACCGAAGATATTTTTTCATTACCTTTTTCTATCATAAAATATTCTTTTTGTCAAAAAAACGAGAGTGGCTAAAAAAATTAATATTAAAAATAAAAAGACCAATCCTTCTTTCATAATGCTGTTTTTAAAATAATAAACAAAATTCTTGTCGTTTAGGTAAATTTCTATAAACGGATTCAAAGAATTTTTCACCCCCCCTGGTTTTATTTCAATCTCAAACTCTTCTTTGGCAAAAGGAGGAAAAATCTCTATTTCAGAGGGTATTTCTTTTATCTGATTTAAACTTAAACCGTAAGCGTTTATTTTTAAATTGAGATTATAAACTGCTACCGAGCCTGTATTTTTAATAACTATTTTTCCCCTATTTTTGATTCCCCAATAAACTCTTTCTGGCAAATTAAACTCTACTCTTAAATCTGGAGCTTTTTCCTCCTCGTATTCACCAAAAGAAACTTGAATATTTTTGTTTTGGATATCATTGTTTTTGTAGCTGCCTACTGGAGGAGGAGATTCGCTGTTTTCACCGTGAATTACAAAGGCGAAATGATTAAGGTCAGTTTTGTTAAAATAATCAATCCCGCCAGTGGTTTTTTCCCATGTCGGATCCACCGGAATCCAAGATTTTCTTTCTCTATCATAATATTCAGGCCAAGAATGAAGAATATCGGTGTTTAAGCTTAATGGCGTAAGTTTTTCATTAGTAGTATAGGCAAAACCGTTTATTTCTCTGGCGGGAATTCCCGCTGCCCTCGAAAGGGCAATAAACAAATCAGTAAATTCCATACAGATTGAGCCCTGGGGATCAGTCAGTGCCTGAAGAGCACCCATTCTTTTTGGGTTTTTTTCGACTCTTTCAAAATTATAATTTAGGGTTTTAACTACAAAATTATAAATTTCCCGGGGTGTTTTTAGCTCCCTGGCTTTTTGGGAAATTAGAGGGTCATTTACCTCCCAATATTTCTGGGGCAAAATATTTTTTTTCAAATTTTCCTCTTTTGGAGGAGGGAAAAATTCCTGAGGTTGGCCAAAAATTTTTGCCTTACCCCTAGCTTTTACTATTAACTTTTGTTTGGGGCTTAAATTATACTTTGCTAACCAGTTACCATCGTTATCAACCGAAACATTTATTGGCTCTGGATCAATTTCATGATAGCTTATTTTTTGAAAGGCTGTGTCGGGGGGGAGAGCAATTCTAATTTCCCCCGGAAAGGACTCTGGATTTTCTAAATAATATGAAAGATCAAAGTCAAAAATTTGAAATTCACCAAAAATAGCATTTACTCCAGTAGAAATTAGTTGACTCTTAGTAAAACGAAAAATATTATAATTTTCATTTTCTTCTTTTTCTATTGGTGATGGTTTAATTGAAGTAGGATTTCCAAAGCTTTTAGGGACTTTCAAAAATAGACTATAGCTATCAGCTTCTTCCTTTTCTCCTATTTTAGGAATGTTAATTTCCCAAATTTGACCATTTTTTTTAGCCAAATCTAGAGCATCGTATTGTAAATTAAAATTCAATGTTTTTCCGGTTCCAACCACCTGCTGATTAAAGGTTAAAATAATTGTTGTTTCTCCGTTGATTTTTCTGATTTCATTTTTGAGTGGCCCGAGTCCATCGCTTGCCCGGACATTTTCTATTTCCCCTCCTTTAATTATTAGTGAATATTGGGTTGCATAAATGTTTGAAAGTTTATTGATTAAAGAAATTTCCTGAGTTACTTCTGTTCTTCCCGACTGAAGGACTTCATAAGTTACTTTGTAACTAGTTTCAAACTCCGAGGAAGAAAAAACAGGAGGGGGCGTTTTAAATAAAAAAGCTAAAAAAATTATTTGTAAAAAAATTACTTTTTTCTTCACGGTTTAATTTTAGGGGAAAATCTTACTCTTGACAAGAATCTTTTTATTTGGGTATTATTAGGGTATGCCAGTGGTTTTATATCCAAGACAAAGACAAATTTTGAGCTTTATTAGTCAGTATATCCAAAGATGGGGGCATTCCCCAACCCTAAAAGAAATTGCCGAATCTCTGGGAATTAATTCACTGGCTACTGTCTGCGAACAACTTGCTTCAATGGAGGAAAAGGGAATTCTTAAAAGAACACACGGAAGGAAGAGAGGAATAGAAATTCTAGTAAAATACGCCGAGGGGACAAAAAACGAAATTTCTCTTCCAGTTTTAGGTTTTATCGCCGCAGGTAAGCCATTGGAGCCATATACCGACCCCAATGCTACCTTTTCTGTTCCTCAAACTTTAATTTCTGGAAAAAGGAGAGCCTTTATTCTTCAAGTTAAGGGAGACTCGATGATAGAAGAGGGAATTTTAGATGGAGATTATGTGGTAATCGAAGAACAGGAAGAGGTAGCAAATGGTGAATTAGTTGTTGCCTTACTAGAAAATGGCTTCGCTACTCTCAAGCGTTTTTTCAAAGAAGCAACTCGTGTTCGTTTAGAGCCGGCAAACAGCAAAATGGCGCCAATTTTTGCTAAAGACGTTAGGATTCAAGGAAAAGTCGTTGGATTAATTAGGCGCTATTAAATTAATGGAAACAGCTCTTTATCTCGTTTCTACTCCCATAGGTAATCTTCAAGATATTACTCTACGGGCAATTGAGATCCTTAAAAACGCAGACATTATTGCCTGTGAAGACACCCGGAAAACAGGGCTTTTACTCCAAAAATTAAAGATTCCCAGAAGAGGAATGCTTATCTCTTATTATGAAGAAAACGAAGAAAAAAGAATTCCCCAATTAATTAGCGAGCTTAAAAACGGTAAAAGTGTTGCTTTGATAAGCAATGCCGGCACCCCTACAATCTCCGACCCCGGTTTTAAACTAGTGAGAGAATGTATTGCTCAAAATATAAAAGTAATTCCTATTCCTGGTCCTTCTGCTTCATTGGCGACTCTGACAGCTTCAGGTTTTCCTCCAGATAAATTTCTTTTTTTAGGTTATTTACCCAAGAAAGATTTGAGAAGAAAAAAAATACTCGAAAAGGTTAAAAAAATTCCATTTTCCTTCACTTTAATACTTTTTGAATCACCAAAAAGAGTAATAAAATTACTCAATGAAATTCAATTAATTTTTGGGGAAGTTGATTTGGTTGTAGCCAGAGAAATAACTAAAGTATTTGAAGAGTTTCTTCGCGGAAAACCGACTGAGCTTTTAAAAAATCTTGAAAAAAATCCTCCAAAAGGAGAGGTTACCGTTTTGCTTAGTATTCCTCAAGACTAGAAGTATCTCCTATTGGTAGACCCAATTCTTTTGCTTTTAAAATTCTTCTGACTATTTTCCCCGAGCGAGTCTTTGGGAGTTTGTCGATAAATTCAATTTCTCGAGGATAGGCATGACCGGCAAGACGGGTTTTAACAAATTTCTGCAACTCCCCTTTTAATTTTTCCGATGGTTTCCATCCCTTTTTTAAAACCACAAAAGCTTTTACAATTTCTCCCCGAAGGGGATCAGGTTTCCCTATTACTCCGGCTTCGACTACTGAAGGATGTTCCAACAAGCAAGATTCTACCTCAAATGGCCCTACCCTTTCCCCTGATGTTTTAATGACATCATCTGCTCTGCCGACAAACCAAAAATAACCGTCTTTGTCTTTATAAGCTAAATCACCAGTAATATACCAATGATTAATAAAATAACTTTTGTATTTTTTTGGTCGTCTCCAGATTGTTTTCATCATCGAAGGCCAGGGGGGTTTAATTGCCAAATTTCCAATTTTCTCTATTCCCAATTTTTTTCCCTCATCATTGACAATCTCCGCGGTGATCCCCGGGATTGGTTTTCCCATCGAGCCGGGTTTAATATCCACACAAGGATAGTTAGCAATTAGAATTCCGCCGGTTTCTGTTTGCCACCAATTATCATGAAAAGGTAGACCAAAAGCTTCCAGGCCCCACCAAACTGCCTCTGGATTTAAAGGTTCTCCCACTGAAGCTAAATGACGTAAAGAGGAGAAATTATATTTTTTAAGCAAACCTTTTCCCGCCGCTGCCAGCATTCTAATTGCCGTTGGGGCGGTATACCAAACAGTTACCTGGTAATCCTCAATCAATTGGTACCATTTTTCCGGATTAAATCTTCCCTCATAAACCAAAGTAGTTACTCCATTTGACCAATTTCCCAAAATTTCATAGGCAATTCCTGTTACCCACCCCGGGTCGGCAGTGCACCAATAGATATCAGTTTCTTTTAAATCTAAAACCCATTTAGCGGTTAAATGTTGGACTAAAATTGCCTGATGGGCGTGAAGAACTCCTTTTGGTTTTCCGGTTGTTCCTGAGGTATAAAGCATAAATGCCGTATCTGAAGGATGCATTGGTCGGCAGCGAGCTGTCGCAGAAAAGCGATTTAAAAGCCGTTCCAAATTATCAACAAAAACTACTTTTTTTAAGTCAGGGAGTTCTTTTTCTATTTTTTCCAACCGAGGGTATAATTCTTTGTTAGTGACAATCACTTTTGCCCCCGAATTTTTTAGCCGATCATACAAGGCTTGGGGGCCAAAGGCAGCAAATAAAGTTCCGGCAATTGCTCCAATTCTTAAAGTTCCCAAAAACCCCCAATAAAGCGCTGGGATTCTTGGAAGAAAGAAAAAAACTCTTTCTTGGGGCTTTACTCCCAAAGATTTTAGGAAATTGCCAAATTTATTTGCTAAAACAAAAAGATCGCCAAAAGTAAAATTTTCTTTTTCGCCCCCTTCTCCTTCCCAGTAAAGAGCAATTTTATTTTTATTTTTTCCTAAAGCCTGGCGGTCTAAAGCATTATAGGCAGCATTTATTTTTTTCCCTTTAAACCAAGAAAGTTCTTTTTCCGCCTTGCTCCAGGAAAAAGAGCTGGTGATTTGAGAATAATCTTTAAGATTTGGCGGCAACCTTAATAATTTTTGTGTTTTTTTAATAATTTTTTGTTTCATTAAGCAAATTTTTTCCCATCATTAATTCTGGTTTTTCAATTCCAAAAATTCCTAAAATTGTAGGGGCAACGTCGCCCAAAATTCCCCTGGGTAAAACTCTTCCACCTTGATTATATCTTTTATCAATGACAATAAAAGGGACCGGATTGGTTGAATGTTCGGTGTCAATCTCCCCAGTAGTTAAATTTATCATTTCTTCAACATTCCCATGGTCGGCGGTAATAATGCAGGCACCATTTAAATTCAAAATTGTCTCCACAATTTTTCCCAAACACTCGTCCACTACCTCGCAAGCTTTTATTCCGGCAGAAATTACTCCTGTATGGCCAACCATATCTGGATTGGCAAAATTTACTAAAACAAAATCATACATATTTCCTTTTAGTCTTTTTAAAACTTGGTCGGTTAGCTCATAGGCAGACATTTCTGGTTTCAAATCGTAAGTTGCCACCTTAGGTGAAGGAATTTCTACCCAATCTTCACCTACAAAAGGCGCTTCCCTACCCCCATCGAAAAATACTGTTACATGGGGATATTTTTCGCTTTCGGCAATATGAAGTTGTCGCAATCCCTGTTCAGACAAAACTCTAGCTAAAGGCATTTTTACCGGTTCCGGGGGAAAAGCAACAGCGACCGGAAGATCTTTTTCGTATTCGGTCATGGTCACAAAAAACAAATTTTTCAAAATTTTTTCCCTTTTAAAAGTTGTTGTTCCCTTGGGTGTTTCGTAAATTTTTAAACCATAACGCTCAGCATAAGGATCAAAAGAGGCTTTTTTAATTTCTAAAGTTTCAAAATTTGGCAAGACAAACGCCTTGGTGAGTTGCCGAGGTCTGTCAATCCGAAAATTAAAAAAGATTACCGCATCATTATCTTTAATTATTCCCTGGTTGTCTAAAACAATTGGTTTGATAAATTCATCAGTTTTTCCTAAAGCATAAGATTTTTTAATTGCCTCAACCGGGTTAGTAGCTGCCTCTCCTTTTCCCAAAACCAACAAATCATAAGCTTTTTGGGTTCTTTCCCAGCGATTGTCCCGATCCATGGCATAATATCTACCTACCAGCGTTGCTATTTTTCCTATCTCCAAATTTTTTAGCTCCTCTTCCACTTTTAAAATATAATTTATTGCCGAAGTTGGTGGCGAATCTCGTCCGTCGGTAAAAAGATGAAGATAAACATTATTAATATTTTGGGTTTTTGCAAAACGGATTAATGCCAAAAGATGCTCCATACTTGAATGGACTCCCCCAGCTCCAATTAATCCCAAAAGATGAAGTCGACTTTGATTTTTTCTGACGTGCTGCGCTGTCTTAAGAAACGCCTCTTTTTGAAAAAAAGTTCCATCAGCGATAGCCATATCAATTCTTGGTAAATCTTGAAAAACGATACTTCCCGCTCCCAAGTTTAAATGCCCCGCCTCAGAGTTTCCCCTTTC
>Ga0272448_1003125_pt1 | contig 19960 bp, 22 predicted proteins | sample YNPCB0191_FD_202220 | JGI IMG/M metagenome (GOLD analysis project Ga0272448, IMG submission 202220) | Hot spring sediment microbial communities from Yellowstone National Park, WY, United States - YNP-CB-019-1 | ecosystem: Environmental > Aquatic > Thermal springs > Hot (42-90C) > Sediment... | reverse complement strand
AATAAACTCCTCAAACAGATTTTTGCTATCTTAAGAAGTGGGATTCCCTATGATCCCTATTACTTAGAGAAAAAAAGAAATGTTGTGACTCAGGGGGCTTGACCTTCAACACAGAACATGCTGAACTTGTTTCAGCATCTCAGGTTCTCAATACGAGACCCTGAAACGAGTTCAGGGTGACGTAAAGGCAAACACGAGACGCTGAAGCGATAGAGGTGAAAAGAGAGACTGCTTCACCCCCTTTTTCTGTCTTGCGAGGAGCGTAGCCGGAAGCGGTCTCGTAGTTCCAACTACTCGAACGACTGGGTAACCTGAGAAAACGAAAAACGAGACTGCTTCACAAACGAAAAAGCGAGGTTCGTAGTGACAAAGTGGGGGGGCGAAAAGACAGGGTTTGCAACGTCATTCCCACGGTCTCTGTTTAGCGGTTGTGTTTCTTGCGGCGGCTTTTTATTTCCTGCACCACTTCCTCGACCTTCAGGTCCTTAAGCCACCCATCACGTTCTCTGGTGTAATCACCGCTTCCCCCTTCAAACTGCTGCAGAAAACGGACCATTCCCACCGGCCCTAACGCTCTGGTGAGCGCTTCAACACCCTTCTTTCGAATCTCGGTAAGCGTCGTTTTCATCAGAGCCACCGGTTACCACCTCCATCAACCATAAAACCGGATTCCCAATCCGTACTCTCAGGCTACCTTGAAGTCTTCGCGCTCTACCGAGCATCCGATCGTCGGTGGTGAGTAATATATCGGCATTTCCCATTTCAGCACAGGCAATATGTAAAGCATCGAGCGCCTTAAACCCCATCTGCTCGAGTTCCTGAGCACGGATTTTTACTGCTTTGTTCACCTTCTTCTTCACCTGAGCGAGAGAAACAAGATGGAAAACTTTAAGTCTTCTCTCTATATCGGGAATACAAGAAATTTCATAATCGATAGCTTCGCTACTCAAAAGCTGCCACTCCCCAGCCTGACAGCGATTCAGGATAAGGAGCACCGCCTCAGCTTCCAGGCGGATGCGCTCCTGTGACTGGTTATCAAAAGGCCTGTTCAAACAACACACGTCCAGGTAGATTATCATTCCCCACCTGTATATTAATATACCTTATGAAGCTTTTTGATGAAAGTATCGCCTGGGTGAATTTCGAACAATTTTTTGCACACCACAATCTCTCTTTCCGGTGCTTTTAAACACGAGACCCTGAAATAAATTCAGGGTGACGCTACTACCCCGTCATGCTGAACTCGATTCAGCATCTCAGGTTTTCAACACGAGACCCTGAAACGAGTTCAGGGTGACGTATAGGTGGTGTTCAGGGTGACGTAGGGTTGGTGTTCAGGGTGACGTAAAAGTGGTGTTCAGGGTGACGTAAAAGTGGTGTTCAGGGTGACGTATAGGCAAACACGAGACGCTGAAGCGATAGGGGTGAAAAGAGAGACTGCTTCACCAAGCGAAAATACGAGTTCGCAGTGACCACCCTGGAGCGGAAGGAGAGACTGCTTCGGAAACAAAAATACGACCTCGCAGAGACAAATTTGGGGGCGAGAAAACGAGGTGAGTCGTAACCGGGTGGGTAGAAAAACGGGGTTTGCAGGGACCACCTTTAAAAAGGGTGGGAAACCCACCGAACCGGTTCCCACCCTTTCTCGGTTATCTCTCGATTTTGCTCACCCTCCCCAGAATGGTTACGATACCCACAACAAGCGGGATAAACGCCGCGATGTAAATGTAGGGGGCGTTCTCCTTCTTAAGGAGCCGGATGGTTCGCTCGCTTTTTGCTTCGGGGGTGCCACTGCTCTGAGCGACGACTGAAACCTGGTAGTCGGTTTTAGGAAGGTTGGGGGAGAGGCTCACTTTATAGCTTTCAAAGGTGGGTTTGTAGCCTTTCTTCTGTAATTCCTCGTCGTAGGGAATAATCTCGTAACCCAGCTCGGGTCCGGGGATTTGTTTTACGAAGTAGGGAGCCTTTTCCACGTTCTGCAGGATTTCTTTTCCTCTTCCAAAAAGGAGATTCACCCCTTCCACCGGGTCGATGTGAACCCACCTGAAGCGTTCGATCCGTCCGATTTCCTGGGGATCCACCAGCTTATTGTAGTAGAGTTCGTTGTATTCTTCCTGCTTATAGGGGTTAAAGTAGAGTTCGTTCTTTCCCACCGCATGGATAATCCAGGAGGGGTCGTCGCAGTTCTCTTTCTTGGTCCAGCGGTTTCCGGGAATAATTTCATAACCCACTCCACCTTTTCGGCGGGAAGTAAAAACCACCACCTTCTTTTCGCTACCTTCAAAAATGGTGCCATCGTCCCGGCGTAAACGGATTTCGTATTTCCCCGGGGGAAGGTTGAGGATGAAACCGGAGGCCGGGTCTGAGGAATAGAAGTCCACAAATGCCGGGGGCTGCGGTTCTTTGGGGATGGGAATATTGAGAGGACCCTCTTCCCCAGCTTCTCGCCGTCGGCGCACTTCTTCGAAGAAATTATTCAGCGCCTCCCGGTAACGTTCCATAGCCTGGTAGTATTCTCGGAGTTTCTGGTTGAAAGCATCCACAGCTTCCTTATATTTTTTATAGTAGGTGTCGGCTTCTGCATCGAGGTACATGATGGCCTTTTCGGACCAGTAGCCTTTGGGGTAGTAGAGGATGTACTTCTGTTCTTCCTGAGTGGCAATAACTTTTCCGTTCTGCAAAATTTCCAGTTTTCCGGTAATTTTCTCGTTGAGGGTGCTGAAACCGGCCATGTAGCGGCGGGTAATAGGCCAGTAGTACACGATGGTTTTGGTTGGAGAAACCACGCTGTTCTGGTTGGCAATAAGGTAGATGGTGTCTTCACTCTGGGGACAGAAGCTCTTACTGAAGGTAGAACCGTTAAAAGAGGTGAGCGAATACACCAGCTGTTCTTTGAAGGGAGTCTCCTGGGCACCAAGAGCGCCGCTTACAAGCAGTAGGCCGAAAAGCACCACCAGAAGAATGAAGAATCGTCTCATGCTTTCACCCCCTTCTTTCCCATGGCGTAGATGGAGAGAAATACGAAAATAAGCGAGTAAACGACGCAGTAGAGCATATGGGTCGCATACAGGGTCCAGTTTTCCAGGACCACGCTATCCAGACCCCGGCTCAAATAGGCGAACGGGGAAACCCAGTTAATCGCCCGGAACACGTAAGCCGTAGCCTGCCGGAGATACAATAGAGACGGCGAGAGGGATTCCTTTTCAATCCCCAGAAGCATATTGTAGACAAACTGGATGGCCAGAAAGGCACCCAGGATGGCGATCAGGGTGATGATGGAGCTCCGGATACGACCAGTGAGAGAGGAGATGAAGAGCCCAAAACTCACCACACAGGAAATGAGGAACACCCCCATAAAAAGCGCCCGGACAAGTCCCATGGTAAAACCGAGATTGGTGAGCACGCTAACCACGTAAAAGTAAAGTGCCGTAAAACCCAGGGCCAGAATCCCCAGGGAGAGGTCTTTCAAATACTTACTCCAGAGAAAACCCGAGGGGGTCACGGGACCATAGAACAGCACTTCCAGAGTCCCCTGCTCTCGTTCCCGAGAGATAGAGATGGCTGAGACGATCACGAGATACAGAGAAATGATGATCAGGGTGAGGTACAGGGGATAATTCAGGGGAAAGGCGGAAACCAGAATGTCCTCTTCCCGGGTAGCATCCAGAAAATTTTTGAGGATGAACGATGAAACGAGAAACGAGGCAAAAAGGGCCCCGTAGTAACCGAAACTGTAAAGGGTATACAGGAAATCCCTCTTAAAAAGGGTGCTGAGGACTCGACTTCTCCGCACGGTCATTCCTCCTTTTTCACCAGTTCCACGTCTTCGATGGTATCTTCAAAGTTCCCCTGGGGGGTACGGAGGAGAAGTTCCAGAAGCCCGTATTGTTCCTTCTCTTTATCCACCTGGATTTTATCCCAGGAAATCAGGCCTTTGTTGCGGGCCAAATAGGCTTTGGAGTCCCAGAAAAGCTTGATCGGCCCTTCGAAAAGGAGCCTCCCACGGGAAAAATTGTCGGCGTCACCCTCACGCACGTAAAGCCTCCCTTCAAGCTGCAAGGGAAAACCGGGGAAATCCGATATCCCCACCCCCTGCGCATCCTTAAAGCGGATTTCAATCTCGATGCCCCGCTCGGTAGGATCGGCAAAACAGATAATCCCTGCCAGCCCCGGGATTTCTTTCCCTTCCATGGTGAAATCGAAGACGTTCTCTCCCTTTTTAATTTCCAGCTCCTGAGTCACCGGGTAGTAATAAGGGGCTTCTGCTTTCAGGGTATACTTCCCCGGAGGAATGCGGGTAATCCGGTAGTCTTTGCTCTGAAAGAGTATGTCGGAGCGTCCGCCGATACTCAGGGTAAGCTTTCTGACCACATCCTGAGAGTAGAGATCGGTCACCTTCCCTTTCAAAATCCCATAGGGTACCCGGGTACTGAAATAGGTGAGCAAAAGCAGAAAAATCACCGCCACACCCAGGATGGTAACAAAGGCTATCCGCACTTTACTCTTTCTCATGGTTCTCTTCCCCCCGCGTCAAGAGCGAAACGTTTTGCTGAGTAATGGTGATGAAGGCCTCTTCGAGACTCATCTCCTTGGTCTTCATGGCGAGCACCAGAAATCCCCTTTCGTAGAGAAAACGAGAGAGGTCCATCCGGTAATCGCGGTCGGTCTTCAATTCTACCTCCAGAAAGTGTCCCTGCACGGTATGGTGTTTGAGGAAGGGAAGCTGAAGAAGCTCATTTTCCAGGCCGCTTAAGTCCTTATCCACTTCCACCTCCAGGATAACGGTGTCGGTCAATCTTCTTTTGATGTTCTCCATGGTGTCTTCGGCCAGGAGCTTCCCCCGGTTGATGATGGCCACCTTTTTGCAGAGCTTTTCGACTTCCGAGAGGAGATGCGAAGAGACGAAAATGGTCCTTCCCAGACGGTTTTCCTCTTCGATGAGGTCTCGAATCTGCTTGATGCTGGTGGGGTCGAGATTGGCCACCGGCTCGTCCAGAATGAGGAGTTCCGGGTCATGGAGCAGTGCCCGGGCAAAGGCTAACTTCTGCTGCATACCCTTGGAGTAAGCGCCCACCTTTTTATTCCGGTCGTTTTTGAGACCCACCGCTTCGAGAAGACTTTCGATCCGTTTTGCCGCATTGGGGACTTCATAGAGTTCTCCAAAAAAACCGAGGTACTCCTGGGCGGTCATCTCTTTATAGAAGTACTGATTTTCCGATACCACCCCAATCCTCCGCTTAATCGCTACGTTCCGGGGGTTCAACTCTTCGCCCAGAAGGTAGATCTTCCCGCCGGTGGGAGGGATGAGTCCCAGAAGCATCATGATGGTGGTACTTTTCCCTGCTCCGTTGGGACCCAAAAACCCGTAGATATCGCCCTTCTCCACCTTGAGGTTAAGGTTATCAACTGCTTTGAAGCCGTTAAATTCTTTGGTGAGACCCAGAGTTTGAATCATAAAACATTCCCCGACCTCCCTTCCATGAGCTCTCTTTATAAAATACTTGCTTTCCCGAGCATGAGTTCCTTTCGGTTAGTTTAAAGAGAAGAAATCGCCCTGTCAAACCCTTTTTAAGGTATGTCACTACGACATTAGGAGTAAAATCCTCCAAACCCCATAATCCCCCGGTTTATCACTGCGAGCCTTGCCTTTTCGTTTGGCGAAGCAGTCTCTCCTTTCCCTCAAAAAGCGAGATTCCTCACCACTTTGTGGTTCGGAACGACCGGTGGGGAGAGTCACTGCAAACCTCATAGTAAGAGAAATACAATCCAAGGAATTCTCATGCTAAAATAAGGAGCGGAAGGAGGAAAAAATGAGTGCGTAAAATCGTTAACCTCACCGAAGAGGAGCTTGAATTTCTGGTAGAGCGCAAAATCCTTGAAATCCTGGGAGACCCAGACCAGAGTCTGGAGCTTCGAGAAGAAGTGAAAGCAAAACTCCAAAACCGTCTCCGCGACGCTACGACTATCCCCCACCAGGAGATTATGAAGCGTTTCCATGCAGATTGAATGGAATAGGGAAGCCCTCGAGGACCTCGAAAAGCTTGATCCCCTGATTTCTCGAAGAATTCTCAAGAGGCTCACCTGGTTTATCCAAAATTTCGACCGGGTTATCCCTGAACCACTGAGTGGGGAATGGAAGGGACTATATAAGTTTCGGGTGGGTGACTGGAGGGTTATTTACACTATCAGAGGCGACATCATCCACATTCTACTTGTAGGGCATCGGAGGGAGATTTACAGACTGTGATCCTGCGCTTCTCGCTCCTTTCGTTACTTTTTCTTAAACATATCTTTGTACTTCACACTTCGCTCCCTGCAAAGAAACTCCAGAAACGTTACTGCGAACTCGTATTTTCGTTTCCGAGGCAGTCTCGCTTTTTTAGAATGCGGAGATTGCTTTGGGGACTTCGTCCCCTCGCAACGGCTGAAAAACTTGCTGGGTTGCTTCGCTTATAACGTTGGGGGATAAAACCCCCCAACCCCCTCTGAATCCCTTTCGCTGTCTCTGCGAGCGCAGCGAAGCAGTCTCGTTTTTAGAATGTGGGAACCCTTCAACCGCAGGAGAGAAAACATAAGGATGCTGGCGCATCCTGGAAGAAACCCCCCCAAGCCCCCTGGAAGAGGAAAGAAAAAAACAAAGGACGCTAAAGCGTCCTTGTAGCGAAGGGAAAAATCTTTTTGAGCGCCAGAGATTCCTGCAGGGTGCTGGTTATCGAGGTGCTGGGCTTGAGTAGAAGCAAGAGGTACGCTTTCCATTGAGGAGGAAGTTGCCGGCTAATCTGTCCCTTTAAACCGGTCTGGTCGCACCATCTCTGCGCTGGGTATTCATTATATCCCCGTCCGGTCTTTTCAGGCTAAAGGGCGTATAACTATCTCTTACCCCGGTCACACCTATCAGCAGGTTAACTCTCGCGGTCGTGTGGTTCCGCTGCGCCCGGGTAACTCTTGAAGCGCCTTTTACGGTGGCAATCGCTACGTATTACGGCAGCTTATCCGGTTACTAAGACGATTGCTGGGGAGCCCAGGAAAAACCCTGTAAACATGGCTCGCAAGCCAGCCCCAGATCATCCTGTGAACTCATCACCAGCTTCTTCACATCATGATAATCTCTTATCGGTGTCTTCTCTGTCCCTTGAAAGTGTTTTATGAAAACATCTCGTCAAAATCCTCCCTACATGCTACAATGAGAAAAAAGGTTGGAGGGGTGGCAATGGCGATTTCTCGGTTTTTAGAGGAGTCACGAGTCAACGTAGCGTTAGCAATTTTAGCGGTTATCTTTGTGTTTCTGGCGGTGGTGGTGGCGATAGCCGGAGCGGTGGTTGCCGTACAGGAAATGGCATCGGGACGCATACCGGTAGGGGGTGGGGGATTGATAGCCCTGACCCTGGTCTTCGGAATTCTGGGCGCCATCTTCCAGCTCATCGTGCTGTATCAATGGTCAAGCGCCATGAACCAGAATGTGAAGAACACCGAACAGGTTTTAACGAGTATTAAGGAACGCCTGGAAGATCCGCTGCGGGGTGAGGTGGGTTTCTTTTTGAACCGGGTGGAAGAGTACAAAGTCATCACCTGGCCTTTCTGGGTGTACCTGGTGATGTACATCATTGGCCTTTTCACCGGCTGGTATGCGTTTCTCTTTAACCTTATCGGGTTCATTTTCGTGGCGGTGTACCTCTCCAGCATCTTCAAGTCCACCAATAAGCTCTCAGACCTCAAAGACCGCATCTACCAGTACCTGCAGGAGAAAAAGGGTATCACCCTTCCGGAGCGGATTCACCGTATCAAACGCTACAATATCATTCTCTTTATCATTCTCTCGGTCATCACCTTTGCCATTTACTGGCTCTATCTCCTCATCAAGCTGAGCCTGGAAATCAACCGGTATCTGGAGAGCGACGAAAAAGTCCGCACCCAGCTCGAAGAGGCTTTTACCCGCTGATGCTTCAGTACCTGATTGTCTTTAACCTGCTCCTTTTTCTGGCCACCGTGGTGAGCGGTGGCTTTTCTCTTTCTAACCTCCTGCGCTGGGGAGCCAAATTCGGCCCCCTCATCGCCCATGGGGAGTGGCAAAGGCTAATCCTGTGCATCTTCCTGCACGGGAACCTCTGGCATCTCTTTTTTAACCTCTACGCCCTCTTCCAGTTAGGAAGGCTGGTGGAGGGAATCTATGGACAACGGAAGTTTCTCATCATCTACCTCTTCTCGGGAATCACGGGAAGTCTCTTTTCCTTCCTTTTTAATTTCGACCGGATTGGAGTGGGTGCAAGCGGGGCGATATTTGGTCTGGCCGGAGTGCTCTTAAGCGGAGGTCTTAAATACCGCAACACCTCTTTAAGCCGCCTGGGGATGAACATCCTTCCCTTTATTCTCATTAACCTCTTCATCGGCTTCACCGTTCCGGCCATCGATAATGCCGCCCACGTGGGGGGACTCCTGGGAGGAATGTTCCTGGGATGGGTGATGGCACCCGGCACTTCCTGGCAGCGGTGGAAGAAGCACGCCGAGGAGCTCCTCTACTGGGTGTTCATCGGTGTTTTGGCCTTCGGCATGCTCACCTTTTTCCTTCCGACGTTTTCTTCAGGGAGGGTTTCCCTCAACACCATCATCACCTTCCACAACCAGGTGCGGGATATCCTGCAGAGCATCGAAGAGGGACTGACACCATCGCTTTCGGCCGTTCAGAACCTGGTCCCTCCGGACCGCGAAGCAAAGCAGATCAAAGAACTCCTGCTTTCCCTGGTCAAAGAAGGCAACCACGGAACTCAAACCATAGCCGAAGTCGAGAAACGCTTCACCGCCTGGAGGGAAGGAATTATGAAAAAATATCAGGGAATCATCACCGAAACCCCGTAGGCTCCGGCTATGCTTCTGCTTTTCATTGCGCTTCTTGCCGGTTTTGCACTGGGGACCATCAAATGGATTTCCCCCAACATTACCAACCTCAGGGGTGTTTTCATAAACGGCGGGATACTGCTTCTCGTCTTCGGGATGGGACTGCGCATCGGTGCCAACCCCCAGATCACCGAGAACCTGCGAACGGTTGGCCTGCGGGCACTTTTCCTGGCCGTCCTTTCGGCCCTGGGAGGAGTGCTCGGCGCATTTTTCGTCGAAAAATTGCTCCGGAAATCGATGAAAGGGGGAAACGGAAAATGACCGGATACATTGCCTTAAGCCTGGGACTGGGGATCATCTGTGGTTACTGGAAGGTTGTACCTCCGGTGCTACTGCGGTATTTTTCTTTCCTCACCGACGGGGCACTCTTTGTTCTGGTTCTCGGGGTGGGCATGGAGGTGGCCACCAATCGACGAACGTTTCTCGAAGTGAAGAGCTGGAAGTGGCGGATTGTCTTTTTACCCCTCTCAGGGATGGCAGGAAGCCTTCTTTTAAGCTTCATGGCGGTGCCATTCTTAGGGATTTCCTGGAAAGAGGCTATGGCCGTTGCCTCGGGATTCGGATGGTACTCCCTTTCCGGAGCTCTGCTTACCCATCTTGCCGGACCAACGCTTGGGGCCACCGCCTTTCTCGCCAATCTCTTTCGGGAAATTCTCACGTTTCTGGGGGTGGGGGTGGTCTTCCGCTATCTGGGAGACTGGGCCACCGTAGCCCTGGGAGGGGCCACCAGTATGGACACCACCCTGGGACCCATCACGGCGGTGAGTAACGGACGCCTCAGCGCTCTGGCCATAACAAGCGGTCTGGTGCACTCGCTCTGTGTGCCGGTGGTTCTCCCCCTCTGGGTCAGGCACCTGTGAGGTGACATTTCACCCAGTGACCCGGCTCGACTTCTTTCATCTGCGGCTCTTCCCGACTGCATCGCTCCTCCCGCTCGACACAGCGGGGGTGAAAGACGCACCCTGAGGGTAGATTCACAGGGCTGGGAATCTCGCCCCGGGGAATGACTTTCTGGGGCTTGAGCTTTTCTTCGTCCTCCGATACCACCGGAATAGAAGAAATAAGCATTCGGGTGTAGGGATGCAGGGGTTTTTCAAAAAAGACCCGAGAAGGAGCCATTTCCATAACCTGACCCAGGTACATGATAGCCACCCGGTGGGCAATGTTCCGCATCAAGCTCAGGTCATGCGTGATGAAAAGATACCCCAGGCCCCGCTCTTTCTGGATCTCTACCAGCATGTTGATGATCTTGGCCTGCACGGAAACATCCAGAGCAGAGGTCGGCTCATCAAGCACCACCAGAGAAGGCTCCACCGCCAGAGCCCGAGCGATGGCTACCATTTGCTTTTCTCCTCCTCCCAGAGCTCGGGGATACTTGGACACGTACTCCGGAGGGAGTTCCACCATCCGCAGGAGTTCCCGCACTTGCTCCTCTCTGGTCCCGGGACGGTGGTTTCCGTGGATGGAGAGGGGGAGAGCCAGGATCTCCCCGATGGAACGCCGGGGGTTCAGGGACGAACCGGGATCCTGGAAAACAATCTGCAGTTCCTTCTTGAGGGCCAGCGGCCTCTTCTCGTGCGGCATGGAGATGTCCTTTCCCCGAAAGAAGATCTGTCCCCCGGTGGGAGTATATATCCCCATCACCGTATAGGCGATGGTGCTTTTGCCCGAGCCTGATTCCCCCACAAGCCCCAGGGTCTCTCCGGCATCCAGGGTAAAACTCACCCCCTGGACCGCCTTAACCACACCCCGGGTGGTAAAGAAAAACTTCTGCAGATTACGAACTTCTAAAAGGGGGATGCTCATCTTTTCCCCTCCTGATAGAGAAAACAGGCCACCTGATGAGAAGACGTCCCGTAAAGGCGAGGCTTTTCCCGAGAACATACTTCCATCCGGTAGGGACAACGGGGGTGGAAGCGGCATCCCGAAGGGGGGTCAAAATAATCGGGAATCCGCCCCGGTATTCCTTTGGCAATTCCTTCCCCGGTCAGCTTAGGAACACATCGTAAAAGTGCTTGCGTATAGGGATGAAGGGGGCGCGCGAAGAGTTCCTGTGTCTCCGCTTCCTCCACAATGGTACCGGCGTACATCACCCACACCCTTTCGGTCCAGTCCCGGATAACCCCCAGAGAGTGGGAAATGAGAATCACCGCCATCTTGCGTTCTTCTGCCAGACGGTGAATGAGACGCAAAATCTGGTCCTGAATGGTCACGTCAAGCGACGTTCCCGGTTCGTCGGCGATGAGGAGTTCCTTGGGGCAGGCCAGGGCCAGGGCGATGCATACTCGCTGGCGCATGCCTCCCGAGAGCTGAATCGGGTAATTCGTAAGAATCCGGGCAGGGTCAGGGAGAGCCACTTCTTCAAGAGCCCGAACAGCCACTTCGTGCAAGAAGCGATGATCGGTCTCCTTTCCAGTAGCGTAGCGGATGGCATCAAAAAGCTGCTCCCCAATGGTAAAAACCGGATTCAGGGCTGCCGTAGGGTCCTGGAAAATCATGGCTATTTCCCGACGTCTCATCTGTTCCACTTCCCCGGTGTCCATTCTGAGAACCTCTTTCCCCTTGAAGAGAATCTTCCCTCCCCTGACTATTCCCGGAGGCTGGGGAAGAATCCGCATAATGGTCTTCATGGTGGTGGTTTTCCCGCAACCCGTTTCTCCCACCAGACCCACCTTCTCCTGAGGCGCAACCCTGAAGTTCACCCCATCGAGGACCCGGAGATACCCCCCGTATACCCGAAAATGGACCGAAAGGTCCTGGAGTTCAAGGAGTGGCTGCGACATCCTTCAGGCCTCCTCCAGAGAGAAAAGGTCTCCAATCCCGTCTCCCAGGAGGTTAAAACCCAGCACGATGAGCATAATGGCTAAACCCGGGAAGACTGCCATCCACCAGTGTTCCGGCAAGTACCTGGCACCATCGGAAACCATGGTGCCCAGGGCAGGTTTGGGGGGCTGTTCCCCAAGACCTACGAAACTCAACGCCGCTCCGATGAGAATCACCCACCCCATATCCAGGGTCATCTTGGTGAGAATGGTGGAAACACAGTTAGGAAGAATTTCTCGAAAGAGGATGTGGAACTTGCTGGCCCCCAGAAGTTCTGCCGACTGCACAAAGTACTCGTTGCGCAGCGAAGTGGCCATTCCGTAAACCAGACGGGTGTACCAGGGCCACCACATCACCGACACCGCCATCATGGCGTTGGTGAGATTGGGCTTGAGGACCGAAGTGATGGCCAGAGCAAGAATGAGGGGCGGCACGGAAAGGAAGATATCGGTGACCCTCATGATGAACACATCAAGCCATGATTCCTTAAAATACCCTGCGACAAGCCCCAGTGTTACCCCTACCGGGACCACAATGGCCAGGACCACCAGTCCCATGAGGAGCGAAGAACGAAAGGCAAAGAAAACTCTGCTCAAGATATCCCGCCCAAAAGCATCGGTTCCGAAGGGATGCGAAAATGAAGGAGGCCGGTTGGCCTCACCATAGTTCACGTAGGGACCGGCGTGTTCCGGATAAGGTGCCACCCAGGGTGCAAAGAGGGCCACAAAAACAATACCACAAACTATGCCAAGACCCACCACCGAGAGGGGATTGCGCGAAAACTTATACCACCATTTTCCCCATACAGTTCTCTTTCCCATTCACTCTTCCCTCGCTACCAGACGAATTCTCGGATCCAGGTATGCCACAAGAAGGTCCACCGCAATGTTCACCACGGTGAATACGATTCCCAGAATCATCACCACCGCCACGATGGCCTCTACATCCTTGCGTAACATCACGTTGATCCCGTAACGGGAAATCCCCGGCCAGTTGAAGAGGAGTTCCACCAGGAAGGCATTCCCGATGAGGGAAGCAAAGTCAAGACCCAGGATAGAAACCGTGGGAATCACCGAAGGCTTGAAGAGGTATTTTGAAAAAACTACCCGCTCCGGTATTCCATAAGCCCGGGCAGCCCCCACATAGTCCTTTTTGGCGTTTTCAAGCATACTGGACCTCGTAATGCGGGCTTCCTGAAATAAACCTCCCAACGAGAGACTGATTCCCGGCAGGAAGAGATGTTTCAGAGCATCCCAAAAAGTAGCCAGGTTACCGGTAAAGAGACTATCGAGAGTGATCAGGCCGGTGATCCTTGGTGGAGAGGGCATGCCAGGCGTCAGGCGACCAATGGTGGGAAAAATCTCATAGTACATGCCGAAAACAAGGAGCAGAACAATGGCCACCACGAAGGCAGGAGTAGCAATCCCAAGGTACGAGAGCACTCGAACCAGGTTATCCACCCAGGTATTGGCGTAACGAGCCGATAACACCCCCAGGAGCAATCCAAAGAAGGTCATGAAAATCCCGGCAAAAAGGGCCAGTTCGATCGTAGCAGGGAGGAACTCCTTAATATCCTCGATAACCGGACGGCGGGTAAAAAGTGACTCCCCAAAATCACCTTGCAAGACCGATTTCAACCAGTAGGCATACTGGATATAGATGGGCTTATCCAGGTGCAATCGAGCTCTCAAAGCATCCACAGCTTCCTGGGTGGCCCGGGGTCCCAGGGCTGCTCGGGCCGGGTCTCCAGGAACCAGGCGGGCGATGATGAAAACCACGATCGACAACCCGATGAGCACAAAGATTGAATATCCTAACCGTCGCAACAGGTACCGCGAAAAGTTCATCCTTTTACCCCGCTATTCTCTCAAAAAAAGAGGGCTCTTTTGCAGAGCCCCCTTCTCCCAATACATATTGTAACGGATATACCTCTATTTCCGCAAGAGTTCCTCCCTCTTTTCCGGGTAGACTTTGATGTCCGGCATGTAGTGATTATATCCCATCACCGGGTTCACCTTCTCGCCCCTTTCGGCTCTTTCCGCTGCCACCCAATCGATGTAGGCATCCTGATAAGCATAGTTCTCCGGCTGGTCGATGAGGAAAAGGGACGGACAGAGGTCCACCACATAGTCCTGAATCTTGCGGTACTTGGCAAACCGCTCTTCGTCGTTCACCGTGGCAATGGCATCTTCAATCATCCGGTCGAGTTCCTGATCCTGTAGCCATTCGGTCTGTTCCCAGGTCCCCGCCGAAGATGAATGGTACTTGGACTGGATCATCGAGCCGGCCTCGGCGTAATGCGGAGAGACAAAGATGAGGTACATGTGGGCAGTGGTCTCGGGCTTAGCCACCTCTTCCATAATCTTCATCCAGGGAGTTTTGACCACGTTCACGGCGATACCCAGCTCACTGGCATTGGACTGGATGAGGAGGGCTACCTTTTCCTCATCGGGAACTTCGGCGCACCATACCAGGTCCACCGGGTACTTATCAAGCTCATTCGCATATTTGGACTGAGCCAGCTCTTCTTTTGCTTTTTCGAGGTTCCGGTGATACTGGTAAACCTCAGAATTGTGCCCCGGCAGGATAAAGGAGACCGGCCCCTGGGCCTGTCGTGCTCCGGGGAAAATCTGGTTGGCGATGGCTTCGTAGTCCACAATATACGCCAGGGCCCTGCGGAAATGGACATCATCGGTAGGCGGCTTCTGGGTATGCATCATGCAGTAGAAGGTGCTTCCCCCAAAGAGCTTGGCCACCTTCACGCCCTCCAGCTTGCTTACCGCCTCATAGAATTCTGCCGGCTGGCGGAAATCGGAAATTTCAAGCTCTCTCTTTTTCACCAGGGTGCGCACGGTAGCCGTTTCGGTGGTCCCGATGAATTTGAACTCTTCCGGGGCGTTTTCATCGAACGGCTTCCAGTAGTCGGGGAACCTTACTGCATGGAGGTATTCCTCCAGCTTCATCTCTTTGACCATGTAAGGACCAGAGCCGGCATCGTTCGTCAAAAGCCATTTCTTCCCGTAATCCCCATAGTCACCATATTCTCCGGTCTTTTCGATATGGGCCAGGACCTCATCTTTGTTGAGGATATAGAGGCGCACCAGAGCATAGAGGAAAGGCCCAAAAGGCTCTTTCAGGGTAAAGCGTACCGTGTAATCATCGATGGTCTCCACCTTATCGATAATGGGCTTAAAGATATAACTATAGCCTTGACCGATGGCCAAAAGTCTTTCCATGCTGAAGGCTACGTCTTCGGCCTTCAATTCTTCCCCATTGTGGAACTTCACGCCCTGACGGAGATGGAAGGTGTAGGTCAGGTGATCATCAGAGACCTCCCAGGAGGTGGCCAGGTGCGGAACGATTTCCCCATCGTAGGTGGGGAAGACCAGCGTATCATAAAGGTTTGCCAGAGAGACCGAACTTGAGAAATCATTCCCGACCGCCGGATCGATATAAGTAGGCCAGGCTTCGGTAAAACGCACGATTTTCTGCGACTGGGCGAAGGCTACGCTCCCTAAAAGAACACCAAAAACCAGCAACAGCACAAACCATTTTCCTTTCAATTTCCATCCCTCCCCTACAGGGTAAAGATTCCTTTTTCCATAACCACTACGCCGTCAAACTTGACCGTGGGATTGCAGATAATCCCATCGTTATGGGTTCTGGATTCGATAATCCCACCCATATCTACATTCATCCCCAAAGCGATGTGCACGGTGCGGAAAGCTTTTTCGTCTTCGAGGATATTCCCGGTGATTCTGGCTTTGTGGTTCGTTCCGATACCCAGTTCGCCCACCACATAGGCGTTGGGATCACCGAGACTGGCTAAGAATTGTGAGAATGCCTGCGCTTCCCTGCCGCCCTCAATTTTCACCGCCCGACCCTTTTCGATGGTAAGCCGAATCGGTTCACGAAGAATTCCCAGGGGAGACATGGAACCATCGATCACCGCCACCCCTTCCACCGACTCCTCCACCGGGGCAATGTAAACCTCTCCGGCCGGCAGGTTCCCCCAGCGACCTTTTTCCCGATAGAGCCCATCATCAGGAGGAATACCCGGCTTACGCCCCTCTAAACTCATCCGCAGGTCAGTGCCCCCATCGGTGGTAATCTCCACAATTCTGGTCTTTTCCATCATCCGGGTGAGTTTCCAGCTCAACGCCGAGACCTCCTGGTAATTGGCAGTCATGGCGCCCACCGTCATCATATCCTCAGTAAGTCCCGGCATACTGGCAATCCGTACTCCCCGAGCGGTTGCTTCCATCCGGGCATGGGTATGGGTGAGGCTCATGGTCGTTACCAGAAGCGCCACATCGCACGAAGCAAGAGCCGCTCCGACTTCCCGAGGTGGTTCTTCGGCGTGATGAGAACGAGGGGTCATTGCCAACAGGGTCCCATCAACACCCAGAGCATGAAGCGCCAGAAAGAAAGACTGCGCCAGCTTCAACTTCCCGGTATCGGTGACCACGAGCACTCGTTCCCCCTCCTGTACCCCCATACAGTCTCGCACCGCAATCATGGCCCCTTTCATAAGAGGCGCAAGGTCCATTGCTTCACCCCCTTACACTTTTCCCAACCGTCGGGCCAGTTCCCGCAACTTTTCGTCCACTACCCGTCCTTTATCGATGACCAATTTCCCGTCCAGCCACACCGAAGTGTTGAGACAGATACCATCAGAATGAGACGGTGCAGGAATTCCATCGGGAGGAATGAGAATGGCCCCGATATTTCCCACTCCCCATTCTGTGCATCCCCAGAACCGCTCGTCCTCCAGGATGTCCCCGGTCAATTTGGCTCCGGGATTAAACCCATAACACACATGGGCCATCTGGAACATCTGGGGATGGTTGAAACTTCGTAGCCACGATTCGAACTCCACCGCTTCTTTCCCACCGTCCACTTTAACGATCTTCCCCTTCTCCACCGTCAACCGGATGGGTTCCCGCAAAAGCCCTACCGGCGGAACCACCGAACCGTCAAACACGATGACACCGTTAATAGAGTCGAGCTTGGGTGACCAGGCCACCTGCCCGGCCATCATGTGCGATCCAGGAGTATCGGCATACCCCAGCTCACAGTTCACCGGATGCGTGGGGTCATTTTCAAACTCCACATCTTCCCCTGCCGGTGTGGTCATACGGACCTTTCGGGCAGCTTTCGTCATCTCCACCAGCCGTTCCTGGAATTCCCGCAAAACCGGATAATTGACCCGACCGATACACCGGACCATCATATCCACATTCATACCCACGAGACACAAATGTCGCAGACGGGGATTCTTCTTGAGGGCCAGGTCATAGGGTGTGGAGTAAAGTAACCACTGATTGTTGAATTCCACCCAGGCATCGGCCGAAGTGAGAAGCGCCGTCATGGTTTCCATGGGCAACATTCCATCGGCTGCTTTTCCCACCCCCAGCGGAGCCGGGATCCACACCACCACCGGTTTGGCTCCCAGGGTAAAGGCCGCACCAGCCACTGCATCCACCACGCGTTCATCGCTTTCGGTATCAGCGGTGATCAGAAAGGTCTCTCCTTCTTTGAGTTTGAAAAGTTCCTGTGTCAAAATGAAGGCTGCTTTACTCAATTCATACTGGTACAGTTCAGGCAATAAGACCACTCCTTTCGCTTTTTTTCGATTATACCACGAACGAGCACCACCAACCCAGAAAGAAACTCACCGCACTTTAAACGGCATCCGGAACTGAGCGCTTTTTTCGGAGAATTTATCTCTCAAAAGCACCTCGAGCACGTAATCTCCTGCCTCCAGTCCGGTGAGACCAAAGGAGAGATTCAGAAACACTTCAAACACCGGACTCTGCGTCACATAACGAGCCGACAGGAATTCTTCTTTACTCATCAACAAATTCCCCTCGCTATCGTAGAGTTTGGCGTCGGCAACGAAAAAAACGTGGTAGAGGTTATCCTCGTGGAGGATGGTGTAATTCTTCGGTTCCCCATAGAGGAGAATCCTTTCCCCCTTGGCAAAGAGATTCGAGTTTCTCTTCCGGAAAACTCCAAAACCCTGGGGTTCCTCTTCCACAAAGGTGACCTTTTCGATCCGCATCGGCAGCTTGTTCCACAGGCTCAGACGAACCGCCTCCAGAGTAACCTGCGCTTCCTCAAACTTCCCCTCCGCAAGCAAGGCCTTAGTTTCTTCAAGAAGCTGCACTTCCTCCTGAGCAAAAGCAAAACCAGAAAGCACCAGCACCACAACGAGAATCCCCAAAATTATTCTGTTTCTCATATGCTCCCCTCTCGATCATGCAGGATTTCCCTCATTATATACCACGACAGCAAAAAAACATACTCCTCACCGATTTTCTCGAATAACCACAGAAAAAGATGAAAGCCTTCAGTTCCTCCTGGAAAGGCAAGGGGATTTGAAGGTAGTGGGGAAAAGCATCCGGGGCAAGGGAGTCATTACCAAGCTCAAACGAGCCAAACCCGATGTGGTGGTCCTGGATGTGCGCCTTCAAGACTCCGATGGATTGTTGCTTCTTGAAAAGATCCGCCAGAATCTTCCCCTTCCGGTGGTGATGCTCAGCATGTACGAAGAGTACCGGGAATATGCCCTGCGTATGGGAGCCTTTGCCTATCTCGTCAAGGGGAAGGACCTGGAGGAGCTCTACCGGACTTTGCGCCTGGCGGTAATGCGGTGAGCTCCCTTTGTTTTTCGGAAGTCAGAGAATTTTCTGCAAATACCGCTCCAAAGTGGTTTCATCGAGTTCCCCGGCTTCCTGTACGATGGTACCACAACGGTTGAAAAAGAAATTCTGAGGAACCCCGGAAACCCCATAGATGGAATAGACCCTGGTTGTCGGAGTATCAACGACCACCGGGTGGGTGAGGCCGGCGTTTTCCACAAACTGCCGCAAAGCCTCTTCGCTGCTTCCACCGATATACCCGACCCCGATGACCACGAGGTCATGGGTATCTTTATATTTTCGGTACGCCGCTTCGATAACCGGTGCTTCCTGGATACAGTGCGGACAGGTGGGGGTAAAAAAGGTAAGGAGCACCGGTTTCCCCAGGTAATCGCTCAAAGTCAAGGACCCACCCTGCAGAAGGGGCAGGGTGAAATCTTTCTCTCGCATATCCGGCGGACAGGCGGGAGTCGAAGTGGGACAAGGACCTGGAACGTTTGTACACCCGGCAATCAGAGCAAGAAAAACAACCATCCCAAAAACGAAAGGATAAATCTTGGTCATGGCGCATCCTCCTTCTTTTTTGTTTTTACGACTATGAACAGAAAAACGTTCCATAAAAGGCGAGAAATTATAAAATGAACTCGGAAATTGGGTATCGGAAAATATCCGTCCCCGCTGAAGGTGGAAATTGTTCCGTAAATTTTGAGGAAAACGGAGTGTTTCTCCCTCCAAAACTCGAATCGAGAAGAACAAAGCGTAGTTTCTGGAGCTACAGAATGAAGTCATCCGGAAACCCGGTTTCCTGGGTCGGATTTCATCAACCTGATAGGCTTACTACGGATACGTATCGCAACGAGCATCAAATTTTCCGGGTAACTCCTTTTACATCCCGAACCTTACCAATACTGCCAGCCTCATCCATCCTCAAAATACAGGTCGTTTGTAAAGAGTTCCTGTTTTCCCTCTCTTTGTAGACTTTGTGGAAATGCGGGATTGTTTCGCGCAGCTTGCGACGTTGGGGGTAAAAGATCCTAAACTCCCTACCCCCCCGTACTTCGTCACTGTAAACCTCGTTTTTTCTCTGAGCGCTGTCTCTGCGAGCCTCGTTTTTTCGTTTGGCAAAGCAGTCTCTAAACCCTCCCAAAAAGCGAGATTCCTCGCCACTTCGTGGTTCGGAATGACTGGCTGGGGGGATGTCGCTGCGAGGTGGTATCGGCGCTGAAGCAGTCTCAAAACCCAGGGCGGTCATTACAAACCTCGTCTTCTCGTTTGCTGAAGCAGTCTCTCTTTTCACCCCTATCGCTTCAGCGTCTCGTTTTTGCCTTTGCGTCACCCTGAATACCACCACTTTTGCGTCACCCTGAACTTGTTTCAGGGTCTCGTCTTTGCTTACACGTCACCCTGAACTTGTTTCAGGGTCTCGTGTTTAAAACTCAAGATGCTGAATCGAGTTCAGCATGACGGAGTGGGATAGCGTCACCCTGAACTTGTTTCAGGGTCTCGTCTTCTGATACAATGAAACCATGCCGAGGAAAGAGCAGTACTACGTCTACATCCTCACCAACAAGAACAACAGGGTCTTATACATCGGGGTAACC
>Ga0272448_1003124_pt1 | contig 19963 bp, 14 predicted proteins | sample YNPCB0191_FD_202220 | JGI IMG/M metagenome (GOLD analysis project Ga0272448, IMG submission 202220) | Hot spring sediment microbial communities from Yellowstone National Park, WY, United States - YNP-CB-019-1 | ecosystem: Environmental > Aquatic > Thermal springs > Hot (42-90C) > Sediment... | reverse complement strand
GGTTTTGTTATCCATCAATCTCACTTTGAGCCATATATGAACTTCTTACAAAAGGAGCGCTTAAAACCCATTTTATGCCGATTTTCACCGCTTCATTTTTTAATTCATCAAACTCTTCTGGAGTATAAAACTTCTGCACTGGATAATGTTCTCTTGATGGTTGAAGATACTGCCCTATCGTCAATCTTTGAACTCCGCATTCCGCCAAATCTTTAATTGTCTCTATTATTTCTTCTTTTGTTTCTCCAAGTCCAACTATAATACCGCTTTTTGTTATAATGCTATGGTCAATCTCTTTTGCCATTTTTAAAATAGATAGAGACCTTTGATAAACCGCACCAGACCTTATTAAAGGTGTAAGTCTTTTAACTGTTTCAATATTATGGTTAAAGACATCTGGTTTTTCGTCAAGAACAATTTTCAAAAGATTTTTGTCTCCTCCAAAATCGGGGGTTAAAACTTCTATTCTTGCATTGGGAATTTTTTTTCTTACCGCTATGATTGTTCTTGCAAAAGCGGCTGCCCCTTTGTCTTCAAGGTCATCCCTTGTAACAGATGTGATGACAACATAAGAAAGTTCCATCTTGTAAGCAGCCTCCGCAACCCTCTCTGCTTCTGTCAAATCTTCTGGGGAAACACCCCCGCTTTTTATATTGCAGAATTTACAGTTCCTCGTGCAATTTGGTCCAAGAATAAGAAAAGTTGCTGTCCCTTCAGCAAAACATTTTCCCTTATTGGGGCAGGAGGCTTCAGTGCAAACGGTGTTTAATTTTTCTTCTCTTATTATTTTCAGAATTTCACTTGCTTTTTCACCAACTGGAACTTTATTGATTTTCAAAAAATCTGGCTTTCTTTCCATTTTTTATTAAAACAATTCCTTTCCATCCATATTTTCAGTTTCTTTTATATTCAATATTTTTGCAACCGTTGGGGCGATATCTGTTATGCTCGCCCCTTCAATGCTTTTATGAGGAACATTCTTTCCTACTCCAAGAAAAATTCCGCACATATCAAGATTTTCGGGTGGATAGCCGTGCATCCCTCGCAAAACTTCTGTTCTATCGTTTTTAAAAGGCTTAAAAATATCGCCAATCTTACAAACTGCAAGAAAATCACCGCTTCTTGATGAATCCCCAGTTGAAAGTTCAAAAGGAATTTCAGATTTTTCAAAAAACAAAAATTGGTTTTTTAACATTTTTAAAGAATTTTTCACATCGCTAAACTGTTTTGGGTTTTCAACATAAATGTTTGCAACTGGCCCGGAAATTGCTATGTAGGGATAAAAAGACCTTTTTGGAATTTTTGAGGCCAAATCTATCTCATTCTTTACTTCAGTCATACCATGGTCGCTTGTGACAAGCAAAGCGACTTTATTCGTCAAATTTGCTTTCTTGATTTCCAAAATTATTCTTTCAATAATTTCGCCCGACCTTTGAACCGCTTGTTTGTATTCATTGCTATTTGGACCAAACTTGTGCCCTGGATGGTCTGCGCCGTGAAACCAAGCCATTATTAAGTTTGGCTTATTCTGCCTTTTTATGAGATTTACTATCCAATCTTCAATATCTTTGTCTTTCAAATCTTCTGTATAAGGTTTATAAAAAGAGGGTGAAGTTCCTTTCCAAGAACCTTGAGATAAGGGCCATGCACAAACAGCGCTTTTAAGTCCGTTTCTTTCCGCAAGAACCCATAATGGAGGCATAAGAAGCCATTCAGATTCTTTTTCATCGCTGAATCTTTTTCCGCTGTTTTTTTCAAGAAAAACAGAAGAAACAATTCCGTGCTTTCTTGGAAAAGTTCCCGTAGCGATGGAAGCGTGGGCTGGGAAAGTGAGCGAAGGAAAAACAGACCGCATCTTTTTGACTCTAAAACCTTCTTTTTCAATCTGAATAAATCCTTTAACATTCTCTACCGCATCCCATCTGATTCCGTCAAAACTGATTAAAATAACAGTATCTTCATTCGCAGTTTGAGGTTTTGAAAAGGAAATGAAAAAAAGAAAAACAAATATTAAGATAAAAATTTTTTTAATTTTTTTCATTTTTTTTGGTGAGCCTTTTAATAACAGAAATTGCATAATTTAACTCTTCTTCTTTATTTTTTATTAATCCGTCAATTTTTGCCGCTTTAGTTTCCGCAAGCGCTATAGAAAAATGTTTCCCCGGCTTAAATCCGCTCTTTTTAAGGTCTTCTCCCCCTATTTCAAGTTTGATAAATCTCTCTTTTAAAATGAAATTTCTTATTAAGTTTTCTTCTTCATTTTTTTCGCATTTTGAAAGATAATAAAGAAGCAAAATAGTTGGTAGCGATTCAAGAATAGCGTATGTTTCACTCCTTTTGCCTTTGCTTGCGCTCAATCGCTTTTTCAGGTTCCATGTCGCTTCGCGGTAAGTGTTGAGCAGTTCTTTTGTCTTTCTCGAAAAAGGATAATATTTGACAAATTCCTTTAGTTCGTTTGTTGAAAGTTTGTCGGTGAGATTTAGAAGGAAAAAAGTAGCCCTGTCAAACTCTTCTTTTGGGAAATTGACTTCATAAAAATCGCAAACTTTTTGCGCCTTGTAGAGTCTTTCCATAACTTTTGGGGTAAGTTTGAGCGAACGCCAGAAAAGTTTTAAAAGCCCAAGTTCTTCAAGAAGTTTAAGAGTTTCTATAACAGAAGTTGATTTTAAAATCTCAATCATTTCAGCAAGAACCCTTTTAGGCGAAAGATGCTTGAAAACTCCTTGTTTGATGGCGTTCAAAATAAGTTGAACTGTTTCTGGACTTATCGTGAAATTGAGTTTTGCCGCAAATCTAACAGCCCTGAAAGCCCTTGTGGGGTCGTCTATAATTGAAATTCCGTGAAGAACTTTTATCCTGCACTGCCTTAAGTCTTTGATTCCGCCAAACGGGTCAATGATTTCGCCAAAACTGTCGGGATTTATGCTTATTGCCATTGAGTTAATAGTAAAATCTCTTCTTGAAAGGTCTCTTATAAGCCGCGCTTCCTCAACTATTGGAAGAGCGGCGGGAGATTCGTAATATTCGCTTCTTGCTGTCGCAAAATCCCACCTTGAGCCGTCCTCTTTGAGCCATATAGCAGTGCCAAAAGTTGAATGTGTCCTAACTCTGCCGCCTTTCTCTGCCGCAACTTTTTCCGCAAGTTTTTCTGCGTCGCCTTCAACTACAAAATCAAGGTCTTTAATTTTATTGCGAAGAAGAATATCCCTGACGACTCCTCCGACAAGATAGCAATTCATCCCAAGACTTTGAGAAATTTCGCCGAGCCACTTGAGATTTTTAAGTTCGCCTTTTCCAAAATATGATTCCAGAATCCTTGTCATCTCTTCTCTTGAAGGAGCCCCGCCAAAAGTTTTTGAAACAACATTGACTGTTTTTTCATAAAGTTTTTTAAACAAACTCATTCTTGAGATTATTCCGATTATTTCATTCTCTGATTTTCCCACAAGAACAAGGCGATAACTTTTTTCGAGCATCTCCTTCTGAACCTTTTCAATTGAATCTTCGGGATGGAAAATCGGCGGCGCAGTGGCGATCAAAGTTGACACAGATTCCTTCCCCATTTTTAACTGGATGGTTTTGTCAACTTCCTGTCTTGTAACAACTCCCACAACTTTATTCCCGACGAAAATTGGGAGAGAATTTATCCTGTACTTATTCATCTCGGTCAAAGCGGTCTCTATTGTCATTTCTGGAAAACCCCTTGCAAAATCTTTCTGGCAGAAATCAACAACCTTAAAACCCGCCGAAGATTCCAAAAGAAGGTAATCAATCAACTTCCTTTTAGTCTCGTCAACAGTTGAGGATTTGATTGTTGCTGAAGCCGCTGATGGATGCCCACCACCACCAAACTTTTCAAGTATTTTCCCCACATCAACAAGAGGCGTTCTTGAACGGGCTATAATGTGAACCCTGCTCTCAAGGTATGCGACAAGAAAAAGCGCCTTCATATCCTCTGTGTTGAGAAGTTCGTGGACAAGAAGAGACAAATCGGGATAAAACTCGCTTGAAATAAAAGTTGTGATGTGGATTTTTATCCCGCCCACAACAATAAATTCAAGATTCTCAACAAGTTTAGTAAGTATCTTCAACTGGCTCTCTGTTATTCTTCTGTGAAGCCACTTTGGAATTTCAGTAATATCCGCTCCCCAGTTAAGACACCTCTTTGCGGCGTCGTAATCCCTGCTTCTGACGGTGGGAAAAGTTAAAAATCCAGTGTCTTCGTAAATTCCGAGCAAAAAAGTTGTCGCTTCAAAAGGCGTTACAGCAATATTTTGTTTTTCAAGAATTTCAGTCATTATTGAAGTGACTGCCCCGCTCTCTTCGTCAACACTATAATGAGCGTTTATGTCGTTTTTTCCGGGGTGATGGTCAAAAAGAACAATTTTTTTTCCTTCGATAAGATTTGCCACACTCCCAAGTCTCTGATTTGAACCAACATCAACAAGGATAACTTCTTCAACATCGCTTATACTAAAAGATTTCAAAGAAACAATTTCGGGCAATTTGTCCTTGTTAAATTCAATAAATTCTCTCAAATTTCTCTCTATTGAACCGGGAAAGAGAAGAACAGAATCGCTGTAAATCTTATGGCAGGCAACCATTCCAGCGAGAGCGTCAAAATCTGCGTTGGTATGAGTAATAATAACTTTCAACTATCCTCCAGATATAAAATTACCACAATTTTGAAAAAGAATTAAATAGCACAGTTTCTTTGTTGGATTTTTGAAATTGCAGGAGTTTTTAAATTAAGAAAACTATCAACAAATTTTCTCTATGCAAGCAGAGCGAGAAAAACACCGGCGGCGACTGCTGTTCCCAAAACTCCAGCCACATTTGGACCCATAGCGTGCATAAGAATATAGTTGTTCGGGTCTTCCTCCTGAGCGACTCTGTGCGCGACTCTCGCCGCCATTGGAACCGCTGAAACTCCCGCCGCTCCTATGAGAGGATTTATTGGTTTGCCGGGAAGAATAGCCATAAGTTTCGCGAAAAGAACTCCTCCTGCTGTTGATATTGCAAAAGCAACGCTTCCAAGAAAAAGTATTTTCAATGTGGAAGAGGTTAAGAAGGTTTCTCCAGCCATACTCACTCCGACAGACAAGCCGAGAATAATAGTAATAACATTTATAAGTTCGTTTTGAGCGGATTTTACAAGTCTCTCCGTAACTCCGCATTCTCTCAAAAGGTTTCCAAACATTAATAAACCAATCAAAGATGTTGCGGGAGGAACTATCAGGGCGGCAATTATTGTAACAGTTATCGGGAAAATTATTCTCACCCATTTTGGAACATCGCCTAACTGCTCCATTCTTATTAAACGCTCCTTTTTTGTGGTGAGAAGTTTCATTACGGGAGGCTGTATCAAAGGAACCAGAGCCATATAAGAATATGCCGAAACTGCTATTGGACCAAGAAGATGCTTTGCAAGTTTGACAGTAAGATAAATGCTTGTCGGACCGTCTGCGCCCCCGATTATTCCTATGGAAGCAGCCTCCTGCGGAGTGAAGCCCATAAAATAAGCCACCAAAAATGTAAGTGAAACTCCCAACTGCGCAGCCGCTCCAAGAAGAATAGTTTTTGGGTTGCTGAGCATCGGACCAAAATCTGTCAGAGCGCCCAATCCAAGAAATATAAGAGGGGGAAAAATTTCAAGTTCAACGCCTTTGAAAAGATAATAAAAAAGCCCTCCCGCTCCAGCGTCGGTTGGAGGAGACATCAAACCGTTTAAGGGAAGGTTTGCAAGAAGCGCTCCAAATCCAATCGGAACAAGCAAAAGGGGCTCAAACCCTTTTTTTATGGCAAGGTAAAGCAAAAGGCAGGAAACCATAATCATAGCGCCTTCCCGCCAAGTCAGATGCAAAAAACCAGCAGTTTCTATTAGTTTTTCAATCATATTAGTCAATTATGAGGCGTATTCAATTAAAGTGTCGCCCGCTTGAACAGTATCGCCCTTTTTCACTTTAACGGAAGCGATTTTTCCGCTTTTTGGAGCGTAAATATATGTTTCCATTTTCATCGCTTCCATTAAAACAACCGGCGCTTTCTCTTCAATTTCGCCGCCTTCAGCGACAAAAACTTTTAAAATTGATCCGGCAATTGGAGAGGCAAGGCTGTTTGGACCGCCTTTTTTAACAACATTTGAAGTGGGAGGGGGAGTTGATGGAATTTGAGGAGGGGGAGGAATTGGAGGAGCGCCAAACCCCAGCCCTTCACTTTGAATTGCCTCGTCGTCTTCAAGAACTTCAACAGTAACATCATAAACTTTGCCTTGAACAGTAATTCTTAACTTTTTCATTGATTGACTCCCGATTTCTGGTGAGAAAGATGAATATCCATTCTTCCCGCATAAGACCATCTTTCAACATAGGGCTCGCGGTGAATATGAACTTTGTGGATTTTAACTCTCTTATTTAATGCAGCATAAGCCGCGGCGGTCAAAAGTGGAAGGAGAATTTCGTTTTCCTCAACTTCAACTTTTTGGACATCTTTTTTCTTACTTGAAAAAATTTGGCTAACACCTTTTAAGGCATATAGAAAAAATGTAAGTATTGCCATCGCAAGAAAGACAACACCTACGGACATAAAAACAACTCCCCAAGCGATATTCATTCTTTTCCCTTATAAAGGTATGTTTCCATGTTTCTTTTGAGGCCTTAGATTTCTAACAGCGCGCAGTATACCAAGTCTTTCAATTAAGAGTCTTCTTGTAGTTGAAGGCCGTATCACATCGTCAATGTGAAGCGCCTCCGCAGCTTTGTAGGGATTTGCGTGTATCTCTCTGTATTCCTCAATTTTTTTCTTTAAAAACTCGTCTTTATCTTTTTGTTCGCTCAACTCTTTTCTGTAAATTACCTTTGCCGCTCCTTCAGGACCCATTACAGCAATTTCTGCTGTTGGCCAAGCCAATACGCTGTCTGCTCCCATATCTTTGGAACACATTGCAAGGTATGCTCCGCCGTACGCCTTCCTGATTATTACCGTCAATTTCGGAATGGTTGAAGCAGCGTAAGCAAAAAGCATTTTTGCTCCGTGTCTTATAATTCCGTCGTGTTCTTGTTTTATGCCCGGCAGAAATCCGGGAACATCAACCAATGTAACTATTGGGATGTTGTAAACATTGCAGGTTCTTATAAATCTTGCTCCTTTATCTGAAGCGTTTATATCAAGAACTCCCGCAAGGTGCATCGGCTGGTTTGCAACTATTCCGACAGACATCCCACCAAGCCTTGCAAATCCTACAATAATGTTTGGGGCGTAGTGCTCCTGAACTTCAAGAAAATATCCGTTGTCAACAAGGCGGTAGATAATCTGTCTCATATCGTAGGGAACTTTGGGGTCTTCGGGAATTATCCTGTCCATAACCTCGTCGTCAACAACTATGCCAGAAAAGGGCCTTTCAGGCGGCGACTCAAGGTTATTTTGAGGAAGAAATGAAAGAATCTCTTTTGCGAGAAGAATCGCTGCTAATTCATCCTTAGCGACAAAATGTATGTTACCTGAAATTGAAGCGTGTGCCATCGCTCCGCCGAGGGCTTCTTCGTCTATAACTTCACCTGTTGCGGCTTTAATAACTTCAGGTCCTGCAATAAACATATGCGCTGTTTTATCAACTTGAATAATAAAATCTGTTAAAGCAGGGGAATAAGCAGCACCACCAGCGCACGGACCGCAAATAATTGAAATCTGGGGACACACTCCTGAAAGAAGGACATTGTGATAAAAGATTTTTCCATAAGCGGAAAGAGATTCAACTCCTTCCTGAATTCTTGCGCCGCCTGAATCGTTAAAACCTACAACCGGCATTCCGCACTTTAAGGCGTAAAGAAGCAGTTCAACAACTTTCTTGGCGTTTCTTTCGCCGACCGTTCCTCCCATAACAGTAAAATCTTGAGCAAAAGCAAAAACAGGCCTTCCGCCTATTTCGCCTTTTCCGGTTACAACCCCGTCGGCTGGAATTTCTTTGCCTTCAAGTTCCTTGCAGCGATGCTTTGCGTAAAGCCCGAATTCAACAAAAGTTTCAGGGTCAAAAAGCAGATTTACTCTTTCTCTTGCGGTGAGTTTGCCTTTTTTATGCTGAGACTCTATGGCTTTCTCTCCCCCGCCGACAAGGAGTTTTTTTCTTCTTTCTTCGTATTCTTTAAGTTTGTCTATCACTATAAAATGTCCTCCATTTAGCGCAGTATCATACTAAAATATCTCTAAAAAGTCAAAAACGCTTGAACAATCCAAACCACTAAAAAATAAATGCTTACCTACTGTCAGCAGTTGAAATAAAACTTGTATTCAAGAGGATCAATTGACCTTCTGAAGGCTTTAATCTCTTTACTTTTAGTGGTTATCCAAGCATCAATCAAGTTTTCTGAAAAAACCCCTCCTTCAAGAAGAAATTCAAAATCTTTCTCAAGCGCTATTAGGGCTTCTTCAAAATTCTTTGGAATTGATTTGATTTTTTTCAGTTCTTTTTCCGGAAGGTCAAATATATTCATATCAAAAGGACCAAAGCCGTTTTTGGTTGGGTCTATTCCTTTTCTTATGCCGTCTATGCCAGCCATAACTACAGCCGGAAACGCAAAAAATGGATTGCAGGAAGCGTCTGGAGTTCTAAATTCAAACCTCAACTGCTCTTCAGAAATTGAATACTTTGGAATTCTTATCGCCGCTGATCTGTTGCCTATTGAAAAGAAAAGGCTTGTAGGGGCTTCAAATCCCGGGACGAGTCTTTTAAAAGAATTTACAGAAGGATTTGTGAAAGCGCACAGAGCGGGACAATGGTGGAGAATCCCTCCTATGAAATTCAAGGCTTCATTGGACAAATTTGCGTACCCATTTTTGCTATAAAAAATGTTCTTATTGTTTTTTCTAAGTTGTATATGGCAGTGCAAACCTGAACCGGAATCATTTGGAAGAGGCTTAGGCATAAATGTGGCAAATAGTCCATTTTCAGCGGCGACATTCTTAACAATGTACTTTATCAAAACGCAATCCTCAGCCGCTTTAAACATTTCGGTTAAAGGCACCTCAATTTCGTGCTGAGAAGGCGCTCCAACTTCGTGGTGGTGATACTTGAACTCTATGCCCATAAGTCTCATATGAGCAACTATCGCTTCTCTCACCTCAAAATAGCGGTCAAGAGGAAGCGCCCTGTGATACCCTTTGTCTTTGTCTATTGGAAGATAATCGCTTTCTCCAATGGATTCTGTGTTCCAGTAACCTTCTTCCGAATCAACAAAATAGTGGGCATAGTTGTCTGAAACTGAGTAATTCACATCAGATAAAAGGTAAAATTCGTACTCCGGAGCGAAAAGAGCGGTGTCTGCAATTCCGGTTTTCTTAAGATACGATGCAGCCTTTTCAGCGACAAACTTGGGGTCATCCTTAAATTGAGCCCTCGTGTCCGCCTCTTTAATATCACATAGAAAAGAAGCGACTTTTGTTTTAGAAAACGGCTCATAATAAAAAGAATCAAGGTTGGGTATTAAGACAAGGTCACCTGCGGAAACCTTTCTGAATCCAGTTACAGAAGAGCCGTCAAACCCGATTCCATTTTTGATTATGTCCTCGCTAAATTCAGCGCTTGAAACAGTAACTTTTCTTAATTCGCCGTTTAAATCAACAAATTTCAAATCAATTGAAATTATTCCTTCTTTTTTAATTTTTTCTTTGATGGTTTTCAGGTTCATACTTCCCCCTTTCAATGTTTCCTAAAACATAAACACTATTTTATAAGAAAACAGAAATTAAAGCAAAAAAATTTGATTTTAAGCAAAATGCGTGGTAGTTTAATATGTGGAGGATCTCTTGGCTGGAATTATACCCGAAAGTCTAAAAGCATTTCTTAAAGGCGATTACAAAAGGGCTGGAGACATTCACAGAAGAAACGGAAATTTGGGAAAAGCGCTCAAAATGTATCTTCTTGCCGAAGATTACATATCCGCCTCTGAGGTTGAATCCGCTATGGGACATCCCGAAAAAGCGGTAGAATATCTTTTAAGGGCGGGTGAAATAGAAGGCGCTGCAAAACTTCTTATTCAAAGAAAAAACTATAAAAAAGCGGCGGAGATTTTAGCGAGCGCTCAAATGTTGAAAGAAGCCGCCGCAATCGCCGAAGAAGGCAAAAATTATCCTCTTGCCGCATCTCTTTACGAAAAGGACGGCAGATTTCTTGAGGCAGGTTTCGCCGCATACAAAGGTGGAATGAAATCAAAAGCTGTTCTTCTTCTTGCAAAAGCAATGCGGGACTTTCCTCTTGATGAGTCAATCCCAAAAGATGAACTTTTCAGGTGGAGAGAGAAAAAGAAAGAGATGGCAAGAATTTTTGAGGACGGCGGCGTTTTTGACAAGGCAGCTGAACTCTATGAAAATCTTGGGCTGCTTGAAGCAGCGGCAAGATGCCGAGAATTTTCGGGGGACAAGGAAAAAGCGGTAAAACTCTATCAAAAACTTGGTTTCGTTGAAAAAGCGGCAGAACTATTGGGAAAAGAAGAAAATGAAAAGTTCATAAAAGAAGCTCAGTTGCTTGAAAAGCAGGGGCGATTGGAAGAGGCGGAAATTCTTTATCAAAAATGCGGAAGCAAATTGGACCTTGCGAGAGTAAAAGAGAACCTCGGCAAATTTGTTGAAGCGGCGAATCTTTACAAAGAGGCCCGCCAAACAGAAAAAGCCGCTCACCTCTATTACAAAGGCGGTGAATTTCAAGAAGCAGGCAACGCTCTCGCCCTTATCGGCGAATACAATATGGCGATGCAGGCATACAGAGAAGGGGGATTCTTTTTTGAAGCTTCGGTGATGGCAATAGAAGCAAAAAAATGGGAAGACGCTGTAAGTTTTGTGCTTAAAAAGAGGGAAATGATTGAAGAAATAATCCATAAATTTGAGACGCTTCCATCCGAAGTCAAATCACTGCCAAGAGTCAAAATCGCTTTGGCAAGATTGAGAATTGAAACAGGCAATCTTGACGCCGCCGCTGAAGCCGTAAAAAATATTGAGCCCGACCCGTCTTTTGCTCAGGAGCCTTGGCCCGATTACATAAGAGGAAGAGTTGCAGAAGCGCTCGGAAAAAGCAGAGAAGCAATAGCCTATTACAACAAAGTGATCAGGAAAAACTACGCATTTGAGGACGCTCAAAAAAGGCTTCACTCCATTTTGGAAAAGTCGCCAAAATCCTCTTTTAGATACCAGCAAAAAGAGGATGTTTATGACGGATTGGGCGGGAAATGGATAATGGCGGTTGACACTGCATTGAATATGCCGTCGCTTTTATTCAAGGCAAAAAATGAAGTCTATTCTGATGAAGAAATAAAGGATTCAGTGACCGCCTTAAAGTCAATCCTCTCGCTCTCTCATCCCCATATATTGACTTTAAAAGACATCATTCTCCTTGAAAAAGAATTGTATTTGGTTTATGAGCCATTTGACGGAATAACCTTGGCGCAACTTTTTTCAAATCAATTTAAGCCGTCTCTCTTCAGGGCTGTTGACCTCATAAGACAGGTGATTGAAGGGATTTATGAAGCACACAGAAGAGGATTTCTTCATCGCCAACTAAACACTGAAACTGTTCTTATAGAAAATGAAAGAAAAGCAAAAGTCGGGGGATTCGGACTTCCAATTCCTTCAATGACTTCTGTTGAGCAGCGGTTGAAATTTATGCCCTATTTTTCCCCAGAAGCAAGAAGAGGAGCGGCTCTTTCGCCGTCATCCGACCTGTACTCTGCGGGCGCTTTGTTTTATAAACTTCTATTTCATCAAGACCCGCCAATGGAGGGATTTGAAGGGCTTTCAATCAAAGATATAGAAAAACTGAAGGAGTTTCCCGCTCAGGTTGCGAGGGTTTTAAAAGGACTTTTTTCTTTCTCAGTCGTTGGAAGATTCAAAGACGCAAGCGAAGCCCTTCAGGAAATAAAGCCTCTTGAATTCCTTCCCGGCGCTTTAATCGCAGAAAGATATGAAATTCTGAGAGAAATTGGAAAAGGGGGAATGGGAGAGGTTTACAAAGTGAAAGACCTTGACCTTGATGAAGTTGTGGCGCTAAAGATGCTGAGAATCAGGAGCGGGATATCAGAAACCGAAAGGGCGCGCTTCTTAAGGGAAATCAAGGTCGCACGAAAAATTTCCCACCCAAATGTGATACGAGTTTACGACTTGGGCAGTTTTAAAGATATAACTTTTCTTACAATGGAATTCATTGACGGACCGACTTTAAGTGAATGGGTAAAAGATAGCTTTGAGAAAAATGTCTCACTTCAAGAGAGGGTGTCAATTCTTCACAAAATTGCAAAAGGTCTTGAAGTTGCTCATTTGCTTGGAGTTATTCACAGGGATTTAAAGCCGCAAAATGTTCTTTTGACAAAAGAATCAGAGCCAAAAATAGTTGATTTTGGAATAGCATACACCGAAGAAGGCGCCGATTTAACTTTGGAAGGAAGGTTTGTCGGAAGCCCGAAATATGTCTCCCCTGAACAAATTCAGGGAAAGCCGCTTGACGGCAGAAGCGACATATACTCCTTTGGCTTGCTTTCATATTTTGTTCTTACAGGAAAAGAAGTATTTACTGGGAAAACCACACAGGAAATAATTGATGCCCACTTGGAAAAAGAGCCGCCACCTTTTCCTGAGAAATTCAATATTCCGGAAAAACTTGCAAAACTTGTATTTATGTGCTTAAAGAAACAGCCAGAAGAAAGGCCACCTTCAATAAAAGCGGTCGGAAGAGTCTTGGAGGAATTCAAATGAAAAAAACTTTCGTGATTGACACAAATGTTCTTTTACACGACCCAAAAGCAATGTTCAGGTTTGAAGAAAACGATGTCGTCATTCCAATTTGGGTTGTTGAGGAAATTGACAAATTTAAAAGAGAAGTTACAGAAATAGGAAGAAGCGCAAGAGAGGTTTCAAGAGAACTTGACAATCTTAGACTTAAAGGACAGATAGCAAAAGGCGTTGAACTTGAAACCGGCGGAACTTTATGCATCAGTATGGAGAGGGTTGACGATTCTCTTCCGCCGACTCTGAACGAAAAGAAAGCTGACAATTTGATTCTTGGCGTCGCTCTCTCTTTAAAGAAGAAAAAACAAAAAGTAGTTCTTGTTTCAAAAGACACCAATTTGAGAATAAAGGCAGACGCTCTTGGAATTGAAGCGCAAGACTACGAAAGGGGAAAAATCCATTTTGAGGAATTTTATTCGGGCTGGAAAAGTTTAAAAGTTGAACCTTCAATAATAGATAAAGTTTACATAGACAAAAAACTTCCGATATCAGTTTTTGAAAAGCCTTTTGAAGCACACCCAAACCAGTTCTTCGTTCTTGAAAGCATAGACGGAAGTTCCAAAAGCGCTCTTATTAGGTATGAAAACAACGGAATTGTAACTCTTCTTGAAGACATTAAACCAGTTTGGGGAATTTCTCCCAGAAACAAGGAACAGCGTTTTGCTTTAGACCTTTTGCTTAACGACAAAATTTCGCTTGTAACCCTCGTCGGAAAAGCAGGGACTGGAAAGACTCTGCTTGCTATAGCCGCTGGACTTTACAAAGTGGCAGATGAAAAAGCCTTCAAAAAACTTTTAGTGACAAGGCCTATTTTTCCTATGGGCAGGGAACTTGGTTTTCTCCCCGGAGAATTGGAAGAAAAATTGAGACCTTGGATGCAGCCCATTTTTGACAATCTTGAACTTCTTCTTCATCTTACAGACTCTCAGAAAAAGACTACTCCTTACAAAGAACTTTCGGAACACGGCATTCTTCAGATAGAAGCGCTGACTTATATAAGGGGGAGGTCTATACCAAACGAATACATTATTGTTGACGAAGCGCAAAACCTCACTCCTCACGAAGTCAAAACCATTTTGACGAGAGCGGGCGAAAAAACAAAAGTAGTTTTGACCGGAGACCCATACCAGATTGACAACCCTTATGTTGACGCATCATCAAACGGATTGACCTATGTGGCGGAAAAGTTCAAGGATTTGCCAATCGCCGGTCACATAACTTTGACAAAAGGCGAAAGGTCGCATCTTGCCGAAGCGGCTGCGAATATGTTATGAGAAAATTTTTTGCGGCATTAATAATCATTCTGGCATCTGTTTCGGTTTTCTCCAAAGGTCCCGAGATAAAAGATATTTCATATTTTTTTGAAAGACAGCGCATCTTTGTCTCATTTGCTCTGAAGGAAGGTTTTTTAAGCCAAGACATTATTGACGCTATAAACTCTACAAATCCAATAACATTCAAGTATCAAATTGAACTTGCCAAGAAAAAAACTCTCTGGATTGATTCTACAATTTTAAAAACTGTTATTGAAAAGACAATTCAGTATGACAACCTTACACATCAATACGAAATTACAATAATAAGAGATGAAAAGGTTATTGAGAAAAAGACTCTTACCTCTCTTGATGAAGTGATCTTGGAATTATCTAAGGTTCAATCAATTGACCTTGGCTCTACTGCAGACTTATCTCCGGGTGAAAATATTTACTACATAAGGGCAAAAGCCACTCTGTTTAAAAGTTTTTTTCTTCTGCTTTTTCCTAATGATGTGGATACGGGATGGAAAGAGAAGAACATAAAAACGCCATAAAAAAAAGGAGAAAGGGCTTTTATAACCTTCTTTTTTCCGCAGTTTTTCTTTCTGTTTTAATAGGCGGATATTTTTTATACAAAAGTTGGTCTGATTCTTTCACCGCCCCTTTGGTAATTCTTGCCATTTTCAATTCTTTTCTTCTTTTGGTTTTGCTCTACATTCTCTTAAGGCAGTTGGTCAAAGGATACCTTGAATGGAGAAGAGAGAAAGAAGGCGCAAGAATAAGAACCCGCCTCTTGACCGCTTTTATCTTCCTTGGGCTAATACCATCTATTCTTCTTCTTATCGGCGCAATAATTATGGTTGAGTCTGCGGTTGAAAGTTGGTTCCGTCTTCCAGTCCATACAATAAATGAAGCGGGACAAAGACTTGTTGACGCATCGCTTGACATACTCAGGGAAAAATCTTTCAAAAGGGCTTCGGGAATAGCAGAGCAAATGAAGAATATTCCAGAAAACATCCAAAGTTCTTTCCTTAATCACATATCCGGCTCTGAAGATTTTGATGCAGTCTGCCTTGTTGATTCAACGGGAAATATTATTTTTTCTAAACCCAAAAATTCAATCGCTTTGGACAAATTCAAACTTGAAAAAATATTTTCAGAAACGGGATTAAAAGGATACATAATTCTGGGACAGAGAAGTTATGTTTTTTCAAGCGCTCAAATAGACAAAGAGAGGGCTGTGCTCATTGGCTATCTTCTTCCCGAAAATCTTTTAAAAGAAGCGCGTTTTATCTCAGAAAACCAAAAATTGTATCTTCAGGCGAAGTCGGAAAGAAAAGTTTTCAAAATAAGTATGATTTCATCTTTTCTTGCTCTCACTTTGGCTGTCGTATTTGCCGCTGTATGGATTGGGACAAGACTTACAAGAGAAATAAACAAGCCGCTTCAACTTCTGCTTGAAGGAACTACAGAAGTCTCAAAAGGCAATCTTGACCATAGGATAGAATATCAAGCAAAAGATGAGATTGGGCAGGTTGTTTCAAGTTTCAACAAAATGGTTGAAGACCTTTTGGAAAGCAAAAGGGAAGTTGAAAAATCAAACGAAGAGTTGAGGGTGGCAAGAGATTCGGCAGAAAAAAGAAGGAATTACATTGAAGTTTTGGTGGAATCTTTAAATGTTGGAATCGTTTCGCTCGGCGCTGACGGTGAGATAGTCAACCTCAACAAGAAAGCAAGGGAGTTTCTTGAACTCTCTCCCAAAGACCCTCCCCAAAAGGCGGTTACTCTTCCTTCTTGGGTTACTATAAGAGACGCCATAGCAGATTTAAAGAAAAGACCTCAGCAAAAAAAGGAAATCCTTCTAACTTTTCGCGATGAAGCAAAGGTTGTTTTGGCTGAACTTATTCCACTTACAAGGGAAGGAGTCTCTTACCCGGGGAGCATTCTTATTATAGAAGACATAACCGATTTGAGCCGCACTCAAAGAATAGCCGCTTGGCAGGAGGTGGCTCAAAGACTTGCACACGAAATCAAAAACCCACTTACCCCCATAAGATTAAGCGCCCAAAGAATAAGGAAAAAATTAAGAGACAACGCTGAAGACCTCAACGAAGCAATTTATGAAGGGACAACAACAATTGAAAGAGAAGTTGAAAGTATGATGTCTATGGTGAATGAATTTTCAAGGTTCGCAAGACTTCCAGAAATTCATCTAAAATCGGGGAGCATCGCAGACCTTGTTTTAGCCGCCGCTCTTCCCTACCAGAACGCTTATCCTAAAGTCTTATTCTCCTTCAACATTTCAGAAAACCTTCCAAACATTCTTTTTGACCAAGAACAGATAGAAAGGGTAATAAAAAATCTCTTTGAGAACTCAATAGAAGCGATGAAGATGTCGGGAGAAATAAGAGTTTCTATATTTGAAAAAGACAAATATGTAGTTGTTTCAATTAAAGACACAGGACCGGGAATACCTCAAGAGGTCAGGACAAAAATGTTCCTGCCATACTTTTCAACGAAACGAAAAGGAACAGGACTTGGGCTTGCAATAGTGGCGAGAATCCTTGAAGAACACGGCGGGAAAATAGAGGTTGACAACGAATATGCAGAAGGCGCCGGCCTTTTAATCTATCTTCCGAGGTGATGTATATGAGTTCAAACAAAGTTTTAATCGTTGACGATGAAGAAAACATTTTAATCAGTCTTTCAAGCATTCTTGAAGACGAAGGATACTCCGTAAAAACCTGCTTAGACGCTGAAAGCGCTCTTAAAATACTTGAGAAAGAAGAGTTTGATGTCGCCTTTATTGACATCTGGCTTCCAAAAATGGACGGACTAAAACTCTTTGAAATTATGAGAGAACAAAAAAGAGAGGAAGAAGTAATATTTATTTCAGGGCACGGAACTATTGAGCAAGCCGTCAGAGCCACAAAAATAGGCGCTTTTGATTTTCTTGAAAAGCCTCTCTCTTTGGAAAGAGTTGTTGTAGCGGCGAAAAATGCGAGCAAGAAAAAGGAACTCCTTGAAAAAGAAAAAATCTTAAAAAGCGAACTTAAAAGCGATGTTGAAATTGTGGGAGAAAGCCCCGCTATGCTTCAACTTAAAGAACAGATAAAACTTGTCGCCCCTTCCGACGGCAGAGTTTTGATTTACGGAGAAAACGGCACCGGCAAAGAACTTGTCGCAAGGTCAATACATCAGTTAAGCCCGCGCGCCAACGAGCCCTTTATTGAAGTCAACTGCGCCGCAATTCCCACTGAACTTATAGAATCAGAACTTTTTGGCCATAAAAAGGGCTCTTTTACAGGTGCGATAGAAAACAAAAAAGGGAAATTTCTTTTGGCAAACAAAGGAACTCTCTTCCTCGACGAAGTGGGCGATATGAGTCTTATGACCCAAGCAAAAGTCTTGAGAGCCCTTGAAGAGCAGAAAATTGAACCTGTTGGCGCAAGCGAACAGATAAAAGTTGATGTTAGAGTTATAGCCGCAACAAACAAAGACCTTGAAAAAGAGATTTCTGAAGGAAGATTTAGAGAAGACCTTTATTACCGCCTCAATGTCATTTTTATAAAACTTCCCCCTTTGAGAGAAAGAACCTCTGATATTCCCCTTCTCTTCAATTACTACCTTGACTATTATTCAAAGAAATATAAAAAGGGGAAAAAGAGACTTTCTCCGTCCGCTGTAAAGGCGCTTTATGAATGTCCTTGGAACGGAAATGTAAGAGAACTAAAAAATTTGGCGGAAAGAGTTATAATAATGCATAGAGGAGAAGAGATTTTGGAAGAAGACCTTTTTCTAAAGCCCTCTTCTTCGCAAAGGAGTTCTGATAAGATGTATGTAGGAAGCCTCAAAGAGGCGAGAGAAGCGTTTGAAAGGGATTATATTTTGAAAGTCATTAACGACAACGGAGGAAACATAGCAAAAAGCGCCGAAATTTTGGGAATTGAAAGAAGACATCTTTACAGAAAACTTTCCGCCCTAAAGATACGGTAGGAGGAAACGCAATGGTGATGATAAATCACGCTACGAGAGAAATAACAATTAAGGTGGTGTATTACGGTCCCGGCCTGTGCGGCAAAACTACCAATCTTGAATACATCTATAAATCGGCAACACCTGAAAAGAAAGGAAAACTACTTACAGTCGCAACCGAAACAGACAGAACGCTTTTCTTTGATTTTCTTCCGATGGAACTTGGAACGGTAAAGGGAATGAGATTAAGAACTCAACTTTACACCGTCCCCGGTCAGGTTTTTTACGACGCAACAAGAAGAATTGTCTTAAGAGGCGCCGACGGCGTTGTCTTTGTAGCCGATTCCCAAAGAGCGATGCTTGACGCAAACCTTGAAAGCGTTGAGAATCTAAAAACCAACCTTGAAATAAACAACCTTGACCCAAATTCAATCCCTCTTGTTTTTCAGTTCAACAAAAGAGATTTGCCCGACCTTGCAGAGCCTGAAGAGATGAACAAAATTTTAAACTATAGAAATGTCCCTTTTTTCAACGCTGTCGCAGTAAAAGGGACAGGTGTAAACGAAACTTTGAGGAAGATAATTGAACTTGTCATAATCAACCTTCACCAAAAAGACGCAATGCTGAAAGGGTCAAAACCTGCGGCGCCGAAAGCGGAAGCCGCTTCTCAGATGAAAGATAAAGAAGAAACCGCCCCGCTTCCAAACCCGATAGAATCAAAGCCGCAGAAAGTTGAAATTAAAGAAGAAGAGCCGGAAGTTCAGGAACTTGAAGTAATTCCCGACGAAGAAATAAACGGAAAAAGCCAAGATGAGCCTCTTCCTATTGAAGAGGAGATTTCTTCTAAGGAAGAAGAAAATCCGTCTCAGGAAAATTCTAATAATAAGAGCAATTCAAAAGTTGACGATGTCTACAAAAAAATATCAGACCTTCAGGAAAAATTGTATTCTCTTCTCAACGAATTAGACGAAATAAAACAAAAAATCTCCGAACTAAAAAACAAATAGCAGACAAGTCCAACAATTCAACACTCTTCTCTCAGGAGAGGGAGAACTATTTCCTCCCCTCTCAGGGGAGGATACAAGTGGGGTTTCATCTCTCTCTCCCCCTCTCAGGGGGAAAATCAAAGAGGGGGTTTCAACAAGTGGAAACCTTACACCGCAGTTTTTTTTGGTAGGGATGCGTTAGAAATATCTTAAACTTTTTTTACGAAATCTATTTTTCTTTTTTTCGCTTTATTATTTTGAGGATTTTGTTTTCTCCCAAGGGCATTCTTTTTTTCACTCTTAAACTTTCGCTCCACTCTTTTCCAAATTCTTCTCTTTTAAGGTAGATGTTTATAAGGGCGGTAATCGTCATAGCGACTACTGCGCCTGTTGTTGCAAGAAGCATATCCTTGTGAGCGTCCCAGACATCTCCCTGTGTGCCGAGATACGCGGCGCCAAGTTCACCGCCGAATATTTCCGCCGCCGCCCATTCTATGAGTTCATAAATCATTGAAGTTGACATAGTAAAATCAAGTGGGAGAAAATAGCCCCAAAACCCTTTTGCATTTGCAATTCTTAAATAGACTTCTCTTATAGGGTAGGCAAACAAAAGCCCATAGGAAAAATGGACCAATCTGTCAAAATTGTTTCTTTGCCATCCAACTATTTCATTTAAAGATTTTCCCAAAACTGCTTTGCTCCACTCGTTGTAGGGAACCTCTGAATATGTGTAGCGCGCACCAATCTCGTGCAGAAAAAGAAAAATGAAAATCAAAGTCAGTGAAATTTTGGAAAGAGGAAACTTTTTGTATGTAAAAATAAAAAAGAGGATAAAAGCAAAAACAAGTGTGTTTTCCAAAAACCAATCTTTTCTGTCAAGCGGATTTACGGCGCATATTATCCAATGCAAAGAAAAAATAACCAAAAGCCCTATAAGATATTTTTTGTTTGAAAAAGCCATTTTGATCTTCACCCTTT
>Ga0272448_1003123_pt1 | contig 19968 bp, 17 predicted proteins | sample YNPCB0191_FD_202220 | JGI IMG/M metagenome (GOLD analysis project Ga0272448, IMG submission 202220) | Hot spring sediment microbial communities from Yellowstone National Park, WY, United States - YNP-CB-019-1 | ecosystem: Environmental > Aquatic > Thermal springs > Hot (42-90C) > Sediment... | reverse complement strand
TTTGCATAATGGGCTATTCTCTCAAAATAGAAACCTGAAGGCTTTATTAAGCTAAATTGATCTGAGATTTGTGATTTTCTATTTCTTATATCTGATGTGAGATTTTTTTGCTTCAAAACGTAGTTCAATTAAATCACAAATCAGAAATCACAAGTCACAAATCAAAAATCCCCGGGAATTTCCTATTTTCAGTTTCCAATTTCCTTTACGAGTCCACACTATGAAAACTAAAACAAATCAATAGGAAATAGGAAATCGGAAATCGGAAATTCATTAATCGGAAATCGGAAATTCATTTGCTTTATTTCCTTGCTTCTTTCGTTCCTCCCGTTGCTTCTTTATTGCCTTGCCCTGTATAAGAAACAGTTTGCCTTCGGTTTTATAACAATTTAATCTTACTGCGTTATGAAAAAAATGATGTTGCTTCTGATGCTGGTGTTTTCACCTGCCTTCTTGTCTGCCCAACTCGATTTTATGATCGGCCGATCTTCCTATGACATACTGAAAGAGCTGGTTAGTTCTTCGCCTGGTACAATTTCTTTTGAGACACATGATGGGAAGATTGATATAATGTCTGATTATCAGAGTTCATTATTGGATATATTTGATTATTATACTGTGAGAAATAACATTTGTGTTTTTTCAGTAAAAATTTATACCGTAAAAACCGAATTGTCTGCATCAGAAAAATTTGTTGATAAAATTGTCAATGACTATACAAGATGCTGGTATGATATCGTTGAACAGAAAAAAACAAAAAAATATACAATTTATTCATGTGCCCGTTGCAATCATGATCCTGAAGCAAAAACTGTCATGGGGAAAATATATTCGCGGGAACGTAATTGCTGGCAGTTCGTAATTCTTTCTGCAACAGGTCCCTGGAAACTCATGTACAAAACCCTGCTTAAACCATGGTAAAATACTACCTTATGATGTTATGTTCTATGTTTAAAAAAAAACCAATGAAACCTGATGTTTGGCAAACATAAACTTTTAGATGAAATTTTTAAACATATGGTTTCCGGCATATTATTAAAATTAATTTGATTATGACTAAAAAATATTTTTCTCTTTTTCTTTTTTGGGGTTTCTTCCTCCCTGCTGCTGCGCAGTATGACCTGATGATCGGCCGAAGCGCTGATGAAATTGTCCGTTATGCAATGAATAAAGCTTCAGAAGTGCAACTCGTTTCTTCAGTTCCTGAGTCCCCCAATAATGCAATTGAATTACATATTCATTTTTTGCAACCTGACACGATTGTATTTGCTTCTTATTATCTGTTGAATTCTCAATGCATTGGCACCGTTCTTATTATTAAATTCAGAGAAGATTCTACTGCATCTGACAGTTTACATACATATTCTTTTCTCAATGATTTCAGCAAATGCACTTCAGATAAAATAAGAATGGACAAAATAACGGAGGCTTTCCCGATTTATGCATTTTTTTATGAACGACGTCCTGCGTGTGCCGTCAAAATTTATGATAAAAGCAAGGGTGTCAGCACATGGGCCGTGGGTTCTATTTTTTATCCCGACTGGGGACATCTTATAGGTCTGATATATTCGAGATTAGATAAAATAGAAAAATATGATCCTGTTAAAATGACAGATGATGAATGAATAGGGCATTATTCTGCTTCATCTCTTTCTGACGTTCCTGGCCTGGAAGTTTTGTTCCCTTGCATCCGTTGTTTGCCAGGATTCATGTTTTTTCTATATAAATTTGCTTTTCTAATAAACATGCTGACTGCATTATGAGAACATATCCTTTTATTTTGTTTGCAATTGTCCTTACGGTCCTTTCCTGCCGTGAAAAACCTGTTTCTGTGACGGCTGAGGCTGATTCGTTACGCATGAATTCTGTGCTTCAGACGGAAGATTCTTTGCAGGCATTCATTGTGCATCCCCTGTTCCAGAAAAAGACCATTACCGTGGGTGGAAGGGAGGCCGATATTGCCGGTTTTTCATCCAAAGCAATCCAGATGGCAGCTGATGCGCTCAAAGAAACGGGCGGTACCATCGTTCTTTCTCCCGGCATATTTGATATCCAGGCTCCGGTAAAACTTTACAGCAATATCACTCTCATGGGTTCTGGAGCAAAAACGGTACTGAAAAAATGCAAGGGGTTCCGCTCCAGATTTATTCTGGATGCCGATTATGGTGAGCTCCAGCTGACTGTTTCGGATGTTTCAGGCTTCCGGCCGGGAATGGGCATTGCTGTTTTCGACGACGAGCGCCGGCATAACTGGGACGTTACCACAGCCCGGATCACAGCGATAAAAGGAAACACATTATATCTCGACACCTATCTTGTGCGCGATTACCTTGCAGAGAAAAACGGAACCGTGTCAAACGCCTGTTCGGTTGTGGAAGCTGTGGAAGCAGAAAATGTGCGGATAGCCAATCTCTCCATCGACGGCAGTGGCGACAGCAATGATATGGTTGACGGTTGCCGGGCCGGAGGAGTTTATCTTCATAAAGTCAAATTTGCCCTTGTTGAAAACGTCAGTGTAAAAAATTTCAACTGCGATGGCATCAGCTGGCAGATAACCGAATATGTTACCATACGAAACTGTGAAATATCCGGATGCCCGAATGCCGGCCTGCATCCCGGAACCGGTTCCCCCTTTACCCTGATCGAGGGGAACAAAAGCCACGACAATGGCGGTTATGGACTTTTTGTCTGCTGGAGGGTGAGAAACGGAGTGGTGCAAAACAACGTCTTCTTCAGAAATGGAATTAACGGTATTTCTACAGGACATAAAGATACGGATATGCTGTTTCTCAACAACCATATTTATGAAAACGGAGAGGATGGTATTTCCCTGAGGAATGAAGCCGACCTCAATGCCCCTCACAGAAGCATTTTCAGGGGCAATACCATCGAAAACAATGGCACGAAAAAGCCAGGGTACGGAATATCCCTTTTGAGCAGGGCCGAAGGGGTGGTTATTGAAAACAACATGATACGCAATACCGGAGCAGGAAAACAAATGGCCGGCATATTTTATTCATCGCACAGCCTTCCCGCGCAGTTGCTTAACAATACATTCGAAGGGCATCCTGATGGCGATGTTGTAAAGGAATAAACGCCCGCTTACTAACCTTCAACAGCCATCGGTGGTAAATGCCTGCACCCGAAATACAACGATAGCGTAGAGCGTAAAGCGTAGAGCGTAAAGAGGGGTATTGGGTTTAGAGTGCAGAGCATTTTTTAATTAGCGTAGAGCGTAAAGCGAATGGCAAAAGATCTTTCCATTTCCCCGTTAGGGGATGAAGGACAATAGAAACGGTGATCAAATCCAATCAAATTCCCCGTAGGGGATTAAGGAACGGTTTCTAAAGTTCCAGTGTTCCAGGGTTTCAAAGTTCCAGAGTTCCAAGGATTTCCGATTTCCGATTTCCCATTAATGAATTTCCGATTTCCCATTTCCTATTCATTTGTTCTGGTTTTCATAGCGTAATCAAGGACAGAAAATTGGGAATGGGAAATAGGAAATTTTCAGTGATTTTCGATTTCCCATTAATGAATTTCCGATTTCCCATTTCCTATGAACGTATTCTGGTTTTTATAGCGTGATCAAGGACAGGAAATAGGAAATTGGAAATAGGAAATTCGCGGGGATTTGTGAGTTGTGATTTTAGATTTGAGATTTTTCGGTTCCGAGTAAACAATTGGGTAGAACGTTAAGCTGAGAATTAACTGATGAACGCCATTTCTTTACGCTTTACGCTCTGCGCTTTACTCTCAATTTCAGCGTTTCAGAATAAAGCATATCCGTTACCCAAACTCAATTTATAGCAAAGGGCGAACGGCAAAAAAATTACAAATGAATCACCTCTCCGTACGCTGCCGCAGCAGCCTCCATTATGGCTTCGCTCATGGTGGGGTGGGGGTGCACCGACTTAATGATTTCATGCCCCGTGGTTTCCAGTTTACGCGCCACCACCAATTCAGCAATCATTTCGGTTACATTGAGACCGATCAGGTGAGCACCGAGCAGTTCACCGTATTTTTCATCAAAAATCAGCTTGACGAATCCGTCTTTGTTGCCGGCAGCGCTTGCCTTACCCGATGCCGTATAAGGAAATTTCCCCACCTTGATACTGTAACCCGCTTCACGTGCCGCTTTTTCAGTAAGGCCCACGGAAGCAATTTCAGGCACGGTATAAGTACATGCAGGAACATTTTTATAATCCACCGGCTCAGGATGTTTCCCGGCAATGTTTTCCACACAGCATATTCCTTCAGCAGATGCAACGTGCGCCAGGGCGGGCCCGTGCACTATGTCGCCAATGGCGTATATCCCCGGTACATTGGTGCGGTAGTATTCGTCCACTTTAATCTTTCCGTTTTCAAGAGCTATACCCGTTTCTTCAATACCAATATTTTCCAGATTGGGAGTGATGCCAACCGCCGAAAGCACGATATCGGCCTTAACCTCTTCTGTGCCTTTGGGCGTTTTGATGGTTACATGGCACTGGTTGTCCTTTACTTCGGCTTTTTCAACGGTTGAAGAAGTCATAACGGTTATGCCGGCCTTTTTGAACGACCGTTCGAGTTGTTTGGAAACTTCTTCGTCTTCGAGCGGCACAATAGTGGGCATGAATTCCACCAGGGTAACCTTTGTTCCCATGGTGGCATAGAACCAGGCAAATTCGCTTCCGATGGCTCCGGAACCTACCACTACCATCGATGAGGGAAGTTCAGGCAGGGTCATAGCTTCGCGGTAGCCGATGATCTTTTTCCCGTCCTGTTTCAGGTTGGGCAGTTCGCGCGACCTTGCCCCGGTGGCCAGAATAATGTGGTCGGCAGTGAAGGTTTCGCTGGTTCCGTCATTTTTGTTCACAGCAACAGATTTGCCGGGAGCAAGTTTGCCATGACCCTGAAGAACATCGATTTTGTTTTTCTTAAACAGGAACTGAATGCCCTTGCTCATGCCGTCGGCAACTGCCCTGCTGCGTTTCACAACAGCCGCAAAGTCGGGTTTGGCTTCACCCGTGATGGTAATGCCATAGTCTCCGGCATGTTTCATGTATTCAAACACCTGGGCACTTTTCAGCAATGCTTTGGTCGGTATGCAACCCCAGTTGAGGCATACGCCCCCGAGTTCGGCTTTTTCCACAACAGCCGTTTTCATGCCCAGCTGGGCTGACCGGATAGCAGCAACATACCCTCCCGGGCCGCTGCCGATGATAATTACATCATAATGCATAGCAATGTATCATTTTAAGTTATACGTTAATTCAGAACCGTAACCATAAACCACATAAACCAACAAACAGGGCAGGAATTAGTTTAATACCCTTGGCCAGAAAAAAAGAACTGCGCGATTCGGCAAAAAGGGGCAGGGCTCCGTGTCCGTCCTGTACAATTGAATTGGCCAGCAGAATGCTGAACGGAATGGCACCCTGTGCGAAAAGGGTAATAAAGGCAATATGCGGCCCCGAAATGGGTATAATACCTATAGCTACCGCCATGAGCAGAAGAAGCAAATGGTTGGACTGCATCCACGACCGCAGTTCCCAGTTGCTCAGCAGAAGGCCTGTTACCAGCAGGGTGCCGAAGGTCCAGAGAAACAACCTCAGGAAGTGTTTTTTGATTATGTGTTCCCACAGATGCTTTTCAAGAAAATGGTCGGAGACTATAATAACAATTCCTAATGCCGTGACGGAGGCAAGTAAAAAGGTTATCCGCATAAAATCCCAGGAGGGGTGTCCCTCTTCAACTGATCCCGGATGTTCGTTATGGGTAAGCACTCCGCTGATAATTCCGAAAATAAGGACCAGATGGGAGAAAATGAGGATGGCACGCGGGAAACTCATATTTTTCAATTGCTGAATAAGGCGGCTTATGTTCAGTTTCCCATCCAGGTCTTCTTTATGCTGATGCATTTCATGCATGAGAAGCCTTGAGTGCTCAATGCTTCTGAGCTTCACGCCTGAAAAAAGAAGCCCGAAAGCAAGGGCCAGAACCAGCAGGATCAGCGAAATCAAAAGGTACGTTTTGGGGATCAGGGCAATCATAATAAATGCCTCGTCGCCCACGGTAGCCAGCAAGGCCGCCAGCAAACCGCCAAAGCCTATAATACGGTGAAGATACAGGGAAACCACCGCATATACTCCCACACACCCCGGGGTAAATCCCAGGAAGGCTGAAATACCGGTTTGCCGCAGGGAGGATTTCTTGACATATTCACCAAATCCCCCGCCTGAAAATACATTGAAATACTCGATCAGCAGCATCATCACCATGACGATGCCTGTAATCATGAGGGTTTCGATGATGATGTCCCTGAAAAACTCCATAGCCATGATGTTACTTCAGCAGTTCCTTCAGTTTCTGATAGAGGGCTTCTCCGGTAAGATTTTTTGCGATAATGATTCCTTCGGGGTTGAGAAGAAAATTGGCCGGGATACTGCGCACTCCATAAAGCCTTGCTGGTTCACAGTCCCAGTATTTCAGATCCGAAACCTGGGTCCATTCCAGCTTGTCGTCCTCAATGGCTTTAACCCATCGTGCCGAGTCTCTGTCGAGCGAAACGCCCAGTATGTCAAATCCTTTTTTGTGAAAGGCCTGGTAGGCTTTTACTACATTGGGGTTTTCCCTTCTGCAGGGTCCGCACCACGATGCCCAGAAGTCAATCAGCAGGTAGTGCCCCAATTGTGAAGAAAGGGAAACCAGGCGGCCGTCAGGGGTTTTAAGCGAAAAATCGGGTGCAGGCTGTCCTATGGCTACTTTGCGCAGGGTTTCTATCCGGTTGCGCAGGTTGGTAACGCAGGTCGACTGGCTGGCACGGGGGTCAAATACTGCGATGAAGGATTCCATTTCTTCGGGTTCCATTTCATACGACAGTTCCCTCCATACAATATAGGGGGCGATGGCAGAAGCGGCATGCCGGCGCACGTAATCGCGCTTGAATGCATTTACTTTACGGTCGAGTTCATCCAGACTGCTGATGACTTCGTTCAGAAGCTTCTTGTCGTTATTTTCCCTTGCATTCCGGTAGATGGCATAGAGCGAATCTTCCGTTTTGCCGAAGAGCAGGGTGAGAGTATCCTGATAGGCTTTCAGTTCCATGGTAACAGGTGAACCGTCAATCCGGGCATTTTTAATTTGTGATGCCGAAGCATCTATTTTGATGGTGCCGGGTTCAAGAAACAGCCTCACCATCAGCGTGTCGTTAAAAACCAGCATGGCAAATTCGGGATATTCAACCGTTCCTTTGAAGAGAAAATTGCCTTTTTTGTCGGTTATGGCCGAATCGGCTACCGAAAAGCGTTCGTTTATTTCTTTTTTGAGATATACCCGGGTATTGGCCAACCCGTCCATTTTCCCCTTAATGGTGTAGGCGTTTTTATCGTTTTTGCATGCTGTGGCCAGAATAATCAGCACAAGAAAGAAGAATGCTTTTTTCATCATAATAAAATTAATTTTCAATGGTATGATGGAACCCACATGTTCGGCATTTTATTATTGCTGTGTTTGTGTTTGTAAAACATGTGGGTTTCATAAGGTTATTTTTTTTTGATGATACGTTTCCATTAGATGACGGGCTGCAAAGTACGGAGTAATTTTGTTTTTTGCCACTTCATCGGTATATTTCTGCAGCAGGGAAGCTACGCCGGGATGCCGGTAAAATTCTGACTGCAGCAGATCCAGGATGGTTTCCTGCAGCCAGTCAAGATTCTGTTCTCTTCGTTTGGTTTCAAAGTAGCCGTTGGCTTTGGTGAGGGTGATGTATTCGTTGATGGTATTCCACAGAACATCAATTCCTGCGTTGGTTTTGGCCGAGCAGGCCATTACGCGGGGTGTCCATTTCCCCGGGTGGGGAGGAAGAAGATGCATGGCGGAAGCGTAATCGCTCACAGCGCGTTCGGCTTTTCCGGCATTGTCGCCATCGGCTTTGTTCACCAGCACGGCATCGGCCAGTTCAACAACGCCGCGTTTCATGCCCTGAAGTTCGTCGCCGGCGCCGGGAATAAGCACAAGCAGAAAGAAGTCGGTCATTCCATGGACCATGGTTTCACTTTGTCCTACGCCCACCGTTTCGATGAAAATAACCGAATATCCGGCCGCTTCGCAGAGAATGACCGATTCCCTTGTTTTCCTTGCTACTCCGCCAAGGGTGCCGCCTGAAGGGGAAGGCCGGACAAATGCATACGGATTGGTCGAAAGAAGCTCCATTCTGGTTTTATCGCCAAGAATACTGCCGCCTGAACGGCTGCTGCTGGGATCAACTGCCAGAACAGCCAGTTTCTGCTCCGGTGAAGCAATCCGGTTGCCCAGTGCTTCAATTAATGTACTTTTCCCGGCCCCCGGAACGCCTGTGATTCCTATGCGTATGGATTTTCCCGCGTACGGAAGGCATTTTTCCACCAGCTGGGCTGCCATTTCCTGATGCCGCGGATGATGGCTTTCCACCAGGGTAATGGCCCGGCTGAGCATAGGAACATTTCCCTTCAGTATTCCTTCGGCCAGTTCATCCGGCGACCAGGTTTTCCGTTTTCTGTGGCGAATAAGTTTTCCCAGTTCAGGATTAACGGCCGGAGCATCACCTGTGCCTCCTTTTTCCTGAGCGGCGGAACCGTTGTCTTGCATAGGTTTCTCTTCCAATGAATGGCGGTTTATTTTTCTACCGTTCCCCTCAGCCATAAGGTGAGCTTGGGCGTCCTGGGGTCGTTGCTGATCACCATAACCAGCTTGTTCTGTGTTCCGTGATACCCGCGGGTGTCAAATACCGCTTTGATGGTGGTCGATTTTCCGGGTTTTACTATTTTGTCGCCGGGTACTGCCACCGTGCATCCGCAGGATGTCTGAACATCCCGGATGAGCAGGTCCCGTTTGCCTGTGTTTTTTATCACATAGCTGGCTTCAATTTTTGTTCCCTGTTTCACGGTTCCAAAGTCGAATGTTTCCTTTTCGGCTGAGATGACCGGTGCGGAAGCCATGTCGCTCTGGGAAAGCCGTGAAAAATCTTCCTTAATGTTGGCTGTTACAACAATCCGGTTCAGTGGCTCTGCTTTCCCGTTGATCAACAATTGAAAACGGTCTGTAACAAAGCCCCAGGCATTTTTCAGTTCGGTTTCATAGGTGATGTCAATGGTGCCTGACTCGCCCGGTTTCAGTTGCGCCGGATTGGGCATAACCAACAGGTGTTTTGGTACATCGGAAAAAGAAATCTGAACAGTGGAGCTTCCGGTATTCATCACATAAAGGCTCTTACGGTCCTGGTCGCCGAAATTCAGATCGCCGAAGCTCACTGTATTGGAGCTCAACCGCAGATTGCCAATTTTAACCGGAAGCATGTTTTCGATTCCGGGTAGTTTACTTGTTACCTCGCCTGAGATGCGCAAAATAACCGGGGATTTTTCGGCGTTGGAAACAATGGTGATGGTTTTTTCAAATTTTCCGGGCCGGTTTTTGGGGTCATAGGTGGCGCTCACAAAACCTTTTGCTCCGGGCAATACAGGTTCTTTCGACCACGAGGGTGCTGTGCATCCGCAGGAGGTTGTAACGTTGCTGATGATCAGCGGGGCTCCGCCCGTATTGGTGAATTCGAACCGGTAGGTAACCGGACCGCCTTCTTCGGTAATGGTCCCGAAATCGTGTGCATCGGTGTCAAACGACATAAAGGGCCGTCTTGACTGAGCCATAAGGCCTGCAACAAAACAGCCGGCAATAAGTAAGGCAACAAAAATCCTCCGCTTCATATCGCAAGGTTTTTTTAATCGTGTTTCTGCAAATTTAACCGAAGTTATTAATACATCCCGAAAAAATTGACAGGAATATTTACCTTTACACTCCTATGAGCAGGCAAAAAGGTTTCATAGCAGGTCTGTTTTTTCTTCTCACGGCAATGAATGCCGGTGCCCAGTTTTACAACGGTCATCAGATGACCTTCGGGAAAAACCGGGTTCAGTATGCAGATTTTTTCTGGAACTTTTACCGGTTTGACCGGTACGACGTGTACTTCAATCAGTTTGGTACCGAACTGGCACAATATACGGCAAAATATGCCGGCGAGCAGCTTCCTGCCATTGAAAGCTTCTTTGATTACACCGTTGATAAACGCCTGATATTTCTTGTTTACAACAAACTGGCCGATTTCCGGCAGGGCAACATTGGCCTGATTACCGGTAACGATGAACTTAATAATCTGGGCGGCGTAACCCGCATCATCAACAACAAGGTTTCATTGTACTTTGACGGAAACCACCGGCATTTTGATGAACAGATCAGAGGCGCCATAGCCGAAGTCATTCTTAATGAGATGCTTTACGGAAGCGACCTTCGCGAGAACATCACCAACACTACCCTCATTAACCTGCCCGAATGGTACCGGAGCGGACTTATTTCTTACCTGGGCCGTGAATGGAGCATTGAAATTGATAACATCGTCCGCGATGGGATTCTCAGCGGACGTTATAAACGATTTAACCGGCTTGAGGGAACCGATGCCCTTTATGCCGGACATTCGTTCTGGAAATTTATTGCCGACCGGTACGGTAAATCGGTGATCCCCAACATTGTTTATCTGACCCGCATCAACAAAAATGCCAGTACAGCTTTTCTGAATGTGCTCGGGTTTACGGTACGAGACCTTGCCCAGGAATGGCTTCTCTATTACCAGGATCAGTATTACCGTGCACAGGATGCTCCCGCTTTACCCGAAACAGGAAAAATTATCCGGCACCCGCGCAAAAAGCTGATATACTATCAGGTCAAAATCAATCCTGCCGCCGGATACATTGCCTGGGTTACCAATCTGAACGGAAGGTATAAAATCTGGCTTTATAACGAAAAAACAGGAAAGAAACGGTGTATTTTCCGGAAAGAACATCAGCTCGACCAGATCCAGGATTATTCCTATCCGGTGCTTGCCTGGAATCCTACCGGGCAGATTCTTTCCTTTTTTACGGAAGAAAAAGGCGGCATTCGTTTTTATCAGTACAATATTGCTACAAAAGAACTGATCAGCCGGAATTTTCTCTATTTTGAAAAAGTTCTTGATGTCGGATACTCGCCCGACGGTTTGAAGCTAGTTCTTTCAGCAATACAAAAAGGGAAATCAGATATCTACGTGCATACCCTTGCTTCGGCAACCAGCGAGCAAATTACCAACGATGTGGCCGATGATTTGCATCCCCGTTTTATTCAGGGCGGGAAACAAATCCTTTTCAGCAGTAACCGCTCGTCCGACAGTCTGACGGTAATGTCTGCCTGTGACCAGTGCACACGGGCAACATTTGATCTTTATCTGGCCCAATATCCGCCGGTTTCTGATGTGCTGACCAACCTGTCGGAAACGGCGTACACCGATAACCTCCAGCCTGCAGAACGAAGCCGTAATGAATTTCTTTACCTGAGCGATAAAAGCGGTATTTTCAACCGTTATCTCGGACGGTTCGATAGCACGATCAGTTTTGTCGATACCATCATTCATTACCGTTACTTCAGTAAAAGTGTACCTCTTACAAATTATTCCAGGGGTATCCTCGAACAGGATTATTCTCCCGGAAAAGGTAATATTGCCGACCTGATTTTCAATAACGGCAGATTCAATATATTTAGTCATGAAACCGAAGTGCCGGGCTCTGTTCCTCCTCCTGTGCCGACACCTTACCGTACCAATCTCACCGCGCAATTACGGAAAAACGACAGCATAGCCCGAATTCCCAAAACCTACATCCCTCTGCAAATGCTGGGTTCCACGGCAGGTTTGCCTAAATTGCTCGACTCCACTCTTAATACAACCAGGCAGGTTGATATTAACAACTATGTTTTTGAAGAGGAAAAAATCAATTACCTGAATGCCCAGCTGGCCAGGCAAAATATTGTAATAACGCGCGATTCGGCCAATGCCGGTTCCCTCTGGCCCCGGGTGCGCATCTACGAAACTTCGTTCTATACCAACTATATTGTAAACCAGATTGATTTTACCTTTCTTAATGCTTCCTATCAGGCCTTTACAGGAGGAGCCGTTTATTATAATCCGGGGTTCAATATGCTCTTCAAACTGGGCACAAATGACCTGTTTGAAGATTACAAAATTATTGGAGGGGTGCGTTTTGCCACCGACTTTGACAGCAATGAATACCTGCTGAGCTTCGAAAACCTGAAAAAACGGCTCGACAAGCAGGTTGTTTTTCACAGGCAGGTTTTCAAAAACTATCTCTACGATTATGATTATCTCATCAAAACCCAGACCCACCAGGTAATGTACATTCTCAGGTATCCGTTCAGTCAGGTTTTTGCGGTGAAAGGAACGGCCAGTTTCAGGCACGACCGAACGGTATTGCTGGCTACCGATGTCAGAAGCCTTGAATCTCCCAATTATGTCAGGTCATGGGCAGGGTTGAAAGGAGAAGTGATTTTTGACAATACCCGTAGCCTGGGGCTTAACCTTTACAGCGGTACGCGGTATAAGATTTTTGGCGAATACTACAAACAGATAAATGAGAAGAAAACAGACCTCTGGGTGCTGGGGGTGGATTTCAGGAATTACGTTCGGATCCACAGAAGCCTGATCTGGGCAACCCGCTTTGCTGCCAGCACTTCCTTTGGTCATGCCCGTCTCATCTATTATCTGGGTAGTGTGGATAACTGGATCAATATCTTTCCCGGCAAATACCCCACATTTGACCAGAGTGTAGCTGTCGACCCTAAAGTGAATTACGCCTACCAGACTCTGGCAACCGATATGCGCGGCTTCACGCAAAATATAAGGAACGGCAATAATTTTGCCCTCATCAACAATGAAATCCGTTTTCCTGTTTTCCGGTACATACTCAACAGGCCGCTTTCCTCTGCTTTCCTTAACAATTTTCAGATTGTGGGTTTTGCTGATGTAGGTTCGGCATGGACAGGGTTATCGCCTTATTCGGGAAAAAATGCTTACGACAAGCAGGTTATTGACCGGGGTACCTATAAGGTGATTATCCAGTCGAACCGCGACCCGATAGTTGCGGGATACGGATTTGGCCTCCGCACACAGGTTCTGGGGTATTTTATCCGTCTCGACTGGGCGCATGGTATCGAAAATAAGGTAATTTTACCCCGTATTTTCTATTTGTCACTCAATCTGGATTTTTAATAACCTGGTAAACATGGGAATAACTCAGATTCTGCTTCTTCTGCTGATCGGCCTTGTGGCCGGAATTGTTTCCGGAACCATGGGGGTGGGAGGAGCCATCATTATTGTACCGGCGCTTGTGCTGGTTATGGGCATGGGCCAGCACGAAGCACAGGGGACCAGCCTTTTTATTCTCACCCCTCCGGTCGTTCTTCTGGCAATGCTTGCCTATGCAAAACAGGGTTACGTTAACTATCGCTTCGGACTGATTGTGATGGTTGCCTTTTTTATCGGCGGCCTTCTCGGAGCAAAACTGGCTATCAGTCTTCCGGAACAGTTGCTGAAAAGGATATTCGGTATTCTGATTATTCTGGTAGGCCTTCGTCTTGTCTTTGGAAAATAAGCTTTTTATGTCGTTACGGGATTCTATTCATCAGCACAGCGAACAGCTTCTTGAGGAAATCATTGCCATCAGAAGGCATCTTCATCAGCATCCTGAATTGTCGTTTCAGGAGGTGAAAACGGCTGGTTATATCTGCTCCCTGCTGGATGCATGGGATATCCCCTACCGGAAAGGAATCGCAGGTACCGGAATTACTGCTTTTATAAGAGGTGCCCGGCCGGAGAAGAAACTTGTGGCCTTGCGGGCCGATATGGATGCACTGCCGATAGAGGAAAAAAACACTTTCTTTTTTGCATCCTCAAATCCAGGGGTGATGCATGCCTGCGGGCACGATGCCCATATGGCCGCCCTGCTCGGTTGTGCCCGTATACTGAAGGAAATGTCCGGCCAGTTTGAAGGGACCGTGCAGTTAATTTTCCAGCCGGGTGAGGAGAAACTTCCCGGGGGGGCATTGCGCATGATGGAAGAAGGGCTCTTCAGCGAACGGGAACCTGATCTGATTATCGCCCAGCACGTCGATCCGGAACTGGAAAGCGGTGTACTGGGTTTCCGCCCCGGTGCCTATATGGCATCAACCGACGAACTGTATTTTACCATAACCGGCAAAGGCGGCCATGCGGCCATGCCGCACAAAATAACTGATCCGGTGCTGATAACAGCACAGATTATTGTGGCACTCCAGCAGATCGTCAGCCGGAAAGGAAACCCCGCTGTACCCTCCGTTCTTTCCATAGGAAAAGTCACTGCCGCGGGAGCTACCAATGTGATCCCCGATCAGGTGACAATGGAAGGTACGTTTCGCACCTTTGACGAGCCCTGGAGAGCCGGAGCCCACAGTCTCATCCGTTCAGTGAGTGAACATACCGCCCTGGCAGGAGGTGGATCCTGCGAATGCACCATCCTTAAAGGCTATCCTGTGCTGGTCAACCATCCTGAATATACGGCATCGGCTATGGAAGCAGCTGTTCAGTATGCCGGTGAAAAAAACGTTGTGCCTCTTGATCTGAGGATGACATCCGAGGATTTTGCGTGGTACTCGCAGAAGTACCCTGCTGTATTTTATCGTTTCGGTACCAAAACTCCCGGAGCGCCAGCCCAGGCGCTCCATACGGAAGGATTCTCCATTCATGAACCGGCCCTCGCACAAGCCATGGGAGCCATGGCCTATATTACTCTGTACATGCTGAATCAATAAGGATCCGAATCCTCCGATATTGCTTTGTTTTCGCTTTGATATCCATAAAACAGGGTGGCCTTAAAAAAGGAAAGCAAGCGAACTAATGCAATGCGGGCTGAATGGCAGAGTTGGAATCCGGCTCAGTCCCTCTGAAACAAAATAAAAGCAAGCTATTTAGACTTGAGAATCTTCCAATGGATTGGGCTTATTCAATTTCAATCCCATTTTTTTTGATTTCATCCAAAAAACCAGACTTGTCGTTGTTTTTATCAATTAAAACAGGTTCAATCCGGTCATCAATTTGTCTTCTTAACTTCCAGAGCAATGGATTGACAAGAAAAAAGTCCTGTGAAACATGATTCACAACAACCGCCACGTCTATATCGCTATCTTCCCTGTTGGTTTCAGTTGCATAAGACCCAAACAGGTAAACTGATTCAAGGTCAAAATGCTGTTTAAGTAATAATTTATATTGCTTGACCTTTTTTATAGCTTCGCTTTTATCCATTGCTGCAGAGCTTTGGTTTTTTTAATTATATCAAGACATTTTTCGTAAGTAAGGCTTTTTAATAATCTTTCTTTATTTGAAGGATATCTTGCTTCAATATTCAAAGGCTCAATCCTGTCGATAAAATCTTTCTGGTCTTCGGAAAATTCATCATAAAAATCACCTTTTTTTGCCAAATAGGATAAACTGTGCGAAAATGGCGCTGTTTCTGATGTAAGGAAAGTATAGTATGCTTTGAATATTTTTTCTATGGTTTGATGACACAGGAAGCCGACATATAAGTACCTCCTGCTATTGAGCATGGCAATAGCTGTTTCAAGGTCATAATCCGAGAGTTCAAGCCAATATTTAACTCTATCATCCATTCAGGGAAGTAATCATACCCAAAATTAATGTTTTTTCTTCGATGGATAAAACCAAAGTTTTAATGCACCCTATAGGAGGATTACCTTTTCAAGCCGGATTGCATATCAGGAGAGTAAGCGAACTAATACGCAATGTTATGGTCTTTTTGGGGTCATCCGTGCTTCATCCTGCTGAAACGCATCAACGGGAACATTAATTTCAAATGATTTTTGTAACTTATACCAAAAAAATTACCTGTCATGAAAGCAATTGCAATCCCTCTGATGCTTTTGCTGCTTCTTTTTTCCTGCAAAAAAGAAGACAGTGAAGAAGCGGGTAATACCGCTACCTTCAGTGAAATCATGCTCATGGCAGCATCCGGGCAGAAGGCATATTACCAGCTTCAGCCGGTAAGTCTGCCATCTTACATTTACACGATGGATGACAGCATGGCCGCAAAAATCATTGCTATGGCCGATTTGCTGAATCAATCCATTCAGGTTTCCAGAAATCCTTCATTTGCCATCTCTTCCGGTATAAAAAAGGAAAAATTTTCAGTACAGGATGATTCGCCTGAGCAGGAAAAAGTGAAGTACACGGTGGAATGCTTTGATTTTCCTGCAATCCATTATCAATTTTCCGGTTTGTTGATCATTCCCATAAATAGAATGGCACCGGTGCTGCGCTCGTGAATGGCAAAAAGGAAAGGTTTATTGACGACGAAAGGTATTATCTCCGGTTCAACCGGTGCAGAGTTTACTGCAACGTCAACAACCGTAACGGCCGCCGCCTCTGTTCCTTCTTCGTTAACTTCCAGAAAGCTGTGGTGCAACACCTTCGAAATAAGCAGATCTTCGATTGGATTAATTCCCGAAAAATCGGCATCATCTGTAAAGGCAATCCCCATGCCCATTTTTGATAATACCTGGTTCAGAATAATCTTGTAGGTAAATTTGAGTTTCGGAAACTCAATCCTTAATTTCTTCTCCTGCAGCCCTGTTTTCCACTCAGCCCAGTTTTCGGAATTCAGGCAGTTCAATATATCGTTAATTGTTTTTCCTTCGTTTGGCAGAAGCACCAGCATGGCATAATTTCCTTGTCCGTAGGGCATTTCAGCCATAGCCAACACATCGTTGCGATAGTAAGGGAAGGTGTGTTCCTGTTGCATGAAGGAAGCGGTGACCGTTTTTCCTCCCGGGCAATAAAAGTTCTTTTCCATGGTATTTTTGGGGTCAAAGCTGTTGGTCCACATTCCTTTAAACCAGATGGCATTGACCAGAAACATCACTGTTGCCGGATCGATTTCCTGAATCACATCTTTGATGCGGTTATTGGTTTTGTCAGCTATCCATTTATTAATAGTGGCGGGCGCCTGCGGGGAGGAAAAATTGAGTCCCTGCACTGCTGCATCAAACCATGTTTTATTTACATCAATAAACGATGTCTGGACGTCAAATCCAAGCCTGTACCAGATGGAATTGGCAATCGAAAGCTGAACCTTCGGGTCCAGTGTGAGAAGAGTAGTTCGCAGGGTTTTGCAATAGGCATTGATTTCTTCCCTGCTCATATTGCCGTATCCAAGAACCTGCGCCATGGAATCGGCTGTTGCCCCTGCTGCTCCGTTGTACGTCATGGTTAAGGCTTCTGAAACGCTGTACGGAGAAATAAATACCTGGGGCTTGTTTTCTTCTTCCCTGCACGTAGTGCCAAACAGGTTCAGGGCAAAGGTATTGCCCGCCTGTACCAGGCTCTTTTGAACCGGTGTAAGGGTAATTTCCTTCATTCTGGTGTTTTGATCATCGTCGCTCTTCTTTTCGCAGGCCGGATTCAAAAGCAGAATGATTCCGCCTAAAATGAGATAAACTGACTTCTTCATATGCCCGTTTTTTATCTGTTTTATCTAAAGATACTATTTTTTGCCAAAAGGTTGCGTAACCTTCCGACGCAACCTTTTCCCACTTTTTATCATCTTACACTCAAAACGGCAGACATTTTGCAGTACCTTCGTTGAGATCATTGCCCCGGACACGTGGATCAACTTGAACATATCATTAAGGGCTGCCGGGATGAGGATCCGAAAGCACAGAAGGAATTGTACCAGATGTTTGCCGGTAGGATGTTCAGCCTGTGTTTGCGTTATGCCGACAATGAAGATGAGGCAAAGGACAACCTGCAGGAGGGATTTATAAGGGTTTTCAGGAAAATAAAACAATATCGTTTTGAAGGTTCTTTTGAAGGTTGGATGCGGAAAATTATGGTGAATATTTCATTGCAGAAGTATCGCGACAGGTTGAAAATGAATCCGGTGTATGAACTCGAAAGAGTGGGGGAGCAGGCTCCGGAAACTGCCTCCGACCTGGTGACGGAAAAGGATCTTCTGCAGATGATCAGTGAATTGCCTCCCCGGTACCGGCTGGTGTTTAATATGTATGCCGTTGAGGGATATTCCCACAAGGAAATATCGGAAATGCTGGGAATTACTGAGGGAACTTCCAAGTCGAATCTGAGCAGGGCAAGGGAAATTCTGCAGAACAAACTGAAAAAATATTCGGAAATTAATTACAGAGCAGGATAATACGATGAAACCGCAGGAAGAACATAGTATTGAAAAAACCTTCCGGAAGCTGTCGGATTACGAAGTGCAACCGCCTGCCGAAGTATGGAATGCGGTACAGGAAGCTCTGGGCAGAAAGAAGGAAAAGCGACTGCTCTGGATCCGCCTTTCCGCGGCAGCTGCTATTCTGGCTTTTGCTGTGCTCTCAGGATACTATCTCGGGCGGCAGAATCAGCCTGTTGCCGGTAACCTGCCTCAGAAAAACCACCAGACGACACCGGAAATTGCCACCGGAAGCTCAGCAATTTCTTCTGTTACCCCTCCACCGGCAGGTGAAAATATTCTTCCAAATGCCAGAACCAACATAAAAAAGTCAGGTATTGGCCCGACGGCAATGGAAAATACTGCTGACTATAATGAAAATCAGGCTGGTGAAGAAAATCAGATGGTATATCCTGAGGTTTCTTTTCCTTCACTCCGGAGAAAAGAACCGGCCATGGCCATGGCGTCGGATTGGAGGCTACCCGGTATCAGGGAAAAACTGTTGCTGGCATCACTGCCTTCTGATGAAGGATTTGAAGTAGAAACCGAAGAGAAGAGCCAAACTGAGTTTAGCCGTCATTTTGTTCTTGACGGACGGGCTGGTCCGGTACTAGCCTACCGGGACGTTCATGGCCAGACTACTGGCATGCTGGCTGATGCTTCGGGAACGTCAGCTAAAATTCAGGAACAGCCTCTTACTACCTATGCAGGATCAGTACAGCTTCATTATCAGATATCAAAGCGTATTTCCATAGGAACCGGCGTGGGCTACTCCGGTATGGGCCTGCAGTGGAAAGAGTCCTTCTCTCCGTCAGAATACTCACTCAACGGGGCCGACATACTGCAGAATAAGGAGTCTGTTGCTGTGTCCAATTCCTTCTTTGCGGCAGGAAATTCCCTGGGAAACATCCCATCGCTGGAAGGTCTTGCTTCGAACTCTCTGACATCAGGAACTCCGGCCGAACGTTCCCTTTCAGACCTTCAGTTTATTCAACAGCTTGGCTATGTTGAAATTCCTTTAATAATGAAGTACGCAGTCATCGACAGAAGACTGGGTGTTTCGTTTTCGACAGGGATTATCAACCATATTCTGGTCCGAAATTCGGTATATATGAATTCCGATGGCGGAAAAACCGATCTGGGAAGCACCGAAGGAATACGTGCATGGAATTACAGTGGTACGGCCGCTCTGGGGATTGATTACCGCCTCACCCGGAATCTTCAAATGAGCATTGAACCTGCCTTTAAATACTATCTGAATCCATCCAACACAACAGGCTCTTTTTCAACCCATCTGTTTTCGTTCGGCATTTATTCAGGTCTGAGCTATCTGTTTTAATTTCCGATTTCCGATTAATGAATTTCCGATTTCCGATTTCCGATTTCCTATTAATGTGTTTTAGCTTTTATAGCGTAATTTCGTAGAGGAAATTGGAAATTGGAAATAGGAAATTTCCAAAGATTTCCCATTTCCAATTAATGTGCTTTTGTTTTTATAGCGTGATTTCTTGCAGAAAATTGGAAATTTTCGGTGAGTTGTGATTCAATGGGTTTGCGTTCCGAATCAAAAAAATCTTAAATCACAACTCACAACTCACAAATTGAACTTAAACACCCGAAACGCTGGAACTTTGGAACATTGGAACCCTGGAACATTGGAACCATGGAACTCTGGAACCTTTCTACCCCGACCTACTGACCTTAATCCCCTACGGGGAAAAATTGATTTTTGATCGTCAAATCTATTGTCCTTCATCCCCTACGGGGAAAGAGCGTAAAGCGCAGAGCGTAAAGCGTAAAGAAATGGTGTTCATCAATTTATTCTCTGCTTAACGTTCTACCCAATTGTTTACTCGGG
>Ga0272448_1003122_pt1 | contig 19978 bp, 12 predicted proteins | sample YNPCB0191_FD_202220 | JGI IMG/M metagenome (GOLD analysis project Ga0272448, IMG submission 202220) | Hot spring sediment microbial communities from Yellowstone National Park, WY, United States - YNP-CB-019-1 | ecosystem: Environmental > Aquatic > Thermal springs > Hot (42-90C) > Sediment... | reverse complement strand
GCTCTCAGAGGGCGCTTCCGCCGGCGGCCGCGCAGGGGCCTGATAGGTCTGAACCGTCTCGCGTTCCACCGGCGCCCGGACTGCCTCACGGGCGGACTCCCCGAGAAAGTACTGGTTTATCGTCACCGGCGCCGACGGCTGCTGCGGCGGCGATATTACGGTGACGCTCGCAGACGGATCGTACGGGTAAAAGCCGCCTACGTAAACCGGCCAGATCATGGGGACCACGGCGGTTCGGCGCCGCAAGGGATCAATTGCCGGAGCCCCCGTATAGCCCGGCCAGCCGCTGACGGTCGCGCCCAACCGCTGCGGGAAGCTCGAGGGAATAGAGAAGGGCGCCGCCAACCGGGGAGCCGTGCCCGTGCCCGGGAAAACCACATTTCCAAAGCCGTGCGGTGAGCCGTAAGTGCGCCACTCGTAGCGGCCTCCCGCCACTGGGCCGCGTTGCGCCGCCCCCATCCCGGCTAGCAGGACCCCGCCGGCCGCCAGGCTTAAAACTCGCCGGATTCCAAGCTTCATTTCCGCCCCCACAACGAGCTTACCGCCGGCCGGACTTCGGAGCAAGCGCGCCAAGGCGGCGGGCGAATTATCTGCGGCGCCTGCTTGCACGCCAGCAATCTCGAAGGCAACAGCCGACCTGCTACCATGGCGGTAGGGTGCAACTCAGGGCCCGCGACGGCCGACCGCCGGATGACAACGTGCGCGCAGGCGGAGACAAATCGGGTCGCGCAGAAGGCAAGAGCCAGGTGGAAGGAGCATGGGGCCGGTCCCTGTTGGAGCGCTGACGGCCGCACTGGTCGGCTTGCTGGCTGCCTCGGCAGTCGACAGGCAGGAGCCCGTCTACAAGGTGGACGTCAGGCTGGTGCGCATCCTGGCCACGGTTAAGAATCTCGCCGGGGAGCTGGTAGGCGCTCTGGAAAAGGACGACTTTATCGTGCTGGATGAAGGCGTGCCGCAGGAGATTGCGGTCTTTGAACGGCGCAGCGAGCAGCCGCTGTCGATCGCCCTGTTGATAGACACCAGTCTCTCGACCGCCATCGAACTGCGTTACGAGACGGAATCGGTCGGCAAGTTCTTGAAAGCCTTCCTGGCCGAGGGCCACCCGCAAGATGCGGTGGCCGTCTACAGCTTCAACTACGACGTCACGCGGCGCACGGGCTTCACGCGTCGTGTAGAGACCCTGGAAGGGGCGCTAAAGCGGCTCAAGCCCGAAGGAGGCACCAGCCTTTACGACGCCATCTGCCTGGCCGGCGAGGAGCTGGAAGCGCGCCAGGGTCGCCGCGCGATCATAGTCATCACCGACGGCAGCGACACCACCAGTGCCCGCAGTTTTCACGACGCTTTGAGGGCTGCGCACATGGCCGACGCCGTTCTCTACGCCGTGCTGGTAATGCCGATCCGGAATGAACCCGGGCGCAACATCCGAGGTGAGAACGCCCTCACAGGCTTGGCGCTCGGCACAGGGGGCCGGGTGTTCGCCCCCAGCGTCGGGCCCACGCTGGACCAGGCGTTCACGGAGATCCTCAGAGAGCTTCGCACCCAATATCTGCTGGGCTTCTACCCGCGGCGCGTGCCGGAGGTCAAAGACGGCTTCCACCGCCTGGAAGTGCGCTTGCGACGGCCGGATTTGCGGGCCGCCGCTCGCAGCGGCTATTATGAGGAATCGGCCCCGAGGAGCCGCGGCTGGCGCCGTGAACGGTGAGCGTCACGGGATCCGCCGCGCCCCAACCTGCGGGAGGTAAAGTGGGATCCAACAAGAAGAACAAGAAAAAGAAGTCCGCAAAGTCCAGGGCGCCGGAACAAACCTTCGAAGAAGTGCGGTATCTGCGGCATTTGATTGACAACGAGATACCCGTTCGGGTGCGGCTGCGCAGCAACGAGGAGGTCTCCGGCACCATCGAGTACTACGACGCCTCTTTCATCCGCTTGACACGCGAGGGCGCCCCGAACCTTTTCATCTTCAAGCACGACATCAAATACCTGCATGAAGAGGAATGAGGCGCGCCGTGGCTAGCTACTTGGAGGCCGGCCGTGATATCGCCCAGCAGGCCGGCGCCCTCTTGATGCGCTACTTCGAGCGGGGCGTGGACTATCGCCTGAAGGGCGAGTTCGACCTGGTTACAGAGGCCGATCACGCATCGGAAGCCCTGATCATCGAACTACTGCGCTCTCGCTTCCCGACTCACGCCGTGGTGGCGGAAGAAAGCGGAGGCGCTCAGGCCGCGTCGCCGTTTTGCTGGTACGTAGACCCTTTGGACGGCACCACCAACTTTGCGCACGGGTTCCCCGTCTTCTGCGTGAGCCTGGCGCTGGCGCGCGACGGGGAGTTGTTGTGCGGGGTGATCTTCGATCCCTTACACCAGGAGTTGTTCGAAGCCGAGCGCGGCGCCGGCGCGCGCCTGAACGGGCGGCGCATTCAAGTTTCGGCGGTCGGCCGGCTCGCCGACAGTCTGGCCGCTACGGGATTCCCTAGCCGCAAGCGCCACCTGAACGTCAACGTCCATTTCTACTACCAGATGGCCATGCTTTCCCACGGTGTCCGGCGAGCCGGCTCGGCGGCGCTGGACCTGGCCTACGTCGCCTGCGGGCGGCTGGACGCCTTTTGGCAGTTCGGCCTCAACCCCTGGGACATGGCGGCAGGCATTTTGCTGGTTGAGGAGGCCGGCGGCAAGGTCAGCGACATGCAAGGGGCGCCGGCCTGCCTGCGCGGCCCGCATCTGTTGGCGGACAACGGCCGCTTGCACGCGGAAATCCTCGGGGTTTTCGGCGAAGTATTTCAGGGACGCTATCGCACGCCGCTGCCGGAGCTGCCCGCACGCTGATCGGGCTTCAGGCGCCGGACGCCGCCAAAGGTTGCTGCAAGCCCTGACGGGCTGCCCTGTCGCGCAGATTCTTCCAATGCAACCAAGCCAGGCTGACTACCCGCACCACTTCAGCCGGATCAAAAGGCTTCATCAGCACGTCATAGCCCCCCAGGTTTAGTACTTCAGCCCACAGAAAGTCATCCGCGGTGCGGGAGGCAACGATCAGCAAAGAAGGTTGCCGGGAGCGCTCCAGAATGCCGAGCACATCCTGCCAGGTTCCGTCGGGAAGCTCGCAATCGCACAGTATGACCGGCATGCTTTGCCGCTCAAGGAAGTCCGCGGCCTCGGCGCAGCCGCGCACCGTGTGTATGATCCAGTTTGAATGGCTAAACAAGCGGTGCAGGAAGCGGTGGTCGTCATCCACTGCGGTGACGGCTAAGACCTCGACGGCGCGCCCCGGCGAGCCCGGCGGCGTGGCGGCGGATAGCTGAGCAGCCAGACTGAGAAGGGAGTTGTCCCAGGCTCCGGGGCCCGGGGGCACGGCCAACCCGGAAGCCTGAGCCTCCGGTGAGGCGGCGAGACTCTGGCGGGAGCCTGGAGAGGCGTTACTGAGCGTGGTCGGCATTGGTCGAGCTCCTCTGCCGGGGAGATTCTCACATGAGTTGTGCCGCAAAGACGGCATTTCTCTAAGGTTTTTGCGGCCGGCAGCCACAGGTTGCGCGTCGCTGCGCCGCTGCCGCCGGCTCACCCCGATGATAGGCACATCCTGATGGATTAGAAAGAGCCTATTAACCTTAGGTCATCCCAGTAAATCGCCTTAGCAGCCGCTAACACAGGGACCACCGCCGGCCGTCGGGCGGCTCTTGTCCGGTAACTCGTTGCGCTACAGTGGAGTCTTGACGCCGACAGGGGGGTGGTCTTGTGTCCAAGGCCAAAGCTGAAATACTGGCCCGCATCCCGATGTTCGCCGGTCTGAGCCTCACCGAACGCGAGGCTTTGGCGGCTCGTGCGGTCGAAAAGCGCTTCGCGGCCGGCGAACGCCTGTTCTCGGAGGGCGAGCCTTGCACCGGTATATTCCTGCTGATCCAAGGGCGGGTGAAAATTTTCAAGACCTCAGGGTCGGGACGCGAGATCATGCTGACGGTTGAGCAGGCGCCTTCGACGGTGGCTGAGGTGCCTTTGTTCGATGGTGGTCCTTACCCGGCCAGTGTGAGCGCCATCGAGGACGTCACCGCCTGGCTGATCCGCAAAGAGGACTTCCGCCAAATCTGCCGGCAAAATCCGGATGTCTCCTTGAAGCTGCTGGCGGTTGTCGGCCGTCGGCTGCGGCAACTGGTCGGCCTGCTCGAGAGCGTCACTTTCGGCAGCGTGAGACAGCGGCTGGCTCACGCTCTGCTGGAGTTCGGCTCCGAAGCCGGCAGCGATGATTTCCTGTTGCCGGTGACCCACGAGGAGCTGGCGTTGCGCCTGGGTACGGTGCGGGAGGTGATATCGCGCAACCTCAGCCGGTTCCAGGTGCAAGGCCTGGTGCGCCTGGAGCGGCGCCGCCTGACTTTGCTGGATCGCGCGGGCCTGGAGCGCGAGGCCGAAACCGAGATTTGAAGCGACCGGCATGGCGCCGGCCGCTTCCCCACCTACTGAATCGCCATCGAGACCGTCGAGGGGCTGCTCACTCCGCCGATGGTCAGGACGACAGGCACTGTGCTCCCTGATGGTGCGTTGTCGGGAACCGCGACGTTCACCTGAAGCACGCCGGCTACAAATCCCGGCGCTGAGCCGGCGTATTCAATGCGTGCAGGGACGCCGCCGATTGTCACCGAGACGTCCTTGACGGGCCGCCGCAGCACATTGCCTGTGACCGCCCCGTCCTGTCCCGGAGGGTTGGTCTGACCCTCGCCGGTGGCATAGATCATCACCACCGAGCCCTTGGCGGCCGGATTCGACGGTCCGTTGACGGTGTAGTTCTGGTTCAGTATCGCCCCCTGGCCGCGACCCGAGGAGTCTATGGTGAAGATTCCCGGCGCGGTGTCAGCCACCCGCAGCTCCAGTGGGTCGGAGCGGACGCCCTGATACTCCACTTGCACACGCGTGGTGACGCGGCCCGCAATACCGTAAGGCACCACGCAGTTGATCTGGTTACGCGAAACGTAGATCAAGGGTGCGGCCAAGCCGTCAAACAACACTCGTGTCTCGGCCAAAACCGTGTCCACCAAACCGGCAGGGGTCAACCGCAGAGTGGCGGGGGTCGCCGGGCCTATGTTGGCGCCGCCCAGGCTGATTATCTCACCCGGGGCCACCGGCCCCGCAACCCAGCTCGCGCCGTTGACCACCGCTCCGATGGGACCGACCACCAATGCCGTCACTGTCAACGTGACGTTGATGGTTAAAGGACTGTTGGCCGCAGCGGGTGATTCGATCCGCACCGTGCCCGAGTAAGTCCCGGGCGCCAGCCCGCTGGGGCTAACAGAGACGCTGACCTCGGCGGTCGTGGTTCCGCTGGCCGGCGAAACCGAAAGCCAGTTGCCTCCGGAACTGGTGCTGGCGCTAACAGTGAAGCTCAGGCTGCCGCCCGTCGAGGTTACGGCGATTTTCTGCGCCGCCGGCGCCGCAGCGCCTTGCTGGTGGCTGAAAGTCAGAGAAGTGGGGTTGGCCGCGATGGTCTGCGCGGCCGTAATCGTGAGCGTGACGGAGACGGTCTGCGGGCTGTTGGAGGCGCCCACCGCCACGATGGTCACCGTGCCGCGATAGACGCCTTGCGAAAGACCCGCGCCGTTGACCGAGACGGAAACCGTGCCGGGCGTTGTCCCGCTGGCCGGGCTGACCGACAGCCAGTTGCCGACTTCCGTGGTGGCGCTGGCGCCGAAGCTCAAGGTTCCGCCGCTGCTGCTCACCTGCAAGGTCTTGGCGGCAGGCGCGGCGCCGCCCATAGGTTGTTCGAAACTGAGCGAAGTGGGCGTGATAGCCAGCGTGTTGCCGGTTGTCACGTTGACCGTGACCGGCACTGTCTGGCTGTTGGCTCCGCTGGCCGAGACCGTAATCGTGCCGTTGTAAACACCCGGCGCAAGATTGGCGGCGTTGGCAAAGACCGTCAGGTTGGCAGGCGTCTTTGCACTGAGCGGCGTGACGGCCAGCCATCCCGAGGGCCCGGTAGTCTCGGCCCAAGTGACGCTGAGATCCAGGGCGTCCGAGGTGCTGGTGGCTGCCAGGGTCTGCTGGGAGAAGGTCGGGCCTCCGGGCGAGAAACTGAACGCCAGCATGTCTGGACTCACGCTGACCAGCGGGTTGTTGCTTACCGTCAGCGTCACGTTCACAGTTTGCGTGGCGGCGCCGCTGGTTTGCGGCGTCAGCGTGATCGTCCCGGTGTGCGTACCCACGCCCAGCCCGGAGGCATTGACGAAAACGCCCAAGGTCGCCGGCGTGGTCCCGGAAGTCTGGCTGATGGACAGCCAGTTGCCGGTGCTGGAGGCGGAGGCCGTGAAAGTGATCGGAAAGCCGGTCGAGGTCAGGGATATGCTCTTACCCGCCGGCGTAGCTTTTCCAGTCTGGTAAACGAAACTCAGAGCGTTCGGGCTGGCCACCAGTACCGGAACGTTACTGACGTTCAACGTCACGGGAACATTCAGCGGACTGTTGGCCGCACCGGCGGACGTAATGACCACGGTCCCGGTGTAACTGCCGGGCGCCAGAGCCAAACCCGAAGGCCCGATGCCGACGCTGACGGTGGCCGGCGTCGTCCCGCTGTTCGGGTTGACGGTGAGCCAGTTGATCCCTGGGGTGCTCACCGAGAAGCCTACGGCCGTCCCTGAGCTGGCTATGGCTAGGGACTTGGCCGCCGGGGCCTGCCCGCCAGGTTGCACGTCGAAGCTGAGTGAGGCGGGCGTGGCGCTAATCAGCGGGTTGGTGCTCACCGTGAGGGTCACCGGAACCGTAACCGGGCTGTTTGAAGCCTGCGGGGCAGTGATCTGGATTGAGCCGTTGTAAGTCCCTTGACCTAGTGAGGCCAGCACCGACGGACTCACGCCCACCTGTACGTCGCCCGGCGTGAAGCCGCTTACCGGCGTCACCACCAGCCAGTTGGAAGCCGAACTGGCCGTCACGCTGAAGGCGATGGAGGCCCCGGGACTGGCCAGGGAGAGGATTTGCTGCCCAGGGGCCGAGGTCCCGATCTGGTAGTAGAAGGCAAGGGCTGAAGGCGTCACGTTGAGCGGCGGGCTGGCGTTCACAGTCAGCGTCACGGGCACTTGCAGTGCGCTGCCGGCGCCGGCCGGCGGCGTCAACGTGATGAAGCCGCTGTAGGTCGCAGGAGACAAGCCCACGGTGTTGACGCTCACCGTAAGCGTGGCCGGAGTCTGCGCGCTGGTAGGCGTCACTGTGAGCCAGTTGCCGCCGCTGGTGGTGGTGGCCGCCGCGCCGAAGCTCAACACGACGCCGCTGGAAGATCCCACCGTCAGAGCCTGACTCACAGGCGCCGGCCCGCCTATCACGTAACTGAACGAGAGCTGGCTAGGCGTGGTGACCAACTGGGAAGCCGCTCCTACGGTGAGCGTAACGGGCACATCTAGCGGGCTGTTGCTAGCCCCGGCGGCCATGATCCGTACGGTGTAAGTGCCGGCTTGCAAACCCGTCGGCGTCACGAACACCATCACCGAGCCCGGAGTGCTGCCCGCCACGGGAGAAACCGTCAGCCAGGGCGTCGCGCCTGCCGGCAGCACAGCCTGGGCCGTAAAGTTCACGGTGTTCGGGCTGGATTGGATCGAGATAGTCTGCGGGATCGGGAACTGGCCTCCCTGCGAGTTGAACGACAGCGAGGCCGGGGTGACTATGAGCGTGTTCTGTGCCAGCAAGGATCCGGCGGCCATCCCGGCAATCAGGAGCGCCGCCCAGCGGGTATTCTCTGAAACTCGTCTCACGTTGACCTCGGTGCGGAAAGATCTTGGGCTGGCGCCGGCGGAGATCCCCACCGCAACCGCCCCCAATCAGTTTAAGCAATTCGTGCACCGCAGCGCCCGGGACACAGGAAGCCCCGAAAGCCGTGCGATAGCCGCTTAGCTTCATGGCGAGCTGGGCAAAGCGGCCACACTGGCTGAGGCGTTCCGGTACAGTCTCCCGCCGAAAGCACCTCTATGGCCGCGGGGTATCCGAGGGCCGGCAATCGGCTATACTGAAAGCGGGTCCCGCTGGGAGCCACACCCCTATGATCCGCAGCCGCAGGCTTCTGTTATTGATCCCCCTGGTAGTAGTGTTGTCTTCGGTTTTGGGCGGACTGCTCAGCCCCGCAGCGGGCGGCGCCGCCGGCGCTTCAACCGATGACGACGTAAAGGCCAGCGTACGCACTTTCACCAGTATTTACAGCGTGGTCGAGCAGAACAACGCCAGCCGGCTGGATGCCGAACGCGCCATTTACAAAGGTGCCGTGCCCGGCATGCTGCGCACCCTGGATCCGCACTCGAGCTTTCTGGATCCACGCGACTTCCAGTTGATGCGCGAAGAACAAAAGGGGCATTACTACGGCGTGGGCATGCAAATCGGCCCGGACCGCCACCTGCGCAGCGGCAAGACCATAGTGATCGCGCCCTTCACCGGTTCGCCGGCTTACAAAGCAGGCATCCGGCCGGGCGATGTGATCCTGGCGGTAGACGATAAACCAGTCGAGGGGTTGTCACTCAACGAAATCGCCGACATGCTAAAAGGCCCTCGCGGCACGCCTGTCAAGGTGACTATCGGGCGCGAGGGCCAACAACAGCCCCTGATATTCCATTTGGTGCGCGACGAAATCCCGCGCAAGAGCGTGGAGGATGCGTTCTGGATCCGGACGGGCGTCGCTTACTTGGGGATCTCGCAGTTCAGCGAGACGACCAGCCGTGAGGTAGAGGAGAACCTGCGCCGGCTGGGCGAAAGCCAAATCAAGGGCCTGATCCTGGATCTGCGCTCCAACCCCGGCGGCCTGTTAAACGAAGGCGTGGCGGTGGCCGACCGATTCCTGCAAAAGGGCCAGATCATCGTTACGCATCGCGGGCGCGCCTCCGCCGAGAAACCTTACGTGGCTCGCCGCGGCAGCGCCTACAGTTACCCGATCGTCGTGCTGGTGGACCGTTACTCGGCCTCGGCCGCGGAGATCGTCGCCGGTGCGTTACAAGATCACGATCGGGCCTACATCCTGGGCGAAACCACCTTTGGTAAAGGATTGGTGCAGACGGTATATCCGCTTTCTGAGAACACCGGGCTGGCTCTGACCACCGCGAAGTACTACACGCCCAGTAATCGACTGATACAGCGAGATTACTCGCACATCTCGTTTTTTGATTACTATTTCCGCAAGAAAGAGGATACAAAGAATCCGCAGGACGTCCGGATGACCGACAGCGGCCGCACAGTCTACGGCGGCGGAGGTATTACTCCGGACGAGAAGTTCACCGGCCCCAAGTTCAACCGCTTTCAGCGTGAGCTGGCGCGGCGTTACGCCTTCTTCAATTTCACCGCCCGTTATCTGGGATCCCGCAATTTGACCCTGCCCAAGAACTGGCAGCCGGACGCAGAGATACTGAACGAGTTTCACCGTTATCTGCTTGATGAGGGCTTCCGGTTCACCGAGGCCGAGTTCGCCGAGGTCCAGGATTGGCTGAAGCTCCAGATCAAGCTGGCCGTCTATTCCAGCGCCTTCAGCGTGGACGAGGCGCGCCGGGTCACCATAGAAAACGACCCGGTAGTGGCGCGCGCCATCGAATGCCTGCCCAAGGCCAAGGCGCTGCTGGAGAACGCGCGGCGCGTGGTCGCCCAGCGAGTGACACGCTAAGTTGTCCGGCGCCCCCTTCCCGCCCCAGATTACGGTGCTCGATGCGGGCGGGCAGTATTGCCACTTGATTGCCCGCAAGGTGCGCGAGGCCGGCGTCTACGCAGAGGTCTGCCCCAGCCACACACCCGCCGCACAGCTTGCCCGCCGCCGCGGTCTCATAATCTCCGGCGGCCCCAGCAGCGTCTATGAACCCGGCAGCCCCACGGTGGATCCGGCTGTATTCGCTCAGGGAGCGGCGGTGCTCGGGATATGTTACGGCCACCAGTTGATGGCGCAGCTCCTGGGCGGCAAGGTCCGCAAGGGCGAGCACGGGGAGTACGGGCTGGCCATTCTGGAGCGCGTCGAGGCCGATCCCCTGCTGGCCGGCCTGCCTGATAAGCATGAAGTCTGGATGAGCCACCGCGACACGGTCGCGGAGCTTCCTCCCGGATTCCGCCGATTGGCCGCCACCGCCACTTGCCAGGTCGCCGCCATGGGCGATGCCGCGCGCCGGCTTTACGGCGTGCAGTTCCATCCTGAGGTCGTGCACACCCGTTATGGCCGGGAAATCCTGGAGAATTTCCTGTTCGGAATTTGCGGATGCCGGCGCGACTGGGACCCCCGTGGGCGCGTGGCGGAGCTGGAGGCTCTCATCCGCCAGACGGTCGGCAATCGCAACGTGTTCTTCTTCGTCTCCGGCGGGGTGGATTCAGCGGTGGCCTTCACGCTCTGCCTCAGGGCTCTGGGGCCGGCGCGCGTCCGCGGCATATACGTAGACACGGGTCTGATGCGGGAGGGCGAGACCGAATTCGTGGGCGAGCTGTTCGGCCGGCTGGCGCCGCGTGCGGTCGAGCTGATCAACGCCCAGGCGCGTTTTCTGAGCGCGCTGGCCGGCATATCGGATCCGGAACGCAAGCGCCGCATCATCGGCGATGAATTCGTTAGCGTACAGCAGGAGATTCTGGAGAGCGAGCATTTCCTGGAGGGCGACTGGATCCTGGGTCAGGGAACGATTTATCCGGACACGATCGAATCCGGCGGCTCAGCTCAGGCGGCCGTCATCAAGACTCATCACAACCGCGCCCCGGGCATACAGCGCTTGCTGGAAGCGGGCCGCGTGGTCGAGCCGCTGAGCTGCTTTTACAAGGATGAAGTCCGCCAGATCGGGCGCGAACTAGCTTTGCCGGAGGCTTTGCTTGAGCGCCACCCGTTTCCCGGTCCGGGTCTGGCAATCCGCTGTTTGTGTGCGGAGGCCGAAGCCTCGCTCGAACGGCGGCCGGAAGGTTGGCTGGCGCCGCTGCGCTCGGTGGGCGTGCAAGGAGATTCGCGCAGCTACCGCGCCGTGCTGATTCTTGAGGATTCACCCGCCCCGGAACGCAAGCTGGAAGTCCGGGCCGCCGAGTTGGTAAACAGGATCACGGGCATCAACCGCGTGGTGGCGCGCGCCGGGGGCCGGTCGCCGCTGGGCGAACTTCGCGTGCGGCCTGCCGGGTTGACGCCGGAACGTCTGGCTCGCCTCCGCCGTGCCGACGCCGTGGTGCGCGAGCTCTCGCATCGCCGCCGTTTTGACCGCGAGGTCTGGCAGTTTCCGGTAATCCTGATCCCCTTAGGTCAAGCGGGCCGCCCGGATTCCGTGGTTCTGCGCCCGGTGGATTCCGTTGACGGCATGACCGCACGCGCCGTAGTGATGGATTCCTCGTTGCTGAGCGAGATCACGGCTGCTCTGCTTGATATCGAAGGCGTCTCCAGCGTCTTTTGCGATCTGACGCACAAGCCCCCGGGCACGATCGAGTGGGAGTGAGCTGACGGCTTCAGCGCATCAAGTGGTCCCAAAGCCGCCCGCAGGCCTCCGTTAACCTGGCTGCGTCGGCCGCCAGCAGGTAACCCTGAGCAGCCAGCTCGCGCGCCGCGGCCGTAATTTTCGCCAGGTAGGCTTCACGATCGGCGTACCGTTCCTCGATCGAACGGCGTGGATCCCGCAGTTTCTCGCGCTCGGCGCGTGTGCGCGGCAGAGGCAGGAAAGACCCTGCCATACTGTAGATCTCATCCGGTGCGCCCAGCTCCGGTGCGCGGAGATTCCACCCGGTGTAAGTGGCCAGCGGCACCGCTATCTCAGGCAGCCGGATGCCTGCCAGCTCGTTTCCGTCTTCGTCCACTTGAGGCACCAGCACCGGGAACTCCTTGCCGATCTTCGGCGGCTCGAAACTGATGATGCCTGCGCTCAGGAATTCCGGGCCGTAGTCCACACGCCAGGCCTTGTGTATCCGGCTTGGCAGAGCCAAACCGGGGATTCTCGGAAAGCGCACCGCCTCCAGCGACACCAGTTCTCCCGCTTCCAGGCGCGGGTAACGGGAGGGCGGCGGCTCGACCCCGTCGGCCACCCACTGGTGCATGGCCTTCAGCAGAGCTCTCATGGCCCAGCGGTAGTCGTTCGGATTAACCAAGTTCTGCGTGCCGCTGCGCGCCGGCGGAAACGCGGCCGGAGAGTGCTGCGTTCCGGCGAACAGGTAGATGCGTGCGGTGGGCGGTAATCGAGCGTCGCGGCGGCCATCCGGCGTAGTGTGCGTAAGCGACGCCGCCCGCCCGTAATACTCATAGGACGAATTCGTGTAAAAGATCTTGGGAACCACGCCGGCTTTCATGGCGCGCGCCAGTAACCCGTCTTTGCGCCCGGTGACCGGATCGGTCTCCTCCAGATCGCTGAAAGGAAAGATGTCGGTGGGATAGAACTGGTTCATGAACGGATGCGCGTCGCGCGAAGGCTGCGCGAAGCGGTGATTAAAGCTGCCCCGTCCGCCGCCGGCCACGTGCGCGAGGATGCCGTCGAAAACCTGGCGCCCTCGCTCGTCTTGATTGAACCCGTAATAAAGGAAAGTGCGCAGGAAGCGGCCGCTCTGCGAAGTTCCGACACCGATGGCGCGCTTCAAGAAGCGCGCCTGGTCGGAGAGCTTTACGTGCTCGGGCGCGCCGCCGTACTTCAAGAACGAGACCAGATCACGTACCCCTGCCGGCCCCAAGCCCACAATTACCGGATTGCGGGCACGATATACCACTTCATAAATCTTGCCCGGCTCGAATCCTCCCTCCGCCCAAACGCGCGTGCCGTCCGGCACTATGTCGCCGAACTCCTCCCGGGCGAACCGCCACCGCCCGCGCGGGATCAGGTTCCGCGGGCCCTCAACCCGCGCCCGCACCGTCAACTGCGCCTCGGGATCGTTTAGGTCCGCCGCCGGGTAGGCAATCATCGTGCGATCAGCCAGCGAGAAACTGCTTACCCGGCGATCCGGCACGTACTCAGAGCGGACCATGCCCGTGATGGGGCCTTGGCGAGCTTGCGCCGCCGGTGCGAACAGCCTCAACAAGTCGCGCTGATCCGGCACGTCGAACTGCCAGCCCAGCCACACCAGCGTGTAGCCCTGCTCCAGCAGCCAGCCGTCGCCGAAATGCTCCGCGGCGTGCGGGTCGTTGGAGGGCGCGGCGAAGTTGAACTGGCGCAACAAGTACTTATTGCCGCGGTTGGAGACCTCAAACAGGATCGTCCCGTTACCCAGGCGCGGATCGCGCGGTTTCAGCACGTACAAATCGGCCGAGAACTCCACGCGTCCACGAGCATTGCGCGGCGCCAGGTTCAAATCGCTGATAATGCGATTGGCCTCCAGCGCGGGATCCACTTCGAAATACGCTCGCCCCGCCAGGCGCTCATAGGCGCCGGACTTACCGAAGACGCGGCCTTCCAAGACATCGCTGCGCTCGCGGATCTCGATGCGCACAAGCTCCGCCCCCGCCGTCGCCGCCACCAGCAACACGCCTGCGCCGATCCTTCTGAACATGCTGCTATTAGAAGGCGCGAAGGACAGGCAAGTCAAACCGCTCCGCGCCGTTCACCACAGCAGTAGAAAATCTCCCACCTGCCGGGACCCGCCGGCCTCCGGCAGGTCACAGAAGTAAACCGTGTCCATCTCCGCGAGCACGAAGTGTTCACGTAAGCGGGGCGGCAAGTCGCTTTTGGGGTTCAACAGCCAGATCAACCTGCCGCCCCGCGGCAAAGCAATCGGAAGCGGGGTTGATCCTTCGACTCGCTGCTCCAGGCGCGAGCCGCGCCAAATGGTGGCCACTGCGGGCGCCGGCCCGGCCAGCGTCTTGCGGTCCAGCACCACGAGGGGAAGGTAGTGGTAGTAGTAGGCCACCTTCCGCCAAGAGGTCAGACCCCGCTCCCAGAGGATGACCGCCAGCCGAGGGTGTTTCCGGGTAAGCTGATCAACCGCCCGCAGCGTGCGGTCATCCAGCGAAGCGGTAAGGCGCACCTGGTCCAAAGAGATGAAGGCCAAACCGCTGTGGAGGTCCTCCAACCACCGGTGCACGACTCCCGCAACGCCGCCCGAAGTCCCGGCGGCATGGTACCAGCCGCGGTGCAGAAACACCAAGCCGTGCAGGAACAAAGCCGGGACCAGCAGGAAGACCAATCCGTGTCCCCGAGGAGGCGGCGATCCCCGAGGTCCGAGCCGCATGGCCCAGCCCGCCGCCAGCGCAATCACCGCGATCAGCAGCACCGTCTGGCTTGCAGTCGCTAAACTGAACGCCAGCCACAGCGCCGCCACAGTGAGCATCCAAATCAGTCCATGCCAGCGGGAAGCGCGTGCCTCGACCTCATCCAGCGCCCGGCTCATCAGGCATCCTCCCACCAGGCAGACCACCGGTGACATGGCCAGCGTCTGGCCGGCATCGGCCACGTGCACTAGCAAAGCAAAAGCCAGAGAGGGCAAGAACCAAACAGCCAGAAACAACCACTGCTCCCGGCTGAGAACTGCGGCCCGGCCGCCACGCCAGACCAGCGCCAGCGGCAGCAACCAGGCCGGCAACCCTACGAACGTCCAAACCAGCAGCCGGGACACAGTAGTGCGCCACATCGCCTCGCCGGCGCCGAACAGCGGGGAGGTCAATGCGGCCTGGTCCCGCAGATACTTCCAGCACAGCGCGAAGTAGTCCTTCGCTCCGCCGGAAAGCATCATCAGCGGCGCCAGCCACGCGAGCACCGCCGCCGCCAGCACCGCTAGCCCGAGCAGCCCATGGCGCCGTCCGGCCTTGGCGCGGAACACACTCGCCGCCCACAACGGCAGCAGCAGCAGCCCAAGCTCCGGTCGGATGCCCGCGCCAACACCTAGCACTCCGGCGCTCCAGAACAACCAACGCCGCTCTCCCCGCCAGGCGCGCCAGCACGCTGCCGCAACCGCCACCGAGACCACGGCAAGCTGTATCCGTACAGCCGAAGTCAAGCCCGCATACCAAAAGGCGGGGTAGAACAGCAGCAGCAGCGCCCCGCAGAGCCCGGCGTCGCCCTCGAAAAAAAGGTTGCCCAAGCGATGTGCCAGTAACACGGCAGCCAGACTGCCAAGCAGCGCCAGCACGACGAGCTTGCTTTCAGCGCGCTTGAAACGCAACGCGTCCAGGACCCTCATCTGGAGCACAAACAGCGGGTAGCCCGGCGGATGCGGCTGGCTGTGCCGGATGTCAAACTTGCCGACCGCCCAAGCGAAGTTCACGTCGTCGAACGAATACAACTGGCGGGGCGTCAGCGGCAGTCGGGTGGCGGCGATCGCCGCTGCGAACAGAATCACCCCCAGCCATGCGCGCAGTCGCCGGCTCATGCCTTCGGTCTCCTGCGACTCACCGCCATCCAGATCAATCCGCCGCCCAGCGCGCCCAAGCTCGCCAGCCGCGCCAGCAGCATTTCCAAGCCACCCGTGTAGGTCAGCTCAATCCGGCAAGGCCCCTCACAGTCCGGTTCGATCACCATCAAACCCAGGCCGTCCGCGGAAACCGGTCGCCGCGCGCCGTTTACTCGCGCCTTCCAGCCGGGATGATAACTGACGGCGATCGAAAGCGCGTGCTCGCGGCGCAGCTCGGCCGTGATCTCGGCTTCGTGGCGATTGCGCCAGCGCCACCGCGCCTCCGGCAGTGCGGGGTCTTCCAGCGCCGCCACGAAGGGCCGCAGCGGATCCACGTCCACCGCGGTCGCCAGCGGCTGCCGCAACAGGTCCCGGCGTCGCACCACACGCGCCAGCGAGCTCGTCCGTTGCGGCACGGCATAAACAGCGTCATCTGCTTCCCGCCAGACCTCAGGCAACACACCGTGAAACTTCGCGGGGTTGGCGAACGGCTTGAAAGCCTCGCGGCTCGCCACACCTCCGACCGCCACGGCATGCACGCCCAGCGTCTTCAGCCATAGCACCGCCACCTCGCTCTCGCGCCGGCCCGCGTTCATCCCTGAGTAGATCTGGAAAATCGCCGCCGGTATCCAGGGATTCGTGATGCCCTGCTCGAATCCGCCTCCCAACTGCGGCGTATCGGTGAAGGCGTTCATCCAGAAGGAAACCGAGCCGGGCGCCATCACGCGCCGCTCGCCCAGGTTCTGCTTGAACCAATTCGCCAGGCGGTACTCGAGGGTTGAACTCATGTCCACGGGCTGGATCAAATGTCTGGCAAACCGCCGGTAATTGCGGAACTGGATGGCGCCCAACACCACCAGCATCCCGGACAAAGCTATGGCCAGCGTGCGCCGCGGCGCGGCCAGCAGCCTGCGCAACCCCGCAGCGGCCAGCAGTGCGATCCCCAGCTCCATCTCGAGGTGGTAGCGATGCGGCTGGGGCAGCAAAGCAATGTCAGTCCAGTAAGCGGTCAAGGCCAGTGCACCCGTGATCAGCGTAAACAGCACGGCGAAATGCGCCATTTGCGAAACCCGCGCCCGGTTCAGCGCCTTGCTCACAAGAACCAGAACCACCAGCGCCAGCAGCCAGCAAACAAGCTGCCGAAGGCCCATGCGATAGTCCCCGCCCACACGCTGCGCGTTCATTCTCACGGCGGCGAGCGTCGAGGGCGGAATCCAGGGGGAGGCCGCCAGATATGCGTAGATCACCAGCCCGGCCGCCCGCAGCCACGTCCGCCGGTCCGCTCTGCTCGCCAACAGCCAGGCAAACATACCCGCGGCCAGCGCCACCGCTCCCAGCCAGTTTGTAAGCACCACAGCCGCCAGCGACAGCGCGGCCGCCAGGTACCATCCTGGGCGTCGCTTCTCCAGCGCGCAGGCCGCCAGGACCACGGCGACCGGCAGCAGGGCCAGTGAGCTTACGTGCGGTCCCTCACCGTAGTAGACCAACGCGTGAAGACGGCGCGCGTACCAGGGGCTGCCCATGTCGGCGGCCACCGCCGGGATCAACAAGCCTGAAGGCGACAGAAGGGAGAAAGCGAGGCCGGATGCCAACGCTGTCAGGCGATCCGCGCCGAGGCGCAAAGCCAGCCAGAACAGGGTCACGCTGCCAAGGCAATAAAGCGCCGTGGTCACCGCGTGATGCGCCAGCGCAGGCGAAATACCGCCGGCGGCCGCCACAAACGCCACCACCAGGTGCAGCAAGGGAGGGTAGCTGTTCTGGAATGGGACGCCCGTATACCAGAGCGGAAACCAGCTAAGGTCGCGCCAGTTCTCGATTACGTAGCGGCTGATGGCGACGTAAGCCGCTTCGATCGAGTGCAGGTGGCGCGTGTATTCGGTCCAGAACAGCTCGCGGCAGATCGATGCGTTGACGGCTGCCAGCAGGGCGACGCAACCGGTTGTCCGCCATACGCTCGAGCGCATTAGCAGCCCGCCATTATCGCAAAGGCGCAGGCGGCCGGTTAGCGCACGACGGCAAGCGGCCGCAGACGGGGTCCGGCTCCGCCTCAACCCACAATGCCGCTGACGTCCACAAGGTACATCTGACGCCCGCTTCCGCCGTGTGGGGAGTCGAAAACCACCATGCGCCCGTCCCGGCTGGCCCTGGGATGAAGGTCGCAGCGCACAGGCCCGGTATAGTTCGGCGGCGTGTAATAACGGCCCAGGCTGTACGCTTTGCCGGTCTCGACGTTGTACAAGTAAAGGTGCTGGTTGCGATCCCGGTCCGGGTAGGTGTCACTCAGAATCCACCGATTCTCCCGCAAGTATGTGACGTGGCCGTTCCTGGTCATCACCTCCGGCGCAAAGACACTGATTCGGTCAGTCTTATCCTCCCAAAGGTAGAACTTCTCACCGTGGGTGGGATTCCAGCTCCAGACCAGCAGGGTGCGCGAATCACGCCAGGCGTAATGGGAGGCGCTCAAGATCTGGGAGGAGAGGAAAAGATCGCTGCCGTCGGCGTTCGCGCTGAAGAAACGCGTGCATAGGATCTGCCGGTCGTCCTTGTCTCTCCACCGATGAACAAAGACAAAGCGCGACCCGTCGGGGGCGATCTGCATGTGACTCAACCAGTGCAGCAAATACCGGCCCCAACGGCAGTGCGGGGAGGGAATCTTGAGCACATCCTCGAAAGATATGATCAGCTTGCGCGCCCCGGTTTTCATGTCAATGCGCCAGATGCCCGAATCTGCCGGCGCGGCGCCGAGGTCAATTTCCCGGCTGGGTGCATAGCGCGTCTCCGGACGCAACCTGGGGAAGTCGGTAGTCAAAGCCCAGGCGCCGTCCTCGCTGATCGTGTAGATGGAGGACGGCAACGTCCGCCGCTTCCCGGTCTTCACGTCCAGGATGCGAGCTACGAACTGATCGCCCTCGCGGTCGTTGTAAAGGATCTCACTGGGAGAACCCGGCAGCCATTGCAGCATCGAGCCCTGCTGCCAGCTCCAGGCGCGCGACTCGCCCAGTTCGATCCACCGGTCGTTATCCTTGAGGTCCACCATGCCCACTTTAACGGCGTCGTTGGGGCCCGGCACGCGATCCTCAAAGTCAACCTCGATGCCGAGTACATACCGGTTGTCCGGGGAAAACTCCAGTTTGTCGTAATAGCCATACCAGTGAAACTTGGGACCTCTAGTAATCGGGCGCACCGCAGGAGCTTGGCTGCCCCGGACGTTACGGGCCGCCATAAATGCCGCAAGCGCTTGTTTCAGTATTGTGCGACGTCTCATGGTTCTCCTTCCTTGTTGCTTGCAAGGCGCGGCGCGCGGCATGGCTTGCGTCGTGCCCGCCAAACTAACGCACGCTCAACAGCAGCAACCAGTCGCCGTCGCCGGGCGTTTTCAGTTTCACCGCCGCGGCGGGCTTCAAGTGACTGACAGGATGTCGCGCTCCGGTGCGCGGGTCAATCCAGGCGGCGCGAACCGCGCCGGTAAACCGACTGAGATTCAACGTCACTTCGGGATTGGCAGGCAGGTAAACCAGGGCGAAGTCGCCGGTGCGGGAGCAGGCCGGCATTATGTAAGAACGGAACTCGGGATCCTGCGGATCCTCCGCCAGCAAACTCCGATCCGGCCTGAGCTTCCACCACTCCAGCGAGTCGAACACCGCCCGCAGGACCTTCATCTGGCGGGCGCCCGGGTAATCCAGGCACTCCTGCCAGGGCTCCGCCGTGCCGCTGCGCGGATGGTCCAAGGGGACCTCCGGCCGGCGCGCCCAGGACCAAATCCCGTGCGCTCCGTAGGTGACGCCGGCCGGCGGCGCAGCCAGCAGGCTGTAATAGGCCGCCCGACGCACTTGGGCCTCGCCGATCGGCTGCCGCGTGTGGTAATCAATGTGAGCCTCGTAGTTGATTTCGCCGTCAATCACCGGGCGCGGCGGCTCGAGCTTCCATCCTGCGGCGCACCCCTGAGTGGCGTTCCACTCCCACTTCTTGGCGTTGTTGCCGTGGCCGCTCTGGTACATGAGGAAGTCCAGCCAGGGCTCGTCCTTCAGGCCCGGCCAGGGGTCCTGCATGCCGCGGGGGTGCAAGGTCACCGGACGCCTGGGGCGGCTCTCAGGGAACACGGCACGCCCGATGGTCTTCCAGCGCTCGGCTTTCTCCCCCCTATAGTCGCCGTCCCCACCCAGGATCCAGACGACCCCGTAAGCCCCGTAGCGCGCCACCATATATCGCGCCAGCATGATGGCTTGGTGTTCGGGCAACACCTCACCCGGGCTCTCGCGGTCTTTCGAGGTCAGAGCCCATAACAACACGCAACCCCCCACCAGACCATGCCGGTTGACCTCGCGGACCTTCCGGTCCATGCGTTGGAAAAACCCGGGGTGGATCTGAATCTGATCGGTCCCGCTGAAGGCGGTCTGTCCCAACTCGTCGGCACGGCCCGCGCGCCACTGGGTCATGACCATCTGGATGGCGGTGAAGCCCTTAGCCGCCCGGTCCTTGAGGTAGCGCGACCACTCCTCTTCAGTTGAAAGCAGGGCGCCGTTCCAGGCCGTATCGCCCAACCAGAACCAAGGCGTGCCGTCGGCGTGCACAAAGTGGCGGCGGTCCGCAGAGAGGCGCGGCGGACCGCGGCGTTCCAGGTCGTTGGAGCCTGCGGCCGGATAAACACGGAAAGCGCCCGATTGATTGTGCAGTCCGGCGTCGGTCGGGTCGGAAGCCTGGACTCGGTATCTCCACAGGCCCTGGCGTTCAGGCGA
>Ga0272448_1003121_pt1 | contig 19980 bp, 22 predicted proteins | sample YNPCB0191_FD_202220 | JGI IMG/M metagenome (GOLD analysis project Ga0272448, IMG submission 202220) | Hot spring sediment microbial communities from Yellowstone National Park, WY, United States - YNP-CB-019-1 | ecosystem: Environmental > Aquatic > Thermal springs > Hot (42-90C) > Sediment... | reverse complement strand
TATTGTTACCCAATCTTCCATACTGACCACCTTTCTTCCTCCTATCAGTTTTTGATAGGAAATATTTTATTTCAGGTGGACTACTTTTGGTGAAAAAACTGGGTTAGTTTAGCATGAAAATTTACACCTGTTTCTCCTCTGCTCCCACTGTATGTGCGTAGAGAAGTAAGGAACAACACATGCACATAATCATAGCACAGGCTGATACAGAAAGGTTCATAATCCATTGTACCACATTCTCCACTTTCTTTATTATTCCGAAATGGTTGCCTCCCATGTTACACTAAGCCTACCATGCAAGAAACCATTCGCTCATCCCGTCATCCTGATATCATTGAGATACGAAAAGCACGTGGCTGCACACGTATATTCGGTATACCCTTTTTCCTCGCAGGCCTTTTTATCATACAGATACCCTTTGGTATTATTCCTGTGAATATTGACAACGAACCTCTTATCTTCTCCCTGGTCTTTCCTCTTGGCGTTGCCTTTGCCATTGTAGGTTGCCTGCTAATGTTCAGTAACCATGGAATCATTATTGACCGGAGTCAAGGCATTGTCATAACATGGTGGGGGTTACTGATTCCTATGAAACGGAAAACATATCCCCTCACACTCTTTGACAGGATTACGATTCACGCTCATCATGGAGACCATGATGCTGAAGAGAGGTATTCTCTCACCTTTGTCGGAAGTCTTCACACAGAGTCCCTGACTCTTATGGAACATAGTACATATAAAGAGATATATACAGCAGGAGAAAGACTTTCACAGTTCCTCCATAAACCTGTAAAAGATATGACGCGCACAGGTGATTAAACAATTGAAACTGATAATAAGAATGGAAGGAAGATATTGGAAGGGGTCCCATGACATGGGACCCCCTGTGTTTACGACCTTATAGCTTCACAACATTTGCTGCACTTGGGCCTTTGGGTCCTTTGACCACGTCAAATGACACGCGTTGTCCCTCAGAAAGAGACTTGAATCCACTGTCCTGAATAGCAGAAAAGTGTACAAACACATCCCCGCCATCATCCTGCGTGATAAAACCGAAGCCTTTTGAGTCGTTAAACCATTTTACAGTTCCGTTAGCCATGAACTGCACCTCCTTTGTGTAATGTGAAGCGTCGGAACCATGTTACATGCTACAAAGTTGTGAGGCTTTGTGTAAAGAATAACAAAGAATTCCTGAAACTTCGTTAGGTATTATCCCATAAATAAAAAAATAAATCCACAACTATTTTTTTCATTCTATCAATACCGTATCATCGCATCCGGGAACGCACAATCTTTATGACCTTCTCTCGTATGTCTTGAGAGAGTTTATATCTATCAATCTCATGTTCCAGTTGAGCAAAAGTAGCATATCCTCCGAGATAGCTGTTCATGCGCATAACAAGAGGTGATGCAACGAATTCCTCGTCAGAAGGAAAGAGTGCCTGAATTTCCTTCATGAGTGCAGGAATGCTCCTCACATAATACTTCTGGTGATACCCTTCAGCAGGGTAAAAGGTACCAGCCGGAAGGATTTCTGTGAAGAGTTGGGATCTCAGTGTCCTTTCTCTCTGTGCCTTTTCTTCATAAGCAATCCGTTTTTCCTCACCAGTATGGTAAAAAACAGCAGACATGTACTGGCGTGACCACGAACGGGTTAATGGTTCATGGCTCTCCCAGAAGATAGTAAGAAGCTCTCTGTATGATACCCGTGATGGATCATACTCTATTTCAACTGTTTCCGTATGGTCACCAAGGTTATGGTATGTAGGATTTTTTGTTGAACCACCGGTGTAGCCAACACGCGTTTTTATCACACCAGGAATAGACCCGAACTGGGCCTCCACACCCCAGAATCAACCTGCAGCAAAGGTAGCTCGTGCATACGACTCTTTGTTCTCTTCCTGCACAGGCTCACTATGCGCCGCCTGTGACATGAACGACTCCGCATGGTGTGTCGGGGAGCATCCATTCACCATCACTGCTACTGCAATCATCAGAAAACCAAAAACAATATATCCAGCTTCTATGTCCATTGAGAACTCTATACCTCCTGAAGAAATGGTATATGTAATATAAGCACAATTTTGATTTTTTCAATGAGCCATAACAATTGCTCAGTTCTTTGTGTTATAATTGCCTATGCCATACATGGCTGATTTTCACATCCACTCGTGCTACTCAAGGGCAACAAGCAGTAATATGGTACCGGAAAGCATCTGGAAATGGGCACAACTCAAGGGCATTGCTATTATGGGCACAGGCGATTTCACCCACCCCCAATGGTTTAAGGAACTGACAACAAAGCTGGAACCAGCAGGAAATGGTCTCTTCTCCTTGAGAGAAGCGTACCAGTCTCACCATATCTTTCCATCATGCAGGGCAGATGTCTTTTTCATCCTTACTGCAGAAATAAGCTGTATCTACAGTAAAAAAGGAAGAACCCGTAAGATTCACTGCCTGATCTTTGTCCCTGACTTTGAATCAGCAGCACGTATCAATATTGCCCTCTCGCGTATAGGGAACCTCTCTTCCGACGGACGTCCCATCCTTGGTCTTGATGCCAAAGACCTGCTCACCCTTGTCCTTGACAATAGCTCTGATGCTGTTCTCATACCTGCCCATGCATGGACACCACATTTTTCTGTTTTTGGTGCAAGTTCAGGGTTTGACACTCTTGAGGAATGCTTTGAAGAACTGACCTCCCATATCCACGCCATAGAAACAGGACTCTCATCAGACCCCTCTATGAACTGGCGCCTCTCTGCCCTTGATACAATCACCCTTATCTCAAACTCTGATGCCCATTCAGCCATCAAGATCGGGAGGGAGGCAAATATCTTTGATGTTGGCCCATCGTATACAGCACTCATGGAAGCCATAAAAACAAAGAAAGGCTTTCTCGGAACCATCGAATTTTTTCCTGAAGAGGGGAAGTACCATTACGACGGACACCGTTCATGCGGGGTGAGCCTTTCGCCTGAAGAAACGATACACCACCATAGATACATATGCCCGGTTTGTGGCAAACGACTCACTATAGGTGTCATGCATAGGGTCACTCTCCTTGCTGACAGGGAAGATGGGTTTAAACCTCATGGTTCGCCTGAATACCGTAACCTCATTCCCCTTCCTGAGATACTCTCTGAAGCATTCCATACAGGCGTGGGAAGTAAAGCAGTCATGGACGTTTACCTGACCATGCTCGAACAGCTGGGCAATGAATTTTTCATCCTTCTCCATGCACCCCTTGATGCCATTGAGCGTGTCAGTTCACCAATCGTGAAAGAAGCAATAAGGAGGGTACGAGAGGGCAAGGTCTTTATTGCACCAGGATACGATGGTGAATATGGCAAGATAAAGATCTTTGAAGAGACAGAGAGAATAACGATTAACGGCCAGATGAGGCTTCTGTAGTATGACGATACTCGACGGGCTCAATACGTCTCAGACACAAGCGGTAACAACAGTAGAAGGTTCTGTCCTTGTTGTGGCAGGACCGGGGACAGGAAAAACCCACACCATTGTCAGAAGAATTGCCTATCTTGTGGCACAGGGTATTCAACCGGAACATATCCTTGCTGTTACATTTACGAATCGCGCAGCACGGGAGATGTATGAACGGACATACGGGCTCCTTGGCAGCAGGGCACAACCAATCTTTATCGGTACCTTTCATCGCCTGGGTCTTACACTCATGGAATATGTTCTGGGTAATGAACCCCTCCTTTTGGGGAGAGACGAACAGAGAGACCTTATAAGGTCACTCACAGGCTGTACATTGAAAAAGGCTTCTCAGCTTGTGGAAAAGATATCTCGCATGAAAAACTGCGTTGAGGAGTATGACAGGGACTTGATGGAACTTTTAAGCCTCTACGAAGCGGCAAAAAAAGACAGAAGTGCCTGTGACCTTGATGATTTGCTCATCGTCCCCCTCCAGATAATGCAGGAGCAATTGGATTCAGAAACATTCTTGTTCCAGTACATCATGGTTGATGAATATCAGGATATAAACCCTCTCCAATATCAGTTCATCAGAGCTCTGGGAAGGAGAACCCAGAATATCTGTGCAGTGGGCGATGCAGACCAGTCCATTTATGGATTCAGGGGGAGCCATGTTGAAAATTTTCTCAATTTTACTAAAGACTTCCCTGGTACACAGCAGATTATACTCACCAACCATTATCGCTCCACTGAAACAATCCTTTCTGCATCCCGGCATCTCATTCAACATAATTGTACACGCATTGACACAACCCTCATGCCTGTCAAAGAAAGAGGGGTGCCTATCACCATTCTTTCCCTCCCTGATGGCAGTCATGAAGCCTTTACCATTATTGAAGAGATAGAAAAAAGAATGGGGGGTACGAGCCATTATCAGCTCATGCAACACAAGACTCCACACAACCAGGGGGAAGTGTCGTACCGCTTCTCAGACTTTGCTATTCTGGTGAGAACGAACATGCAGGCAGCTGCCATTGCCCAATCATTAAAAACCTCAGGTATACCGTTTCAGAGAATCGGCAGAACAATAAATGCCCGAAACAGAGAGCTCGTCAACCATTTACGCCATGTACTTGAAAACCCTCCGGAAACACTGACCTCTGATTATATTCTGAAAGACATAGAAACGTATAGCCATATGCCTTCTGAGGACACGGAGCTTCTTGACAATCTTTTTGTTGTGTATCATAGCCTTCCTCCCCGTGAATTCATCCGAACCATCATCCATGAGTTTATGCTCCGCTCTTCAGGCGATGAGTTCAATAGCACAGCTGATGTCGTGACGGTCTCAACGCTCCATGCTGCAAAGGGACTTGAATTCATGGTTGTCTTCATTGCTGGCGTAGAGGATGGGTTTATCCCCTACCGTACGGCACGGGAGCCAATAGACATAGAAGAAGAACGAAGGCTCTTCTATGTTGGCATGACACGTGCCCGCGAAGAGTTGCTGATTCTTCACGCCCGGGAAAGATTTCTCTATGGCGAGCGCCGTATGAGAACACCGTCTCCATTTCTCAATGAAATCCCCGAGGAGTATGTTCATCACATCGTTGTACCCGGGAGGATACACAAGGATAAAAAACCTGATCAGATGGAACTCTTTTCATGAATGAGAAGCTTGACTTAACGATCCATGGGGCTTATGATTCCTTGACAGTGGTGACCAATGATTGATGTCTCTCTCATACGCAAACTCTATGATGCAGCAAGCATGCAGCGATGGAATGATAAGATTCGTCCTGTTGAACTCAGGGAACTTGATAAGCAGGCACACAAGATGCTCATTGCCTATTTTCTGGCAAAATTTGAGGAACACAAAGAAGGGTTTAGCTGGCTTGACATCATTGAGGGCGGTCTTTTTGAATTCCTCCAGCGACTTGTCATTACCGACCTTAAACCGCAAATATTCAATCGAATCAAGGAAGACAATGACAGGTATCAAAAACTCAATGATTGGGTCTTCTCACAACTGAGTCCCATGGTCTCTCCGCTCGGAGAGGCATTCAATAGACAGTTCAGGGAATACTTTGTTGCCACCGATGATACGATCAACAAAAAGATTCTCAGCGCTGCCCATTTTTATGCAACCCGATGGGAATTCCATATCATAGAACGGGCAAACCCCGAGGGTTATGAAATACGCGAGATCAGGCGTCACCTGCAAAGCAAACAGGAGCGGTACTATGACCTTGTGGGCATTCAGCAACTTGCCCTCTACGAACACTACAGATATTTCATTGACCTCTGCGGTCAATTGCGGTTCCAGTTACGGTGGAGCCACATTAATATGGTACCGAGGGTCTCTGTGCTCGGTCATATGCTTGTTGTGGCTATCCTGTCATATCTCTTCTCAATCCAGAATTCCTTTAGCCCCCAGAGGTGTATCAACAACTACCTTACAGGGCTCTTCCATGATCTCCCTGAAGTGCTCACCCGCGACATTATCTCTCCTGTGAAGCGGTCTGTAGCTGGTCTCGATGAACTCATAAAATCATACGAGAAAGAAAGGATGGAGGAAGAGGTCTACAGGCTCATCCCTCCCGAATGGCATCAGCAAATGAAGATGTTCACGGAAGATGAATTTACAAGTATCGTCACTATCGATGGTGTGGTCATTCCGACCTCTTCCGACATGATTGGGCAGCAATACAATGACGACAGGTACAATCCACGGGATGGTGAGATTGTAAAAGCCGTTGATGACCTCGCTGCATTTGTAGAAGCCCAGATTGCCATAGAGAATGGCATAAAATCAAAAGACCTCGAGGCAGCAAAGACCTCCATACAGGAACGGTATGCCCATACCGTCATTGCAGGTATAGACATTGGCCAGCTTTTTAAAGAATTCTAACATACGCAATGGACACGGTATATTTCTCTGTATTTTTTAGATACGTGCACTAACGATATGGTGGTTGACAAGAGAACGAAAATACTCATAGTAGAAGATAACCTGGTAACACTCAAGGATATATCACGGGTATTGCAATCTGCTGGATATGCAGTACGAGAGGCAACAACAGGTGGTGAAGCATTACAGATGGTTCATACTGATAAGCCTGACATTCTCATCCTGGATATATATCTTCCTGATACCATAGGCTATGATGTGTGCCGTCACATAAAATCAACGCCCGGTCTTGAAGATATTTCCGTTATCTATCTCTCATCAACCCCAACGACCGATGGCATGAAGATGGTGGGTTTTGATATCGGTGCCGATGAGTATATAGAGCGGCCCATTGGAGAAAAAGAGTTTCTTGGCCGTATACGAGCCATCGAACGAATTCATACCATTGAAAGGGAACTCAGAGAATCTGAAGAACGATACCGTATTACCATCGAATACTCCAATGATGGTGTCGCCCTTATTAACGGCGACAGATACGTATATGTGAATGACCGTTTTTGCACAATGTTCGGTTATAATACAAAAGATGAAGTCGTTCACAATAGCGTGTATGACAATATCTATCCTGACGACAGGGAAGGTGTCAGGGATGCTATAAGCAATCTCGAAGAGGCGCTACGTCCTCCCCGGTTGTACGAATTCAGAGGCCTGAAGCAGGATGGCACCATCTTATATATCGAAGCCTCCATCACCCAGATTATCTACCATGGCGAACTCATCATCCTTTCGTTTCTGAGAGATGTAACAGAACGGAAAGCAGCTGAAGAGACCATCAGACAACTTGCGTATCATGATGCCCTTACGGGACTGCCAAACAGGATACTCATGCACGACCGTCTAACCATTGCGATGGCACGGGCAGAGCGTACACACAAAAAACTTGCACTCATGATGCTCGACCTTGATAAGTTCAAAGAGGTGAATGACACCCGTGGTCATACAATAGGTGACCTTCTGCTCAAGGCAGTGGCAGAACGTCTTACACAGAGTTTGCGCAAGAACGATACAGTATCTCGCCAGGGCGGCGATGAATTTATTGTTATTCTTCCGGATCTGAATGATAAGAACGATGCTCTGAGATTGGCACAGAAGATTTTACATATCTTTCATACGCCTTTTCGTTTAATTGACCATACCATCTCTATCAGCACCAGTATTGGAATTGCCCTTTTTCCAGACGATGGGATAACTGTTGATGAGTTGATCAAGCATGCTGATAGTGCCATGTATGAGTCAAAAAAGAAAGGGCGGAATCAGTACCACTGTTACGAAAAAGACCCCTCCTCACGGTAGTTGTGTACCTTTGTATAGTGTACCGACTATGAGATTGTGCGTGTGGCTTCTGCCTGCTATTTTTTATTCTTCCCGATGTATTTAAAGGAGAGATTGAGTCTCACACGGTACTGGCTCACCTTTCCCTTTTCAACGGTTACATCCTGTTTTACCACTTCTGCAATCCGCAGATCTTTCAGGGTCCTTGCTGCAGTTGCCACAGCATTGGATGCCGCATCTTCCCACGACGTGTCGCTGGTTCCAACAATTTCAATGATACTGTATACGCTACCGTCCATAGTGCCTCCTTATTTGTTCTTCGTATCCCTTGCTAATGCTACAGTATAGTGAATACATATGTCAAGCAACAAATGTACGACCCTGTGATGCTATCAATGAACGTGGGTCATGTAAAAAAATCAGTTGCAAACGGTAGAGGAATTACACGAAAATGAAACAATGAAGCGGGTTCTCACAGTTGTCGATGCCATTGGCATAACAATTGGCATTGTTATCGGCGTTGGCATCTTCAAGACGCCTTCTTTAGTTGCCCTTCATACAGGTCATAGTGCTATATTCATCTCCGTGTGGATTATGGGAGGCATATGTTCACTCATTGGTGCTTTGTGCTACGCAGAAATGGCAGCTGCCTATCCTCATCCTGGAGGAGAGTATCACTACCTTGCTCGTGCCCTGGGAAAGAATGTGGCATTTCTCTTTGCATGGGCACGGGTAACAGTCATCCAGACCGGCTCTATCTCCATGCTGGCATTTATACTGGGAGATTACCTGTCCCAGATACTCTCTCTTGGTCTTTATTCTTCTTCCATCTATGCATCGCTGAGCGTGATCATGCTCACTACGATCAATATCATTGGTATCCATGAAGGTAAATGGGTACAAAACCTGTTGACGGCAGTTACGATTGCTGGACTCCTCTGTACTATACTGGCAGGTATATTGTGTTCCACCTATCCCCTCCAGTCCTCGTCGGTTGTTCCTCGCCCTTCCCCACCCATTGGACTTGCAATGGTCTTTGTGCTTCTCACCTATGGCGGTTGGAATGAGGCAGCATACATTTCTGCAGAGATTAAGGATGTACAAAAGAATATGACCCGCTCTTTGATGTGGAGCATCGGCATTATCACGGTTCTCTACGTACTCACCAACATAGTCTATGTTACAACGCTTGGTATGAATGGTCTTGAGAAAACGCACACTGTTGCGTTCGATGTTATGTATCAGAGTGCCGGTCCACAGACAGCGCTCTTTATTGCTCTTCTCATAAGCATCTCAGCACTGAGTACAATCAATGGTTCCATTATTACGGGTGCCCGTACAACCTATGCCCTTGGCAGGGAATTTCCGCTCTTTCGCATAATGGGCACATGGAATGAAAGAACAGGAACACCGGTCCACGCCCTTTTGCTTCAGGGAATTATTTCTTTGCTCCTCATTCTTTTCGGTTCAGTGACCATGAGCGGTTTTGTAACTATGGTCGAATATACTGCACCTGTGTTCTGGCTCTTTTTCTTCCTCTCCGCTTTTTCACTTATAGTGCTGCGGGTAAAGGAACCCTTAACACACCGCCCTTTCCGTGTGCCTTTCTACCCGTTCATACCACTGGCATTCTGTTGTGTGTGTCTGTATATGCTTATCGCAAGCATCCGATATACAAGGACCGGTGCTTGTGCAGGCATGGCAGTTCTTGCAGCCGGCATTATTGTTCTTTTTATTGCCAACCATTACCAAAGGGGAGGTTCATAATATGGGAACATACATGAAGGTAATGTGCCTCGTGTTTTTCTGTTTCCTTCTTACAACGTCGTGCTATGACATTCCGAAGGAGAAGAAAGAACCTGATGTAATCTTTGCAACCACACCCCATAGAATTGTCCGGGAAATGTTACAACTTGCCCATGTGACAAAGGATGATGTGGTCTACGACCTTGGGTCCGGAGATGGCAGAATCGTTATTGCCGCAGCCAAAGATTTTGGAGCCCGTGGAGTGGGTATCGAAATTGATCAGGAATTGGTTCAAGAGAGTATGAAGCATGCAAAGGAACAGGGTGTCTCAGACAGGGTTACATTTGTTGCCCAGGATATTTTTCAGACTGATATTAGTAGGGCAACGGTAGTCACTCTCTACATGCTCCCTGAACTCAATACAAAACTCCTTCCAAAACTCTTAAAAGAGTTACAACCAGGTGCACGGATTGTTTCTCACAAGTTCGGAATCAGTAACTGGAAGCCTGATATGACCCTTGAAGCCTATGACAGTAAAATTCTATTCTGGACTGTGCCTGCAGTTACTCACGGGGAATGGCATCTTACTCTCACGAACGAAAGAATGCATCGCACTGCTACACTCAAGCTCAAACAGCGTTATCAGGAGACTACAGGGACTTTCAGTGATGGTACCAGGAACCTGAAAATATCCCATATAAAAATTTACGGTAAAGAGTTCATGATGACAGTGGCGGATACAAAAAGGAAACCGTGGTTTTTATTGGAGATAGAAAGCACGATTCATGGGAACACAATGGCAGGAACAGCACGGTTAACTGAAAACAATGTGTCTTCCCGGTATATTGTAAAAGGCTTTAAGGTATCACAGTAATGTGTGCCTCACCTCTGTAGTACTCTTCTAAGCGCAGAAAGCAATCGTGTAACATTCTCCTTACGTGCTGTATGTCCCATGAGCCCGATACGCCATATCTTTCCTGCAAGGGGTCCCAGCCCGCCGCCAATCTCGATCTTGAATTCGTCTCTCAGGCGGCGCCTCACTGAAAGTTCATCAACCCCTTCAGGCACGCGTACGGCATTGAGCATGGGGAGACGGTAGGGTGCATCCACGAGCATGGTTAATCCAAGCTCCTCCAGTCCCCCTACCAGTGCTCTATGACTTTCTTTATGTCTCTCAAAGACTTTTTCTGGCGTCTCTTCAAGAATAAGCAGGAGTGCCTGGTATAAACCGTAGAGCATATTCACCGGTGCTGTGTGGTGGTATACCCTATTCTGACCCCAGTAATTGGAAATGAGCGTGAGGTCAAGATACCAGTTGGGCACCTTTGTTTTGCGTTCTTTCAGCTTTGCCATTGCCTTTTCAGAAAAAGAAAAGGGCGCAAGACCGGGAGGGCATGAGAGGCATTTTTGCGTACCGCTGTAGAGGCAATCGATGTTCCAGTCATCCATGCGGACTTCTATGCCACCGAGACTCGTCACTGTATCGACCAAATAAATCGTATCAGTCCCTTTAAGAAGCATCCCAACTTCAGCAACAGGGTTTCTCACGCCTGTTGATGTCTCAGCATGGACAATAGCAACGATTCTATATGATTTCTCCCGTATCTTCTTTTCCACTATATCAGGTTCAGCTGGAGCACCCCAGGGAAATTCTACAACATCAACCTGTCCGCCGAGTCTGGTTGCTACATCCTGCATCCTCATGCCAAAAACACCATTCAGAATGATGAGCACCCTGTCACCCGGTTCCACAAGATTGACAAATGCTGCTTCCATACCAGCAGAACCTGTGCCAGAAATGGGAAAGGTAAGGTTATTTCGTGTATTCATAATCGTACGGAGAAGATTTTTCAAATCTTCCATGATTTCAAGAAAATAAGGGTCAAGATGGCCTATGGTCTTTTTGCCGAGTGCTCTGTAGACCTCAGGCGGCACACAGGAAGGACCAGGCCCCATAAGGAGAATCTCTTCAATACCTTCCAGCATATTTTTCATCACATCCTCCTCATCAGCACACCCCATCCATGGAGAGGCATTTATAGAATGAATTATTTTTTATCGACAATAAAAGTGCGAAACGCATCCTGGGGCAACAGGTAGTATGTTCCTGTGGCTTTAGAGCATACTTTTCCCTCCGGCGTTTCTATACGTGCACTTAATTGAACCTCTGGCCCGTCATGTGAAATAATGCGACAGGAGACAATCAATTTTTTTCCTACGTATGCAGGTCGCAAAAACTTTATTTTTATTTCTGAAGTAAGGCCCATCTGCCCGGTGAGGTTATAGGTTGCCCATCCCATAATCTCATCAAAGAGTCCTGATTGAATACCTGCATGCATAATATTGCCAAAGGCAACAAAAAGTTTTGATGCCTCATACTCAGTGAATACTTCCTGCGTTTCCTCATCCAGATAAAACTTCAATTTTAAACCAATGGGGTTTTGCGTCCCACAGTAAAAGCAGTCTGGATCATGGTTCCAGTGGATCAATTCTTTCTTCATAGCCACCTCTTAGTAATCTACAAATACTGCTACATTATTCTAATATTATCATGATTGGAACTCTATGAAAAGTCCCGATCATTGTCCAAAATCCTTTCATTGCTTTCATGTAAGGATTTTGTTAGAATCCCTGTACTGAACACCAATGGTTGGAATACTCATATGGCTTTATATACTGATAAGCATTTTTGGGGCGGGAATATTCTTGAAACCCCCTCTCGAAATGGAACGGACAATCATAGGCATTGCACTCCTCATATCAGGCCTTCTTGTTTACAGTAAAAGACGGGATATTGCAGAGTTCCTAAGAAAGAAAAAACTTTCATAAAAAAATATACCATGCCTCACAAAAGGTAATAAAAATGCTGAAAAAGCTGTAACGTATTGCGAGGTATTGCTTTTTGTTATACTTTGTGAAATATTGACAATATGAAAGACACCATTGAAGTTATCATGCATCTGGTCAAGGATATCCCCTTCTTTGACTGCTTTAGTGACGAAGAGATTGGTATTCTCCTGGAGAGGGGTTCGTGGATAAAAGAAAAGCCCGGTACCCGTATTATTACCAAGGGGGAGACAGATTTTCGCATGTTTATTCTTGTTATGGGACAGGTAGAAGTGGTTCTGGATGAGAAGATTATAGCAGTTCTCAGCGCCGGGGATATATTTGGTGAGGTGGGACTACTTGGGGCTCCCCGTGTTGCTGATGTTGAAGCCAAGACTGAGTGCTTGATTTTAACGTTCAATGCGGATAGCCTCAACGACCTTCCCATAGAACTACAGCTAAAATTACTGAGACGCATCCTGCTGGTTATTGTAATGAGGCTCCAGAGGCTTAATCTGCGAGAATGGCTTCGCCATCCCGGCAGGAAAGGTGAAACATATGCTGGTAGCGGGGAAAATAAGATACCTTCAGGTTAAATAACTTGTTATCAGAAGAGGTTCTTGACGGTATACCCTCTTGTTTGACGATTCTACATTCATGCCTTCCGTAATGCCTGCCTGCTTCTATCTTTCCTTCTATCAATATCACGCCAATTTGGCTCATCATCATTGTAATCACCCATAATTGATTTCTTATTTATTTTCTTGTTCCAAAGGTCTCTTCCAAGCCTACCTTCCAGATGTCGCCTTCCTTGAACATTTTGAGATTCGCAGGTCTTTCTGCCTTTTTATATTGAATTATAATCTCAGCCTTGTTTCCTTCTATTTTACCCATTTTCCATGAACTTTGATTCAGGATAAGATCAGGGTCGAAATTTTCAAGATAGCTATCCCAGTAAGCCTTTGCTATTGTTCCTCCGCTTTGAAAATCTTTCTTAATTTCATCTTTTGTATAGGCTTTGCCTTCTTGTGTAGAACCCTGTTTTATAATTGCCTTGTAGGTATCGTCAATAATCGTAGCCTTTGATTTTTCCGTAAGATGCGACCATATACGCTCATAATTCTTGAGTTTCATCATTTTAAAAAGACCTTCTCCTGAGGCAAGTATGGCATCCATCTCCTTTTGTTGCGCTAAAATGGTTTTAAAAAAACCAAAAGATAGAAGAAAAAATAGTATACAAAATAGTACTGTGATTTTTTTCATTTCAGCAAAAAATAAGGCTGGAATATAATTCCAGCCTTAGCATAAATTTTGTCAAATTCACGTCTGTTTTTTAATGGTGTGTTGTTGTCGTTGTTCCACCACCAGCACTTGCTGCTGCTACTGCTGCGGCTGCTGCTGCAACGCCGACTGCTACCGCCGCAATCGTTCCTGCGCCAACGCCTGCTGCTGCACCGGCTCCTGCTGCTGCGCCTGCTGCTGCTGCGCCTGGGGCAGCTGCTCCTGCACCGGCACCTGCTGCGCCTGCACCTGCTGCACCCTCGGCTTGTGCAAAAATAGAAGGAGGTAGTATAAGACTAACCATAAAAAATAACAAAGATAGTACAATAATATATTTCATAATTATCAACACCCCCTTTTTATATTATATTTAATTATTTAAATACATCTTCCCTATCTTTGTCAATAAAAATCTTTGTATTCCTTCCCATAAAATCAAAAAGATTATTATGGTGTTCAATATCCTGGGCAACATCCCTTGTCCAGGGTGAAAGGGAATAAGAGTAGGCAGTCTTTGAATCAGCCCCTTTAAATAGCCGTAAAGGAATTGTGAGTGAAACACCTTTATCCCTGTATCCCCTATTAAAACGATCTGAAAAAACTGATGTATTTGTAAAACTATACCATGCAGAAATGATAACACCGTGAATAAACTTTGATACAGTAACCTTTATGCCTTTATCGCCTGCTAAAAACCGCCCTGCTTTTATATCTATTGAAACCTCATGTTTTGGAATATTGATTCTTGAATTAAGAAAAGCTGTTTTATACCACGATTTAATATCATCTTTGAATTTCAGAACATTATCAGGATCCCGTTTTTTTACTAAACTGCCACTCAAGCCAACCAGAAATCTCCCTCCAAAGAATGGCATGGCACATTCACCATCAAACCCCGCATATTGAATCTCCAGTAATCCGCCTGCAATCCTTCCGTATATTTCATTCTTACCTTTATAAATCTGGTCAAACATTAACCTTCCTAATGTGATATTCTTTTTCTTATAAAGCGTAATATCTGATCGTACAGGAATAGACAGAGGTTCATTGGTTGTTGAAATATTATTTAAGGGGTAACCTTCAAGGCCTGCTATGAATGAGCTACCCTTCCACGGATGGTAACTTCCCCAGACAGCAACACCAAGTCTATACTTAAAAAAACCTGAGGGGTCATTTAAAAAAGTCTGAAAAGAGGGTCTGATGCCATATCCAAAAAGTTTTTCATGCTTAAGTGGTACTTCACTGGATTCAGCAACGCTCGTATCTATCCTTGACAAAAAGAAAAACTCATTTGCTGTGATTTTTTCCCTCGAAAATTCAGTTATATCTATCCGTGAGGTGGTAAAGGTAAAAAGAGGTATCCTGTTATCAGTAATTGTTATATGAATGTTCCCTGTGTGTTGCGGTACAATTCTGGAAAGTATCTGGACAATAACACCGATTGCCTTTGTATTATAATAATACCTGTCATTCTGTGCTTCTATCCACAATTCTTGCCTGTCTTCTATCACACCAATATTACTGAAACCCGATTCATGAAGTGCCTTCGCAATCCTTTTGGAAAGCGGACTTGCCATGTCTTCCTTCTTTTCTCTATAAGGGTGATCATAGATAGGAATAAGGGGGCGCCCTATATGAAAAGCCGTTGAAAGATTAATCCCTATCTGATCACCTCGTTGGTAACTTAAATCTATCTCTGCCCATGTGAAGGGTTTCCATCTCAACCCATAATTAAAATGGGAAGAAACTGGTTCTTTAAAGTATTTCTTCTGTGCAGGATCCTGCGTCTGTCTATGATACCGAATGGGGTTATACTCAATCATAAGTGCATATTTATCGGAGATTGCCCACTGGATACCACCAAAGAACTGGCTGTCCTTCAGCCAATCCTTCGGCGTCTGAAAGAGTTCAATCTTAAACCCTTCTCCTTGAGAAGCAAGTGGCCTTTTACCAAAACGCCCGTTGCCAAAACCAATAGTAAAATCAAATGGATAGATTTGCTTGCTCGCCACAATATATTGTGATGCATAGAGCCGTGTCCCATGGGGGTCCATAATACCAAGGGCCAGGGCAGGTGCGTACTTTCCTTCCCTTAAAAACTGGTATTTAAAGTCAATCGCCTTATCTTTATAATTTCCATATCCCCTCCAGTTGGGATCCTGAGGAGATGCCTTTACGCCGAGTACCTCTGTAACCCTTCCGGTAATCTCTAACCTATCCAGAATGCTCATTGTAATGTAATAGGATCTATAAGGGTCAATCTGGCTTATTCCTACCCTGTAGGAATTCTTTTCCATTACCCGTGCAGTGGGTGTCTCCATGAGCCCTGTCTCCCCCCGGTTGGAAGGATAGGTAAAGGGTTCATCGTCTGCAATAAGGTGAGCAAAAGGCAGGAAAGAAGGAATAAACACAAGCAACAAAAATAATATAGAAGAAAGGCAAGACTTATTGAGAATATTTTGCACTATTGCCTGTCAATTGTGAAGGTATAGGAAACAAAAACTATGTATTCTCTTCCAATGATTTTTATACATCCCTGATGATTGCAGGTTAATATAATGCCTTAAATACTCCTGCAGTCAGAGCCACGTTCGCCAGAATCTGCGTAATATCCTTGATTTCTCTTAACCATGCAATCCGCTCTATCTTTTCTGGCACCACGATTGTATCACCGGGTTCGATCTCCTTTATTGTTTCTCCAAAGGCAGTCATTTCCCATCTTGATTTAAACGGGTTCCAGGAGACAAATCCTGATGCAACTTTGAATGCAGAACCATCAACCTTCAAAACATAGATATTATCCTCATCTGCATACCTCGAATATCCACCAGCCATTGAGATATAGTCTCTATATGTCAATTTTTCTGAATAAATAAAACTTCCCTGAGACATGACAGAACCGGCTACACCAACCACATTATTTGATTTCGGGATATAGAGCCTATCACCCTCTTCAAGCTCTATATCATATTCACTACCCTTCAGAAGCCTTAAATGGGCAAGCCGTATGGACATCCTTCCTGTTGCCCTCAATCGTTTCAATGACTCTATAAATTTCTGCTTCTGCTCAAGTTCAGCCCTTTTTGCCTGCACTTCTTCTGACGAGAGTGCTACAGAAATAGTCCCAGCTCCTCCAGAGAATATTTCTCTTTCAAGTCTTGAGATTAATTCCTCAAGGTTTTTTTGCTGCATCTCCCGCACACTCTCTCGAGTAAAGACCGCCCCTCTGAGATAGGCTTTATCCGTATATCCCCCTGCCCTCTCGATAAGTGAAGAAAGGGTTTCTCCTTTTACTATTGTATAGGTACCTGGATACCGTACCTCACCTGACACTGCAACTGTCCTGTAAAGCCGCCATTCAGGTACTGTCCGAACAAAAATATAGTCATTGATTTCAAGTGAGATATTATGTTGAGGGTCTCCCTCCATAGCTCTTTTCAGATTCACAACAATCCTTTCGGTTTGTGGACCAGCTTGGGTTACTTTTACCCGTGTTAGCTCACTCTCCTCTGAAGCATAGTAGAGCAACCCTCCTGATAGGGAGACAATATCTTTTATCCTCGTTACGCCAGGTACAATGCCATACTCCCCTGGATTGGCAATTGCGCCTGTGATTGTGATTGTATTCTTTTCCTCAACAACAGAAAAAACCCTTATCAAATCATTATCCTGAAGCACAAAATTCTTTTCCCTGTTCTTCTCAACATCAATCAGGTCGCCTTCAAAGATAGTCCAGAATTTATGTTCTTTTGCCCTCTGAACCTGCACCCTTCCCTTGAATGCAGCACCCATAAGTCCACCAGCCATATCAATGATGTCGAGGAGCCTTGTTTCTCCTTTCAGTTCATAAATGGCTGGTCTTTTCACATTTCCCGTTATGCCGACAATAGGACCTGAAACAGGAACAAAGACAACATCCCCTGCCTGAAGCATGACATCCTTTGATTTATCGCCCTTTAAAAGCAAATCATAGAGGTCAAGGGTTGTGATAACCCTGTCTTTTCGTTTTAACTGGACATTCCTCATAGAACCAATACCTGAAGGTCCACCTGCAATGAGAAGGGCATCAGTGACCGTAGCAAAGGAACCAATGGTATAGGCACCTGGCCTTCTCACATCACCAAGGACAAATATTGGAATGGTTTTCAATGATCCCATGGTAATATCAATATTTGCTCCGATAATCTGTTCCGATTGTTTAATGAGGTGTTTTGACATATCCTCAAAGGTCATACCTGCTACCCGAATAGGTCCTATCTGCGGAATCGTTATATTCCCGTTTCTATCAACAATAAGGTTATGCTGGGCATTGACCCTGCCCCAGAGAAGAATCTTTACCTCGTCTCCAGGACCAACAATATACTTACTCGGGACAGGGATATCCATTGTATCAGTAAGAACTTTTATTGCCGCTTCTCTGAAAAAATCATACCCGAATGGTTTCAGGTCAGTCTCTATGCCCCAATAGGCACTTATTGCCTTTAGCCTCTCGAGAAGACTTCTGTCTTCTTTTTCTGCTATAACACCCTTTTGTGATAACCTTTCAATCTGTTTCCTTCTTTCAAGCTGTTCTTTGGCTTTCATGATATCATCAGATTTCAAACCGCGAAATTCTGATCTTTTTAGAAGCGCCTCAATAGCCTCTTGCGTTAAAACCCCTCCACTTTTTGCCATCTCGGCTTGCAGAAGTCTAAACTGTTCGGGGGTGAGCTTGCTTGTTATATCAATCTGTTGCTGGGATTGCATTCCTCCCATGGGCTGGGAAATAGCAGGCTGTCCTGCGGCATTAACACCAGGGGTAGAAACACCTGGAAATTGTGCATAACTCGCACTCATGAGCATACATGCCAAAACTGTTGTTATGATTACAATCTTCCTTATCAATGTAAAACCTCCCTTTATACCTTTGTTCGTACCTTCTCCACATACTCCTTGAAAAATGCCATAAAGACACTAGCAAAAAGAGCCACCACAAATGAAATCAGAACCATCTGCGTTCTCTTCGGCTTAACCCTCTTATCTGGCACCTTGGGTGGATCAAGTACCTTGAAGGCAAAATTCTCTTTTGCCTCTGCCAGCATGGATGTCTCAATCTGCTGGGCAATGAGTCCGTATATTTTTGCCTTCACATACGGATCAGACACCTTATCCACCTGGGATTCGAGATATCTCCTGTTCGTATCAGCCACCCTCTTCGCTTCACTGCACATATACTCATTCAGTTCCTTCAGCGTGTAATTCACCATATCAGCTGCTTTTTCTGGATTTTTGTACTGGACTGAAAGTTCTATAATATTGTCTTTCTGAACATATTTAATCATCATCATTTTTTCAAGAGTTCTCATTGCCTCCCATAAAATTTCATTCTGGGTTTTATCTTTCAGGTTTTTCTTTTCAAGAAGCAGGGGCATGAGATTATACCTATTTATAATCTTCTCCCTTATGATATTGCTCTTTAAAAGATTGACTATCTCTGATGCAGCTGGTGATGCAGGAGGTGCAATGCCGAATTGTACTGCAAGCATGGCTGATAAACCCGGCTCTTTTGCACTTGCACTGACAGGCATAATGACCGCCTTTGATTCATAAATGGGTGTCATAATAAGTGATACAATCGCTGTGGCAATAACAACAATCTCAACAATCCAGATAATCAATTTTTTGTGTTTGACTATAACCCTCCAGTAATCGAGTAAGTTTATCTCGTCATTGAAGGTTTCTTCTGTCTTCTCCATGAATGCATCTCCAGACGTTTAGTTTTTTAATTATTCGTTCTATCAGCTCAAAAAGTCAAGCTATTTTTCAGGCTTAACACTCCCATAATTTTTTAGGCTTTGTTCAAAAGTTACGTGATAGACCATTGTTGAATGACCTACTTTGAATGAATCTATTTTGATTCTCTTCTTGAAAGTGGAAGTGTTCTGATAATGGGAAGGCTTATTGAGATATATGGAGGGCGTATGATACGGTAAGTGTCAAAAAGGTGTGCCTTATTTATTCATACAACGGTGGCATCAATAAAACAGTCAACGAGGAGTGCAACATTAGACCGTATGGTACCGAATGTCCCGATATTGGCACTACCTGTCATGTCAATGGACCAGGTGGTGGCAAAGGCTTTTATTTTAGGATTTGCTTCAGGCATGACAATCTGCTGGAGTTCCAGTTTTATGGTATATGAGTACCAGTACTTTTCGTACTCGTGGGTATTCACATTCACATAGAGCATGGGTCTGGTCTGCCTGTTGTTCTGAGCCAATTCCCCTTACACAGAATTGTAATACCTGATTTCTGTAACTTCTCTTCGATATCTCTCTTTAAGGAAGCATCCCTAACTCCGTGATTGAAAATAATTAAGGCTCACCCTATACTATTTTCAACCAATAAAAGCATAGGAGGTGAGCCTATGAAGGAGATAAGGATATCCTTCACAATACGTATAC
>Ga0272448_1003120_pt1 | contig 19982 bp, 17 predicted proteins | sample YNPCB0191_FD_202220 | JGI IMG/M metagenome (GOLD analysis project Ga0272448, IMG submission 202220) | Hot spring sediment microbial communities from Yellowstone National Park, WY, United States - YNP-CB-019-1 | ecosystem: Environmental > Aquatic > Thermal springs > Hot (42-90C) > Sediment... | reverse complement strand
GCAACTCGCCTGCATGAAGATGGAATCGCTAGTAATCGCAGATCAGCATGCTGCGGTGAATACGTTCCCGGGTCTTGTACACACCGCCCGTCACGCCATGGGAGCCGGCAATACCTGAAGTCCCTCTTTAAGAGGGCCCAAGGTAGGGCTGGTGACTGGGGCGAAGTCGTAACAAGGTAGCCGTACGGGAACGTGCGGCTGGATCACCTCCTTTCTACGAGTTTCGCATGACCCGGGCACGCTTTTAATGTGTTACATCCGCAGTAATGATCAGCAAAAGCGAAGGCCTTGAGTGGAGGCCTTCTCTTTTTATCTGGACATCAGGACAAAATAACGGGGGATATCAGTGAAGGGAAGTTTTACTACTTCGGTCCTCAGCCAATGCAGGTTCAAACGGGCAGCCTTTTGGGCAATGGTTGCCATTTCTGCCTGCCAGTTTGCTGATTTATAGAGGATCAGCAGCCCGTTAGAAACCAAATGGCAATGGCAATAGCGCAGGGTTCTGTCAATGGTGGCGGTTAACCGGCTTAATATAATATCGCACTCAAGGGCAGGCAGTTCTTCTGCCCGGGAGGGGAGGATGATGGTATTCTTCAAACCAAGTTCACTGACCGCCAGCTCAAGGAAATGGCATTTCTTTTTAATTGATTCCACCAGTAACATCTGGGTATCCGGGCGGACAATGGCAATCGGGATGCCGGGCAGCCCTGCACCGGAACCGATGTCAGCACAGCGGGCATCTTTCGGAATCAATCGGCAGGCGGCAAGGGAATCAATGATGTGGTAGGTAAAGATGCGGGCGGTGTCCCGACGGGAGATGAGGTTGATTTTTTTGTTCCCTAATTCAATCAGGCGGACGTAATGAACCAGGGACTGATAATTCTCCGGGCTCAGGGTGATGCCCAGCGCCTGGCAGGCAGCAGCAAAGGTCGGGAAATCAGGCTGGTGCCCTACTGGCACGGCTCAGTATCAGGCCGGTCCTGGATAAGAATATCCGTGGCAAGGTAGTCATTGAATTCGGTCCACTTGACCCCCCGGTTTTTCTCAATTGCTGCCCGGAAGATGGCGAGGCGCGAGTCAAGGTAGTCAAGGGAGAAGACGAGGAAGGCTTCGGGGAACTTCGGGGTTTTGGGCGCGCCAAACTCATGCTCGCCGTGATGGGCAAGGATAATGTGCAAAACCATCTGGGCGAGGTCCGGCGGGAAGCCGTCAATCCGGCTGATGCGCTCCTGCGCCATCTGGTAGCCGAGGACGATGTGACCGATGAGTTTGCCGGCATCGGTGTGGTCAATTACCTGCTCCCAGGTGTATTCACGGACCTTGCCGATGTCATGGAGGATACAGCCGGCAATCAGCAGGTCGGCGTTAAGTTCGGGATAAATTTCCGGCAGGTGCACTGCCTGCCGACACATCATTACCGTGTGTTCGAGGAGCCCGCCGAGCCAGGCGTGATGGACGCGCACCGCCGCCGGTGCCAAACCGAACTGTTCGGCAAATTGCGGGTCGCCGAAAAAGGAATCAAGCAGGGCACGCAGGTGCGGGTTTTCTATCCGGCGGATGTAGGTGAGCAGTTCGGCGAGCAGTTCGCTACGGTTGAAGCGGGAGACCGGGATGAAGTCGGTGCGGGAAATCTGCACCGACTCAACCGGAAACACGGCGTTAACCGTGACCTGGAGCCGACCTTGGTAGTCACCAACCTTGCCCTGAATATGACAGAAGGTGCCATCGGTGATGTAGTTCAGACCGTCTTCAATGTTGTCCCACATTATCGCCGGCAGCGCACCCGTGCGGTCGCGAATTTCAAAGGTAAGAAACTGCCCGCCGTCGCGGCGGTCTCTCAGGTCGCGGCGGCTGCAGTAAAAGATGTCGTTGACCAGACTGCCCGCCTTGAGGTCCTTGACAAACTGCCGCTTCATCAGCCGGGTTTACAGGCTTAAGCCGAAACTGAGGCGATGGGAAATACCGATCAGCCCCATCGGCACATAGGAGTAATCAATCTGATAACGCTGATAGCGGAGCCCGAAACCGGTGGCAAAGCCGGCGAAGATATCACCACCGCTGCCATCACCCAGGTCACTGCCCAATGAATTGTAGCCGCCGCGCAGCACCAGATACTGATTCAGCCAGCCTTCAACCCCGAACCGGAAGTTGAGCCGGTTGTCAAGCGGTTTGTTGAGAGTGAGATTAAGATTGAGTGCCGGCACCGGCTGCCAAGCAGCACCCAGTCCGAATTCAATCGGCAGCGGGTCACGGGTTTCGCCAAACGGTTTTACCTCCCAGCCTAAATTGCTGGCGGTCAAACCGACCCGAATATTATACGGAAAGAGCTCATAACCAATACCGAGATTGGTGGCAAGTGCGAGCGAGAAAAAGGTGTCGATGTTTCCATAGAGACCGGCAATGCCCGCACCCAGTGTCAACTGCTCGGCAATGCGCGTGGCACCGGAGACGTTCAAGACGGCACAGGCAGCGCCGAATGCTCCCAGTTCCTCGCCCTGTTCGTTGGTGCGTTTCATCGTGCCTGAGTTGAGATAATTGATCCCGACGCCGAGGCCGACGTCCGGATTGACCGGCTGGAGATAACCAACTGCACAGGCATTAATTCCGGCGGGATAATTGACATAACTGAACTGGGCGGCTGAAGAAACGCCTTTGAGGATGTTGATCGGGTTATAGTAAAAGGCAAAGGCGCCCTCGGCATTCACACTTGCGGCACCGCCCAGCGCCGCCTCCCGAGCCGTGGGAATGATGCGCAGGAAATCGTTCCCGCTCGTGCCGGCAGCCGGGTGAAAGGCAATCAGGTTTAGAACAATAAATAAGACATTCACAGTAATAAGTTAAACCGCAGAAACGGCTCTTGTCAAGTTAAGACAGAATGCGGTAATCAAATAAATCCGGTGATGATGTATCACGAGAAAGGTTCTCCCAGCGTCCGGTCTGAAAGGAGAAGGGAACGCTATCTGGTGATAACCACCTTCTTTATTCTTATCCGGGTATCACCAATTCTGCTGCGTATGAAATACACTCCGGAGGCGAGGTGGTTTACACTGTTCAAACCGGGCACAAGATTCATTACCTTCCGGCCGGAGGTGGCGAGCAGTTCTCTGGCATAGGCGGTATTCTTGTTCTGACCGGTGGCGTCGAGCCAAAGACCGTTATGAATGATGGATGGGGTAAGGTCCAATCCTTGCGGTTCTCCATTCGGGGCTTCAGCAATGCCGACTCCGGCATCAAGGCAGATCACCGTGAAGGCTACCCAGCCGGAAGTTGCCATTGTCGCACCGCCAAGATAGACTCGACCCCGAGCATCACAATCAACCGCATAGGCTGCGCCGGCTGCCCGCTGGTAAAGATAATGCCACTGAAACTGGCCATTGAGATTTAAGCCGACCGCGGAAAGGTAGCCGCCCGAGCCAGTAGCGCCGGCCTCGCCCGCAGCAAAGATATAGCCTGCAGGGTGAAGGGCGCAGTCATTGAAGTCGTCATCACCAGGACCGGGGTCAAACCGATAGACCCAGCGTTGTTCACCGGTCGGGGTGAGGCTGACAACCAAGCCATCCAAATCGGTGCCGTTTGAACTATAGCCCACGATATAAAGGTTTCCGTCCGGACCAAAACGAATGCGAACCCCGGAATCACGCCCATTTGCCGGCCCGTTGTAACGATAGGTCCAGCGTTCGGTGCCATCCGGACCGAGGCAGACCACCAAAAGGTCGCGATTACCACCGATAATCGTGCCGTTAGTATAACCACAGACATAAACATTGCTATCCGGTCCGCAAATTAGGCTATTTGCCTGGTCATAAACATTGCCCGTGCCATCATAGATATAGACCCAGCGTTTCTCTCCCGAGTCTGGATTCAGGCTGACAACGAGAAAACCCGTGCCCAGTCCGGAGCGGACTCCCGCAAGACCGCAGGTGTAGATATTGCCATCTGCCCCCCACTTTATATCATAAAAGGCATCACCGGTATTAGGGTTGTCATAGGCATACACCCAGCGCTCATCGCCCTGACTGGTAATACTGAGCACTATCCCGCGGTGAGACTGAGTGCCACCGTCATAGTCTTCGCCGCACAGATAGAGATTGCCATCAGCGCCCAAGACCGGACCGGCATCAGCCCAGTCCTGACCATTACCCGGACCATTGTGACTGTAGGTCCAGCGTTCGGTTCCAAAGGTGTCAAGGCTGACCAGTGCCAGGTCGCAGGCTGAGTGGATTGAGTGGACCCCAGCAACATAAAGGTTGCCGTCGGGTGCAAAAGGCAAACCGGCATCAGCAATATCGGCATTGTTCAACGGGTTATAGGCGTAATGCCACGCCTGGGTTCCGGAGTCCGGGTTAAGGCTGACAACAAGAAAATCCTCCAAACGGGAGCCGTTAAACTCGCTGCCGGCAGCATAGAGCCTGCCGTTACTGCCCGCAGTAATCAGAAAGCAATAGGCATCATTCCTCGTGCCGGGTTCCTGGTGGGTAAAGACCCAGCGCTCGGTTTGGGCGCTCACAGGACCGGCAAGAAGGCAGAAAAACAAACCCCCAGCTACAACCTTGATGCCCTTCTTCACCCTTTTCCTCCTTTTCTTTTCTGACCAAAGCAATCTGTTGAAACTTTGAGCATAATTTTAATCAGACCGGCAATTTTTGCAATAATGATACCGTTCTTCGTTTTGCTGTCAACCGGTTAAGGGATTAACACAAAATTGTTGACGCAATCCCGGTTTGGTGCAGGTTTGACACCGGCACGCTCAATCTTTATATTGTGTTATGGGGCAGTTTTCCCGAATCATCTTCGGCAACCTGGCCACCAAATTGGTTGCGCTCTTCTTTGCCCTGTTTCTCTGGGCGCTGGCGGTGCTGGACCGCAGTTATGAGATGAAGATCGAGGTACCGGTTGTGGTAATGGAAAAGGGCAAAACTGAGCGGGTTATTACCGATGTCGATACGAAGAGCGCAGTGGTAACCATCAGCGGCAAAGGCAAGGAACTTTTGCGCCTGCGCAGCGAGAAACTGGAGTTCAGACCCACCGTGCCTGAAGGCAGGTTCGGAAGCCGGCAGATAAAGTTGAACCCCCTGGATCTGAAACTGCCCGGTAATATTCTGGTGCGCGGGGTTGAGCCTGAGGTGATTGAGGTGAAACTGGGACCGGCGCTGAGCAAGGAGGTTCAGGTTACGGTCCCGACCAAGGGACAGGTCGGTGCTGGGATGATGGTTGCTGAAATCAGGGTTCAGTCAGGGGTAAGTTTGATCGGACCGGCGAACGAGGTTGAGCCATTTAGCCGGGTGCAAACCGAGACTCTGGATTTGGGTTCGGTGCGGGGAAATGAACGCCGCCGGTTACGGGTGATGGCTCCGGCCGGTGCCGGTTTTTCCTGCGTGCCGGATTCGGTTGATGTTGAGATTGTCCTTGAAAAGGAGGGGGCAAGGATCTTCTTGGGGGTGCCGGTTAAAGTGGTGGCACCACCGACCCTTGATGTTTCAGTTGAGCCGGATGAGGCACAGATTGCGGTCGCTGGACCGGTGGGCTTGATTGATTCGCTCAGACCGGCCGACATTACTGTCCAGGTCAAAATCAGTGGTCTCAGCCCGGGTGAGCATCGCCTGGGTGCGGATGTCATCCTTCCCGAGCGATTCAGACTGGTCAAGATTGAGCCCCAGTTATTTGACATTACCATCAGGTGAAACTTGCTCTGCTTAGGGATTGAGACCTCCTGTGATGAAACCGCTGCCAGCGTGGTGGCTGACGGTGTCAATGTCCTCTCCAGTGTTGTCTCGTCACAACTGGTTCACTCACTTTACGGCGGGGTGGTGCCGGAACTGGCAGCAAGGGCACATATCCGCCTGATTGTGCCGGTAGTTCAAGAGGCGCTGAAGGATGCCCGGGTCGGCTATTCCGACCTGAATCTGATTGCGGTAACCTATGCCCCTGGTCTTTTAGGTGCACTTCTGGTTGGTCTGCCCTTTGCCAAAGGTTTAAGTTACAGCCTCGGAATACCATTTGTCGGGGTCAACCATCTGGAGGGACATATCTTTGCCCTGCGACTGGAATATCCGGAATTAAAACCGCCCTATCTTGGTGCCGTCCTTTCGGGCGGGCATACCGAACTTTTCATCGTTAAAGACTGGTGTGAATACGAAGAGTTAGGCTCAACGGTTGATGACGCCTGCGGTGAAGCCTTTGACAAGGTTGCCAAACTCCTTGGTTTGCCCTATCCGGGTGGTGTCCAGATTGAAAAACTGGCAAAAGCGGGCAGACCAAGCATTGAATTTCCGGTTGCAGATGCGGGCGACTTAAACTTCAGTTTCTCGGGACTCAAAACCGCAGTTTTATATTACCTGCGTGACCATCCTGATGCCCATAAACCTGATGTTGCCGCCTCATTTCAGGTTGCCGCAGTGCGCCAGATCACCAGAAGGATTGAACAGGCGGTGAAGGCAACCGGTCTAAAACGGGTCGGTGTTTCAGGGGGTGTGGCGGCAAACCGGTATCTCCGGATGCAGATTGAACTTTTAGCCCAGCGCCTGAGTTTTGAACTGCTAATCCCGCGAGCCGAATACTGCACCGACAATGCGGCGATGATTGCCGCAGCAGGCTTTGAGCGTTATAAAAGGTTCGGACCTTCACCCTTTGACCTGCCTGCATTTGCCCGCCTGCCCATAACCAGATAAAAACCGGGCAGGCTCCGACAATTGCTACCGGGCTAGCCCCGGGCATCCCCCTGATTTTCGCAACCGAATAGAATTATGGAACTTATCTCATTTTTGACATACGCACAACCGCACAAAAATACCCAGATACTCAGATTCTTACACCGGGTTCTGTCTAAGGAAGGCGGGCATCATATGTAATTAAAATGAGAAGGTAAACATCATTGAGACCGAATATTTTTTTCAGCCATTGCGTTCCAACCCTCACCCACTTCATTTTTGACTTGTCCGGATTAATTTGGTATCATTAGTGGCATAAAGGCAGAGGCTACGCCTAATGTTTTTCCCCGAGTTTTAAAACCTTTCGCCGGGCGGAAATTTTTTGCTGTCCCGGTTTTGCACCAAAAGGAGGGGGGGTATGAAAAGATTTATCGTAATAATTGCCGCGGGCATTTGCACAGTGTTTAGCCTTGCTTACGGGCAATTTCTGGAGACAGTGGTTGACCAGGCAGATTCGCTGTGTGTTTGCAATAAGGTCTGGTCAGTTAAATATGTTCCGGATTTCAACAAGGTCTATGTCAGCGGTTCTGGTACCGTGGTCATTGACGCTGGCAGTGAAAAAAAGAGTTGCCGTTCTGCCGGTCAAGGCGCGGGCATCATTTTATAATCCCAAAAACCATCTGCTTTATCTCGGCGGCGACAGTATCTGGGTCGATGAGCCCGGACAGGATGTGGTGGTCGCGGTCGTAGCGGTCAGGCTGTCTGACGGTGATTTACAGCAGGCTTTTGCCTTTGATTCCCTGCGCAACCGGCTTTATTGCCTGGGTGATGGGGATTCGGTCTCGGTAATCGATTGTGCGGAGAATCGGCTGGTGGCGAGAATTGATGTCGGCGCCTTTCCGTTTGCCTTGGACTATGCCGGTGTCGCGGACAAGGTTTATTGCCTGACACTGGGGTTTCGGGTGCAGGTGATTGACGCGGCGAACCTTGTTATCTTAAAAACAATTTCGGTCGGCTGGCCCAGTCTTCACCCGCTATATTACAGTCCAGTTAATAATCGGCTCTACATTACTGATGACCTTCAGGGCATTATGGTGATTGACTGTGCGAGCGATTCGGTGATTGGTGCAATTACGCCGCCAGGGATTCTGTGCGGTGGCCAATATAATCCGCAGCGGAATACGGTTCATCTGCTGGTGGATGATGGCAGTAGCGTGGCAGTTCTTGACTGCGCGACCAACTCGTTTGTCAGCCGGTTCCGGGTGCCGGCAGAGGTATTTGTCGGGGCTTCGTTTGACCCGGTGAATCAACGGTTCTATTACATCGAGACTGACTGGCGCATCGGAACCGTTGACGGTTTTGGCGATTCGCTCATCAACTGCCAGGTGGTTGGACCGATTGACTGGAATGCGCCTCTAACGGTAAACCCGCTGGCAAACCGGGCATATTGCGGCAATGTCATCAGTGGCAGTATCAGTGTTATTGATGGAAACACCGGGGCGGTAAAATCGGTCATCCCGGTCGGCCGTAACTTTGGCCCGGTAAGTATGTGTTATATTCCGGGCCGGGATGTTGTCTACTGCGCGAATGGTAACGGCGTTTTATCGGTCATCGACTGCCGGACCAACCAGATTGTCAATAAAATTCCTGCCGGCACAGGTTTTGCGCAGATGATATATCTTCCGGAAAATCACAAGGTCTATGCTGTCGCCAACACGGAATATGACTTAGACATCATCAATGCCCGAAACGACTCCCTGCTGGCTGAGATACATTATGAATTTATGCTGAAACCGCCTCTTTTGGACTTGCCAAACGGCAGGGTTTATTGCCTTGACGGTCTCGGTAACATCGTGGTGTTTGACAAAGAGCAGGATAAAATCCTGGGCACCATTGAACTGAACGCCGAGATGCTGGAACATAATCCGATAAGGAACGAAGTTTATGCTGCCGGGCGGAACCAAAAGCAGGTGGTGGTAATTGCTGCCGGGCAGGACAGCATATCGGGCAGGATTGAAGTTAATAATGATGTAACACTATTGAAATTCAGTCCGAAGCAGAACCGGCTATACTGCTTTCACCCCAACGGACTGGTTTCATTGATTGACCCGCAGGCGCGCCGGGTAATCAGACAGGTCTTTGCACCAGCACCTGTTGCTTCGGTTCAGTCAATCTGGAATCCGGTTGCGGACAAGTTCTATTATTCTACCGATGAAAAACTGGTGGTTTTTTTCCTGTCGGAGCGATTCGGTGGCAGCCATTATTGATCTCTGCTATTCCACACCCCTGCTCACCGATACCATTGCCAATAAAGTTTATGCCGGCACAGAAAACGGGGTGGCGGTCATTGACGGCAATACCGACCGGCTGCTGAAAACAATTGCCAGCTGGAGTCCCTGGAACCAGAGGGCATACTTTGCTGGCGGTGATAGCAGTTCACAGATTTCTGTCATCCGGGATTTCAATCTCACGGGCAAATCCACCTCCTTACCGGTTTTACCAGCGGTAGTCAAGGGCAGTATCTTCTGGCACCGGGATGAAACCGGTTATCTTTACGATGCAACTGGTAAAAGGATACGGGAACTTTTGCCCGGAAAAACAGTCTTGAGCAGATTGCCCCTGGTGTTTATTTTGTTCGTCAAAGGTCGGCCGGTGAGCCTCAGGCAAAGGTAATTGTCATAAAATAGGGCTTCGTTTCAGCTGTCTTTCTCAGTTTGACCCGGTATTACTCATTCAGTAAAATAAATAACTATGCAGATTTATAATACCCTTTCGCGGGGCAAGGAGGATTTTGTGCCGGTTGAGCCGGGCAAGGTGAAGATTTACACCTGCGGGCCAACCGTTTACTGGTTTGCCCATATCGGTAATTTCCGGGCGTATGTGTTTGCCGACACATTGAGACGGGTGTTTGAGTATCTGGGTTTTGAAGTGAAGCAGGTGATGAACATTACCGATGTCGGACATCTGACAACTGATGATGACCTGGGCGAGGATAAACTGGAAGCCGGGGCAAAGAGGGAAAGTAAGACACCTGAGGAGATTGCCCGTTTTTATGAGCAGGCATTTTTTGCCGATGCCGAGAAACTGAATATCAAAAGGCCGCATATTGTCTGCCGGGCAACTGAGCATATTCCGGATATGATTGAGTTAATCAGGCGGATTGAGAAAAACGGGTTTGCCTATCAAACAAAGGTCGGACTGATATTTGACACCAGCAGGTATCCGGATTACTGGCGTCTGGGCAGGTTGAACCTTGAGGAGCAGAAGGCTGGTGCCAGGGTTGAGGTCGATCCGGAGAGAAAAAGCCCCTCCGATTTTGCCCTCTGGATTACCAATCAGCCCAAGCATCTTTTGCAATGGGATTCACCCTGGGGCAGGGGTTTCCCAGGCTGGCATATTGAGTGCTCGGCGATGTCAATGAAGTATCTGGGTGAGGAGTTTGATATTCATACCGGCGGGATTGACCATATTCCGATTCACCACACCAATGAACGGGCACAGAACTTTGCTGCCACCGGAAGGGAGGTGGTGCGCTACTGGATGCACAACGCCTTCTTGCAACTGGGCGAATCAAGGATGGGCAAGTCTGAAGGCAATATCTTAACCATTTCTGAACTTGAAAAACAGGGGTTTGAACCGCTTGCCTTTCGTTATCTGTGCCACACCGCCCATTACCGGATGCCGCTGAATTTTTCCTTTGAGGCGCTCAGTTCTGCGCAGAATGGCTTGAGGGGCCTGCGCGAACTGGGGTTGAATGCCTCAGACTGGCCGGAGAAAAGTGGGGACGATGAGTACTTGCAAAGGGCAGAGGCGGAGTTCAAGTCGGCGATTGCGGATGACCTGAATATCCCTCAGGCGCTGGCCGTGGTCTGGAGCCTGGTGCGGGAGGGAAACCGGCAACAGGACCGAAGGGCATGGCAAACCCTGGTCGGTTTTGACCAGGTTTTAGGTCTGGGATTGCAGGCTCCCACCGCGGGAGAAAATGAAATTCCGGTTGAGGTTCAGGAACTGGCACAAATGCGGGAGGCGGCAAGACGGGCAAAGGAGTGGGAGCGTGCTGACCGGCTGCGGGAGGAGATTCGTCGGCGGGGCTATGTAGTTGAGGATACCAAAACAGGCTGGCGATTGAAGCGTGCTTGACTTGGAGCTGGTTTTCTGTTATGATCAAAATAAATGGGCCCTTAGCTCAGGTGGTAGAGCACTGTGCTGATAACGCAGGGGCCAGTGGTTCGAGTCCACTAGGGCCCATTTTGTTTTTGCTATGAACCGGCGAACACTGATTGTTATTATTGTTGCCGCGGTGCTGGTGACTCTGATCAGCACGGTGCTGACCGTGCTCTTTTTTATTGCCGGATTAAAGGAGGAATTGCCTGCGGCAAGCGGCCGGGCATTGGGCTATGTTACAATTCAAGGGCCAATTACCGATTCCCGGGAGACGGTGCGGCAGTTGAAGTCGCTGGCCAAAAATCCCCAGGTTAAGGGTATTTTGATTCGGGTGGAGAGCCCGGGTGGTGGCGTTACCGCGGCCCATGAAATTTATTCAGAGATTAAGAGAATCAAGGAAGCCGGGAAACCGGTGGTGGTCTCAATGGGCACAGTTGCCGCATCCGGTGGCTATTATGTCTCAAGCCCGGCCAGTGTGATCGTTGCCAATCCCGGCACCCTGACCGGTTCAATCGGAGTGATAATGGAGTTGCCGGTTATCCGCGGGCTATTGGACAAAATCGGGATGAAGGTGGAGGTAATAAAATCCAGGGAGGCAAAGGACATTGGGTCGCCTTTCCGGGAAATGACCGAGGCGGACCGGCGGCTGCTTCAAGGGGTGGTCAGCGATGTGTATGAGCAGTTTCTTCAGGTGGTCAGCGCTGAGCGCCGGATACCACTTGACAGTTTGAAGACCATCGCCGACGGCAGGATTCTGACCGGCAGACAGGCAAAGGGGTTGGGACTGGTTGATACCCTCGGTACGCTGGAGGATGCCAAGCGGATTTTAGCCGATCTTTGCGGGATAAAGGGCGAACCAAAACTGATTAAACCCAGACCTAAATTAGGTTATCTCTGGCGGCAGTTTTTTGAGGAAACAGGCCGGCGCCTGCTGGGTGAACTTGAGTTCCCCCGGCTCTCCTATCGCTGGTTTTAAACCATTAGCCACCGGGCCTGGGCTTGGTCGCAGCCCGCAGGAGCCGGCGGCATTTGGTCATGAATGAATGTGCCTGTTTGAGGTTTTCTTCAATCGTGCGAATGTTATCCGACTGCTTTGCCTTTTCCAGTTGTGCACGCGCCTCGTTTAACCGGGCTTCGGCTTCATTGAGTATCTGGGTGTTTGCCGGCGGCAGGGGCACCGCCCGTGCCTGTGCCAGTTTGGCAGCCAATTCGTTTATTGTCTCCTCATCACGCTGAATCTGGAATTTGAGGTCTTCAATTGTAACTTTTGTCCGGCGGCTTTTCCCAGTGAGAATGAGGAAAAAGGCGCCGGCAACAACCACGATGGCTACCACAATCCAGATAATGACCCGTATTTTCATCTCAGACTCCTTTGCGGGCCTGTCTTATAACCTCAAACAGGCCCTCTTCAGGATTAGGTTACTTTCCTTTTAATGCAATGCGTTTAAATTTACGGAGTTGGGCAATGTAGTCCATAATTTCTTCCCGCTTCGAAGTGAGTTGGTCGGGGTCGGTGAGGGTCTGAAATTCGTCAATCGCTGTCCGTGCCTTCTGAACCAGTTCCTGAGCACGGGCGGCATCCTCAGCTGAGAGCCGGGAGAGATAGGGCGCAAGTTTGTCGAGGTTTCGGGTCAGCCGTCTGACCTCTTTCGGGATGTCTTCAACCGCCACGACCCGTTTCCCCAGTTTTGCTTCCTGGGAGCGGGTCCGGATTACCCAGACACCGACGACGATAACAATGATGCCGAGAATCACATAGAGTATGATTCGGCTAGTCGGGATTTTTGCCATTGCTCCTCCTTTATTTGTTTATGCTGGCTTTACTGCTCGGTAAGGGGGCTTCAGCCTTCGGGCTGATCCTGCCGCAGCAGTGTTTATATTTCTTACCTGAACCACACGGACAGGGGTCATTTCGCCCCACCTTCGGGGTTGAGCGCCGGACCGGAGTTCCTGGTGCTGTCGCGCGTGCCGTCTTTGCCTCAGGAGTGGTTGCCTCGGGTTTGTAGGCCCGCACCCGGGTCAGGCTGCGCGGACTGAGCCGGTCCTCGCCACTTTTGGGGTCAACACGGAAAAGAACCTTAAGGGCGTTTGAATAAAACTCCTGCATTGTTTCACTGAAGAGCCGAAAGGACTCCTGTTTATACTCTACCAGCGGGTCCTTCTGACCATAAGCCTGCAAACCGATACCTTCCCTCAGAATGTCCAGCTGGTGGAGATGGTCGCGCCAGGCTTCGTCCAGGGTGGCAAGAAAGACCCGCCGGCACCATTCAGGAAACCTTTCGCTGCCAATCTCCTGCGCCAGTTCCTGATAACGGTGCCGGGCAAGTTCAAAGAGATGCTCTTTGAGCCGCTGGCGGTCAAACTCTGCCCGCTGTTGGTCATTGAGAGTTAGATCGGCAAGGAAGGTTTTCAGCAGTTCACCGCGCAAACCCTCCCAGTCCCAGTCCCGCGGATTCCGGCTCTCAGCAGTGAAGCGCTGCGTCAACTGGTCAAGGAATGGGTCAAGGATATCGGTGAATACTTGGGTCAGGTCCGGCTCTTTAAGAATAGTATCGCGGAGATTATAAACCACCTCACGCTGACGGTTCATTACATCATCATATTCAAGAAGGTGACGCCGGATCTCGGCATTCCGGATTTCCACCCGTTTTTGGGCATTGGCGATGACCCTGGTGACCAGCCGGTTTTCAACCGGTTCGTCCTCCTGCGGTGCCCAGCGGTCCATAATCTGCGCCATCCGGTCGCTGCCAAACAGGCGGAGCAGGTCATCTTCAAAGGACAAAAAGAAGCGGGATGAGCCGGGGTCGCCCTGTCTGCCGGACCGGCCGCGCAACTGGTCGTCGATCCGGCGCGCCTCATGCCTTTCAGTGCCAATGACATAAAGACCACAGGGGACCTCCTCATAGCATCGGCCCGGTTTTTCCTCCCAGTAGGCGCATTTACCATCCCCGGAGACCAGGTAGCACCTTTCGCCCCTGACCACACCTTTGCCCAATTTTATATCGGTGCCCCGTCCCGCCATATTGGTGGCAATCGTGACCGCACCGGGCTCGCCGGCGTGGGCAATGATTTGACTTTCTGCCTCATGGTTTTTGGCGTTCAAAATCGAGTAGCGGATACCGGTGGGCCTTAACAGCCGGTCAAGTTCTTCGGACGCCTGAACCGAGGTGGTGCCGACCAGAATCGGTCTGCCTAATTTGTGCCATTTGACAATCTCTTTGACTACCGCCTGAAACTTAGCCTTTCTGGTTCTAAATACAACATCCGGAAAGTCAATGCGACGCACCGGGGCATTGGTCGGTATCTCAATCGCCTCCAGTTTGTAGACGCTAAACAGTTCCGCCGCGATGCTCATTGCGGTGCCGGACATACCAGCAAGTCTTTTATACATCCGGAAGTAGTTCTGAAGGGTGATGGTCCCGAATGTCTGTGTTTCCTCCCGGACCTGGACCTGTTCCTTTGCCTCCAGCGCCTCGTGCAAGCCATCTGAGAAGCGTCGGCCCGGCATCAGCCGGCCAGTAAATTCATCAACAATTACCACCTGACCGTCCGGGGTAACAACATAGTCAACGTCCTTTTCAAACAGGGCATAGGCTTTTAACAGAGCGGCGATGTTAGCCAGGCGGTCACTCTTCTCGGCATACTGACGGTAGGTTTCCTCTTTGTATCGGGCACGTTCTTGAGGGCTGAGGTTGGGGTCAATATCCCATTTGGCAAGTTCACTGCCCAGGTCGGGGAGAATAAAGAAGTTGGGGTCATGGGGTGCGAGGGCAGCGCGGCCCTTCTCGGTGAGTTCAACCGAGTGGTCACGTTCGTCAATTACAAAGAACAGTTCGGCGTCAATCTCATGGAGCCGTTTGTCCCGGCGCAGAATCCCATCCGCCTGGTCAATCGCCCTTTTCACCCCCTCCTCCTGCTGGGCGCGCATCAGCCGTTTGTTCTTGGGCGAGCCGCGCAGCGCCTGGAGGAATTTGACACCGGCTTCAAATGTCTTGCCCTGGCGCCAGAGTCTTTCACCTTCCTCAACGATCCGGTCAACCAGGCGGTCCTGTTCCCGGAAAAGCCGGCTGACCAGAGGCACCAGTTCCTGAAGTTGTTTCTGCTTGGAAAAACCGACCGGACCGGAAATAATCAGCGGTGTGCGGGCTTCATCAACCAGGATGATGTCAACCTCGTCAATGATCGCATAGTGATGGCCGCGCTGGACCTTATCCTCCCAGGTGAGAACCATATTGTCCCGCAAATAGTCAAAGCCAAATTCGTTGTTGGTGCCATAGGTGATATCGCAGGCATACTGGGGTCTGCGTTCGTCCGGGGTCATCCCGGCCTGAATGTAACCGACCGTCAAGCCCAGGGACTCATAAATCGGTCCCATCCATTCCCGGTCCCGGCGGGCGAGGTAGTCGTTTACCGTTACCAGATGGCAACCCTTTTTTTCCAGGGCATTGAGATAAAGGGGCATTGTCGCCACCAAAGTTTTACCCTCGCCGGTCTTCATCTCTGCCACCTTGCCTTCGTGGAGCACAATGCCGCCGATTAACTGAACATCAAATGGAACCATATCCCAGGTTATCTCCTGGTTGGTTACGGTCCACCTTTTCCCGACGAGCCGGCGGCAGGCCTCCTTCACCAGGGCAAAGGCTTCGGGCAGAATCGCATCAAGGGATTCACCATCGCTGACCCGTCGGATGAACTCCTCGGTCTTTTTGGGCAGGTCGGCATCGGTCAGGCTGTGATAGGTCTCATAGAAGGCATTGATTTCTGCCACCTTTTCTCTGAGCCGCCTGACCTCCCTTTCACTCTTGGTCGGAATGAACCTTTTAAATACCTCTAACATTTTAATCCGTTAATTATAACAGTAAATTACGCATCGGTCAATCGGGAACTGCATCTCCCTACCTTACATCTCTCCGATGCATCAGGTCAGTCGGGCGATTGCGCGCTCCATCTCTGCCCGCACCTCTTTAAAACCCTCCCGGCTGATTGCGGTTTTCAGCGCCGGGACCGCTGCCGGGTCACCAATTTCACCCAGCGCCTTGGCTGCAGCACGACGCACATCCTGGCTGGAATCGGAAAGGGCGATGCAGATTTCCCTTACCGCGGCCCGGGCACGAATTCTACCCAAGGCGCGGACCGCCTCCAGTCTGATTTCGGAACGCAGGTCGCGCAGACGGGGTATCAGACAGTCAACCGCAGAAGTGCCGCAGGCGACCAGCGCGGCCCAGTCCTGTTTTGCGCAGAGGAACTGAAGCCGGGTTTTGGGTTCAAGCGGAATTTCGCCTTGGGCGATAAGGGCATCAGCCGCAGCCTTGCGGACTGCGGCATCCTCATCAACCAGCGCCTTGTAAAGTGCATCTGTGGTCCGGGGTGCGGCAGGAAAGTTTATGCCCAGCGATTTGGCGGCGAACTCCCGGGCGTTAGGGTTGGTTTCGGCTAAAAGCATCTGGGCAAGTTTTTCACCAGCGTCAGGATAGGTCTTAGGGTTTATTGCCCGGGCAGCAGCCGCACGAACTTCCAGGTCACCATCCCGGAGGGCAAACAAAAGCCGTGCCAGCGCCGATGAACGAACCGATTCCGGTGTGTTTTCTGGGATGCGGGTCAGGGTTTGCGCGGCATAAACCCTGACCTCCATTTCAAGGTCATCCAGTGCCCGCACCAAAAGACTCACCGCCGATTCCGGGTCAACTGGCAATAGTTTTTCACCGGTGGCACTAAGGGCAGCAATTTTCAGTTCCACCGGTTCTTCACCACCAGCAAACAGTTCCGAGTAGCGCAGGAGTGCTGCCCTGGGGTCAATCTCACTAAGACGCTCCAGTGCCTTTGCCTGAAGCCGGGTCAGGCCCTCCTCAGCCAGGCGCGGTTCAATACTGTCTCTGATTTCACTTATTTGAGTGGCATTCCGGATCAGTTTCTCCAGTTCCTTTTCCGCCTGTTTTCTTAACGACTCGGCGTCGCTGAGTTTTACCTGGGCGAGGTAAAAGTTCAGGGCTTGAGTGGTTGTCTTCGGCTGATAGTTGCGCCGCAAGAGCGCCTGAAGGGCAAAGAGTCGTTCCTGAGGCTGGGCAGCACAAAGGCGCTCAACTATATCTTCTTCGCCTGCCTGCGACTTAACGCCGGCGAGTACCTCCAGACAGTGGTGATAGAGTTCGTAAAGATGCAAAAGGCTTTTGAGGTGCTGGCGAAAGGTTTTATCCACCTCGTTCAGTTCTGCCCGCAGTGCATCCTGGTATTCCTTAATCTCTTGCGGACTGCCGCCTCGGCGCCGCAGTTCGGCAATCTCCTTCTCATAAGAAGAGGCACGGCGTGCCTGAACCGCGACCCTGATGCCATTGACGACACGGGCAACCGGCCCGAGCAGGATTTGCGCCTTTTCCCAGGAGAAATCCGGGTCATCGGGTAAGGGTCTGATTTGCACAGGTGGTGCGGGTAGACGACAAAGAACATCAAATATGAAACTGATGTCATCCGGGGTACCGGATTCTGCCCGTTTAACAAGGAGTTCTTTTACCCCGGCTACCTCCTGTTCCAGTCGGGTTGAGAAATCCCGCAGTTTGTCAGCCAGTTCGGGCCGATTCAGGTCCACAGTTTCAAAAATATGCCAGATTGAAATTAAACCGAGCAGTTGTGCCCCCGGTTCCTTACGGCCAAAAAACCATTTCATCAGTAAGATAGTTTATCAAGTGTAACGAGAAAATCAACGCAAGAAATGGGCGCAATGACACCGGTTTTTTATCATCGCGTTCTCCCTAAAGGCAAAGAGCAATCTGACGGTGTTTTATTCTCAGCAGAAAAAGGAAAAGGCGGGGCAGAAAGCCTGCCCCGCCTGAGGTTTTATCTGTCCTTAGTGCTGGATGATGAGTTTGGTGTTGCGCTGATAGTCGCCAGCAACAAAGCGGCAGATATAGATGCCACTGGCAACCGGTCTGTTGGAGTTGTCCTTTCCATCCCAGATGAATGAGTATCTGCCCGGCTGCTGGTTTGAGTTGACCAGTGTCCGGACTACTCTGCCGGTGATGTCGCATATCTGAACGGTGGTGTGCTTTTCACTACTGAGCGTGTAGCGAATCCGGGTTGTGCGATAGAACGGGTTGGGTGCAGGCGGATAAAGCCTGGTCTCCCTGATATCCGCACTTTCCCAATGGAACCGCCCTTTCTCCTCAATGCCGGTAACGATGTCCGGATACCAGAACCCGATGTGTGCCAGGAGGTTATTGCCGGTAAGCCAGCCAATCGCAGTCTGGCCAACAGTTGAGCCAGCCCGATAAGAGCCACTGATGTCGCCGCCACCAATTGCCACCACCTGCCATTCACAGCGATGGGGCTGGGCAAAGGCAAATGTGGCAATAAACAGGATGCCGAACAGCCGTGCCATAGGTTACCTCTCTTTCGGCTTTTCTGGTCCGGGCCGGTTCTTCATCTCTTCATACCTTCTTCTACCTTCAGCGGTGCGGAAGTTGATGCCCTGCGCCTTGCCTTCACGCTCCAGTTGCTCCATACAGCCGGACAGAAACTCATCATCCAGCATTCTGCCGGCAAGTGCGCCGGTCTTGGGCTGCTCAACCGGCATCATCCGTCTTGTCGCCTCAGCCGAGACATCCTGCCGCTCACCGGTAACAAGCCAGTAGACCTTGGTTCCGGGTTTACCACCAATGACAAACCGGTTGTTCTTTATTTCCTCGGCGACATAGATTTCATAAGTGCCAACGCCGGTCAACTGGATGTGCGGGTTGCGGTTGAGGGCCGAGAAGTAGTCTGGAAGTTGGACTTCGGCTCTGCCATTGGCATCAAGGACAACTGAACCGCGATAGATGTTAAGCATCTCAGGACCTTCAATGAAGTAGTGGTTGAGAATCTTGCCATAGGGGTCAAGCGGATGGTCAATGGTGAACGAGCCAGAAGCCTTGGAAAGCGCCCCACAGCGCAACTGGTTTGATGCGGTCGCGGTCTGACCGTTAAATGCCGCGGAGTTTTGATAACCTGATGGCACAATCGAAAGAAGACCAACAGCAAAACTAAAGGTTGCTGCTGCGGTGTCGGCATACCCGCCGGCAACCGTGGCACAGGCAGCTGAGGCGGTGTTATACTGCCCGCCGGCAACTGTTGCAACGGCAGCCGAGGCGGTGTTGTAATACCCGCCGGCAACCGTGGCACAGGCAGCTGAGGCGGTGTTATACTGCCCGCCGGCAACTGTTGCATAGTTACCCGAGGCGGTGTTTGAATCTCCGCCGGCAACCGTGGCACAGGAGCCCGAGGCGATGTTGCCATATCCGCCGCCAACCGTAGCATTATAATCACTGGCGATGTTATTACCTCCGCCACCAACCGTAGCATTTACTTGGGTAGCGCTATTACCATTGCCGCCACCGACAGTAGCGGCGGTGGCTCCGGCGAGATTAGTCGCTCCCCCACTAACAGTTGCGGCTTCATTTGTGGCCAGATTGTGATATCCGCCCCCAACTGTGGGATAGAGATAGTTCTGCCCACTTGTGCCGGTTGTGCAGGCAACACCAAGGTTGGTATGGGTATAGCGATAAGAACCATAAAGCATATTGTTAGCACCACCGCGCGCAATGCCCAGTTGCCTTATTGTGTAAAGCACTGAATCCGGCGTGCCTCTTACCCAGGCATTGTCACTCTGACCAATGCTGTCATTCCCTGGTGCCCAGGCAGAGCCGGTCCATTTCAGTACCTGACCGGTTGTCGCACCCGCTCGCTGAATCTTTACCATAGTAACATTGGTGTCGGCAATATCTGGTGTTTGCACCTGTCCATCCTGAATCTTGGCGCTGGTAATCGCATTGTCCTGAATCATTCCGGTTGAGATGGCATTTGCCTGTCCCTCATCAACAAACTTGGTGCTTAATGCGACCGTATCCTTGCCCTGCAACCGGTGGCTGTTGCCAGCCACCCGGGCGCTGTCTGATGCCGGTGCCAGCCGGGCATAGTCGGCAGTGTCAGAATAGGGCGCCTTAAAACCAGATGCAACATCCTGCCGCACAATCGTCCCGTCCTGAATCTTGGCGCTGGTGATTGCCCCGTCCTTTATTTTGGCAGTGGTAATGGTGGTATCACGGATGTCAGCCGAGGTAACCGAACCGTCCTGAATCTTGGCGCTGGTAATCGCATTATTAGCAATCGTCGGGTTCGGATATGTGCCAGTCAAATCACCGC
>Ga0272448_1003118_pt1 | contig 19986 bp, 15 predicted proteins | sample YNPCB0191_FD_202220 | JGI IMG/M metagenome (GOLD analysis project Ga0272448, IMG submission 202220) | Hot spring sediment microbial communities from Yellowstone National Park, WY, United States - YNP-CB-019-1 | ecosystem: Environmental > Aquatic > Thermal springs > Hot (42-90C) > Sediment... | reverse complement strand
GTATCATTCTGTCAAGTAAAATTTTGGCCTAATTTGGGGTCTCCATCGAACGGCATAAGTGAGTGTGTGGACAGAATTCCACTATCATTTCGATTAGCTCTATATGCACGGTCTCAGCCTGCTACGAAATTTCTTCGCAATGACAATGTAATGAGAGAACAGACTTTAAAGGTTGGGTTACCGAGATATGGGGAATTAACCCTTTAGGGTTTCATCACTGAGGTTAGACTGACACACAGTGTAACCTTAGATGATTTTCATAACTTACATTATAGCATAATGATGGATTTAATTTCCTTGTAGGCCAAGAAAAAAATTAATATATCGTTGCTAGAAGTGATTATCCCTATTTTCATACGCGCATCTTTCGCTTTGGTTAAAATTTAAGACTAACTGAAGTTACAAGCACATTAGCATAAGACCAGTCATCGCCTTTCTTTTTTGTGTCTAGGAGATAAGATATTCCTATATTGGCATATTTGTTTAGCGCTAAGGATATGCCTGCGCTTGCCCAGTTTTCATTAAGTTTATCCTGTTCTGTGTCATAAAAGATTTCATCTTCAATAAAGGGTGAGATTTCCAATTTCCCTAATTTAAATGCTTTGGTTAGCCTTGTAGAATTTCGCCAGACTGTAAGTTCCTTATCAAAGTTGTATTGATAGCGCAGCCGGTCAATTATTTTTAGTTCGAAGATTTTTTTAAGAGGAATTTTACCAGTTAAATCTAAGTATGCTAAATCAGACCTATCAACCTTACCTAAAGATTTAGCCTCTTGCCAGACATAGTAAGGAGCAATTTCTAAGAATTTATTCAACTTAAAGGCAATTGCCTGCTCCAGTTTAAATAAGTATCTATAGGTTATATCATCTTTTATGCGCCATTCAGGTTTAATAAGATAGTTTATCTCTTTAGTAATGGGTGCCTCAAAAGAATATCTCGACCAATACTCCCAATCCCTTTCCGCATGAGCGGATTTGTTTACCATTAGCATTAACAATGTAGAAGTAAGAATAAAAATTATCTTCTTTGTGTTTTTCCTCCGGCTAAATCCAATGCCTTCTTGGGGCATGCCGATACGCAGAGCTTGCATTTTAGGCAATCCCCATCTTTTACGGTTTCCATACCCACTTTTTTAAACTTAAATGGGGTCACTTGGATAGGACAGACCTTATAACAAAGCTCACATTCAGTACATAAGTTAGAATCTATTTTCAATGGATATCTCCATCTGCCTACCCAATTCGCCATTGAGCCAATAGGACAGAAACAACACCAACTGCGTTGGTGAAAGATTAAAGCCAAAATAATTCCCAAAATAGTAGTGACAGTAAGTAACATTACAAAGAACATTCCTATTTTATATGGATCTGGCCAGCGTTTAATAATCTGCCAAGTCATCATCAAGATGAGAAAAGATAAAAAGCCAATCCTTAGAGGTAAGCCTTTAAAAAACTTTGGTATTTCTTTCTTAGGGCTAATAGGTTTTATTAAGACATCAAAGAAACTTCCTCTGGGACAGAACCAATCACACCATTTCCTACCTTTAAAAACTCCAATTCCCATGCCTAAAAGCATACAAAGAGGAATGAAATAGCCCAAAAGGGGATATTTCCAGCCTCCGATGAGGACAACAAGAAAAACAATGCCCATAATGGACTGTTTTATTTGCCTCTTCTTCTTAAAATTATTATATTCTTCCATGCCGAATATATTCCTTTATTAGAATAGACTGATATATTAAAGAAAAAAAATAATGGCCTATCGTTTCTTTGCCATGCGTATATCTTGAGACAATTTCTCTGTCTGAGTTAATTTCTCAAGTAGCATTTCCTTAATGAAATTCGTAGGTTGAATAATAATAAGGGGTGTATGATTGAAACTCTGCCGCACAAGTATCTACCAGCTTGTAATCCGGGTTTATCCCTAACTCTTTACGCCACTTTCTAATAATATTTTCGGGCCGGTTTAATAAACGGGCGAGTTGTAGATCTGAAAATCCAAATTCTTTGGCTTTCCTAAGCAAATCAACCGAAGCTTTTTCATGGTTTACTTTTAGTTTTGTCTTTATCTCTTTTTCTAACTCCACGATTTGTCGAATATTCTCCAAGAACCAAGGATCAATCTGGCTCAATTTATAAATCTCTTCAATACTATTGCCTCTTTTGAAAGCCTCTTTTATATAAAGCACTCTTGAGGAATTGGGAATTCTGAGATTCTTTTTTAAATCATCGTCACTTGGGCAATATTTTAAATCATCCAAACCAGCAAGTCCCAGCTCCAAAGAACGTAATGCCTTCTGCAGGGCTTCTTTAAAGGTTCTACCTATAGCCATTACTTCACCAACGGATTTCATTGAGATGGTTAAAATAGGATTTGCTGATGTGAACTTCTCGAAGGCAAAACGGGGAATTTTTACTACGCAATAATCAATAGTGGGTTCGAAGCAGGCCGGCGTCTTCTTGGTAATATCATTGAAGATTTCATCCAGAGTATAACCCACAGCTAATTTTGCGGCAATCTTAGCAATAGGAAAACCTGTTGCCTTAGATGCTAAGGCAGAACTCCTTGAAACCCGAGGATTCATCTCGATAATAACCATTCTCCCTGTCTCAGGATGCACAGCAAACTGGATATTAGAACCGCCTGTTTCAACGCCAATCTCTCTGATACAGGCAATTGCCATATCTCTCATCCTCTGATATTCTTTATCGGTTAATGTTTGAACCGGAGCCACAGTAATACTATCCCCTGTATGAATTCCCATCGGGTCAAAATTTTCAATTGAACAAATGATAACTACATTATCTTTTATATCCCGCATTACCTCTAATTCAAATTCCTTCCAGCCAACCACTGATTCCTCAACAAGAATTTCACCAATCATACTAGCCTCTAAGCCCCGCTTAGCAAATTCTTTAAATTCTTCTATATTATAAGCAATACTTGCCCCTGTTCCACCTAAAGTAAAACTTGGCCTAATGATTACCGGAAATCCTATTCTCTCCACCACTCCATAGGCTTCCTTTAAGTTATAGGCTCTATCACTTTTGGGAAGATCTAAACCAATCCTACTCATCGTCTCTTTAAATAACTGTCTATCCTCAGCTTTCTTTATCGCTTGAATATTGGCTCCAATAGTCTCTACTTCATATTTTTTTAATATTCCCTTTTCTGCTAAATCTACAGCCAAATTTAAGGCAGTCTGACCACCGAGAGTAGGAAGAATGGCATCGGGTTTTTCATTAGCTATAATCTTGCTTAAAACTCCTGTAGTCAATGGCTCAATATAAGTCTTATCTGCCATTTCTGGATCAGTCATAATCGTGGCAGGATTAGAATTCACCAAGATTACCTTATACCCTTCCTGCCTCAAAACCTTACATGCCTGTGAACCAGAATAATCAAATTCACAGGCCTGGCCGATAATAATTGGACCTGAGCCAATGATTAAGATTTTTTTAATATCTGTTCTTTTAGGCATTTTTCATCATCTTTATAAAGACATCAAATAAATACTGCGTATCATGTGGACCGGGCGAGGCCTCAGGATGAAATTGTACAGAAAATATTGGTAATTTATTATGCTGCATCCCTTCTAACGTATTGTCATTTAAATTTAAATGCGTTATCTCAATATCTTTTTTAGGTAGCGAATCTATATCTACACAAAACCCGTGATTCTGCACAGTGATAGAAACCTTATCAGTTCTTAAGTCCTTTACTGGATGGTTTGCGCCGTGATGGCCGAATTTAAGTTTATAGGTTCTGCCTCCTAAGGCAAGGCCTAACATCTGATGCCCAAGGCAAATTCCAAATATAGGTAACTTTCCAATTAATTTCTTGGTAGTTTCAATAACATACTTAACCGCAGCGGGATCCCCGGGTCCATTAGAGAGTAACAGACCGTCTGGCTTGGTCTCTAAAATCTCTTCGACCTGAGTATGTGCCGGCACAACAATAACCTGACAATTATGCTTAAAGAGTTCTCTTAGGATATTATATTTAACTCCGCAATCTAATACGATAACAGTGAATCTTGGTTTATTAGGTTTAGACCAAATATATTTTTTCCTACATGAAACTTCCTTCACTAAATCGCACCCCACTAATCCCAAAGAATCCTTAGCCTTTTGTATCAAACTTTTCTCGTTTAGGTCTTCGGTAGATAAAACTGCTTTCATGGCCCCGCTTTCTCGAATATGTAAAGTAAGGCTGCGTGTATCTATCCCTTCAATGCCTAAAATATTGTTTTCCTTAAGATATGCCTCTAATGTTTTTTGTGCCCGCCAGTTACTAGCTATCTTACTACATTCTTTAACCACTAAACCTTCCACAAAAGATTTACGTGATTCTACATCTTCTTCATTGACCCCATAATTTCCAATTAAAGGATAAGTCATAGTTACAATCTGACCTTTATAAGAAGGATCAGTGAGTATTTCTTGGTATCCAGTCATACTAGTATTAAAGACTACCTCGCCGTATCGTTCACCAGTGGCACCAAAGGATTTACCTCTAAATATCGTCCCATCTTCTAGGGCTAAAATTGCATCCATTTTACTTATTAGGCACGGGGCCCTGTCTTTTTATAGCTGCATTTATAAATTCTTTAAATAAAGGGTGAGCTTTATCGGGTTTGGATTTAAACTCCGGATGAAATTGCACACCAATAAAATAAGGGTGATTCTTTAACTCTATTATCTCAACCAAATTTTCTCTCGGATACGTCCCAGAAAATTCCATCCCTTTCTTTTTTAATATTTCTCTATATCTGTTGTTAAACTCATACCTATGACGGTGCCGTTCCTGAATTAATGTCTTGCCATAAATTTTAAATGCCAAGGTATTTTTCTTAATCTTACAAGGATAAGCGCCCAATCGCATCGTTCCGCCTAAATCCTTTATCTTTTTTTGCTCTTCTAATAAGCTAATGACCGGATATTTTGTTTTTGGTTTAAATTCAGTGGAGTTGGCTTCTTTAAGACCGCAGACATTTCGACAAAACTCAATAACTGCACACTGCATACCTAAACATAATCCTAAAAAAGGGATTTTGTTTTCGCGGGCAAATTTTATTGCCTTAATTTTTCCTTCTATACCACGATAACCAAAACCACCAGGAATTAAAACGCCAGAGACATCCTCTAAAAATTTTTTAGCCCCCTCTTTCTCTATATGCTCAGAATCGACCTTCTTTATATCAACTTTACAGTCATTGGCAATTCCAGCATGAATTAAGGCTTCATATACTGATTTGTAAGCATCCTGTAAAGTAATGTACTTACCAACGAAAGCAATCCTAACTTTATTCTTAGGACTAATAATCTTCTCTACAACTGAATTCTCCCAATCTTTCAAATCTAAAGATTTGCAGATTAACTTAAAGTGACTTAAAATTATTTCATCAAGTATTTGTTTCTTAAACACCAATGGGACCTGATAAATTGACTCAACATCGCTATTTTCAATTACTGCTTCTTTTTTCACGCTGCAAAATAAAGATATCTTCTCTTTTACCTCTTCTGATAATGTCTTTTCAGTTCGACATATTAATATATCGGGCTGAATCCCAATCTCGCGCAATCTACCCACGCTGTGTTGAGTAGGTTTTGTCTTTATTTCACTGGCAACTTTTATAAAAGGAACCAGTGTCAGATGAATATAAAGCACATTATCATAACCCATATCTAATCTAAATTGCCTTGCCGCCTCCAAAAATGGCAAACTTTCGATGTCGCCAACTGTTCCGCCGATTTCCACAACGACAATATCTGCGCCAGAGACTAAAGCAACCTTCCTTATCCTTTCTTTTATCTCATCAGTGATATGCGGAATTACCTGAATAGTCTTGCCTAAATAATCACCCCTTCTTTCTTTTGAAATTACCGCATTATAAATCTGACCTGTAGTAATATTATTGAATTTAGTCATCTGGGCTTGAGTAAATCTTTCGTAATGGCCTAAATCCAAATCCGTTTCTGCTCCGTCATCAGTTACATAGACTTCACCGTGCTGATAAGGATTCATTGTTCCCGGATCAACATTGATATAGGGATCGAATTTCATTAAGGTAACTTTTAATCCCCGCAATTCCAAAATCTTGGCGATTGAAGCGGAGGTAATCCCCTTGCCTAAACTTGAAATTACACCCCCGGTTACAAATATGTATTTTGCCATATCTTTTAATAATCCCTTACGCATAAAAAAGGCGTCTTTGGCCGATAGTTTGGCCTAAAAACGCCTTTGTTTAATCTAGGTAAGTTCTTACTTTGAACTACCTGTGGTTAATATACCACATTCACAGAAAATGTCAATCGTTTAAAACTTACACCTTTGGCAGATTGGTTTCTCCCATTAAATATTTATCAACTGAATAAGCTGCCCTTCTTCCTTCTGATATGGCCCAGACAACCAACGACTGACCCCGATGCATATCTCCGACAGAAAATACTCCTTCAACATTTGTCATATAGTTATCGTTAGTTTTTACATTTCCTTTTGCATCGAGGTTTAAATTTAAATCTTTGACTAAATGGCCGTGCTCGGCATGAAGAAACCCTAAGGCCAAAATCACTAAATCTGCCTCAATCTCAAATTCTTTCTCCGTTGCATCCGGATTTAGTCTTTCACAGAGAAGCTTTTTAATCTTACCATTTTCTCCGATAAATTTCTTGGTGGAGACTGACCATTCCCTTATTCCACCTTCTTGGTAACTGCTAGTAGTCTTACAAAGTAGAGGATACTTTGGCCAAGGATAATCTTTTGTCCTAAAGTCTGGGGGTTTTGGTAAAATCTCAATTTGAACTACAGATTTTGCGCCTTGACGATGAGCTACTCCTAAACAATCTGCACCCGTATCACCGCCACCAATTATTATTACTTTTTTGTCTTTTGCATCGATTAATTTATCAGGTGAAATTTTTTCTCCAGAAACAATTTTATTTGTACAAGTTAAATAATCCATAGCAAAGCAAATTCCCGAAAGCGACCTACCCTCTATATTTAAATCTCTTGGTACACCCGAACCTATAGCCAAGCAGATGGCGTCAAAATTCTTTTTTAAATATTTTATGCTTAAATCTTTGCCAACATAAACACCTGTATTAAATATAATCCCTTCTTTTTTAAGAATCTCTATTCTCCTATCAAGCACCCATTTCTCAAGTTTAAAATCAGGGATGCCGTAACGTAAGATTCCTCCAATTTTATCTTCCTTCTCAAAAACTACTACGAGATGACCGGCCTTATTTAACTGATCCGCCAAAGATAATCCAGCGGGACCCGAACCTACTACAGCAATCTTTCTTTTTGTTCTTTTTTCTGGTGGTTGTGGCTTAACAACTCCTTTATTAAAAGCATGCTCTGCAATTGCGAGTTCGTTCTCCCTTATGGTTACAGGGTCATCATTTATTTCCAAAACGCATGAGTATTCACAAAATGCAGGACAAATCCGACCAGTAATCTCTGGAAAATTATTAGTTGCGCTTAAAAGTTGATACGCCTCCTTGAATAAACCACGAAAAACTAAATCGTTCCATTCTGGTATATAATTTCCAATTGGGCATCCCCAATGACAAAAAGGAGTGCCGCAATCCATACAACGCCCAGCTTGTCTCTGTGAATGCTCATCTTGAGGTAACAAGGCAACCTCTAAATAATCCTTAATGCGTTCAGAAACTGGCCTAAACCCCGCTAGAGCTCGCTTTATCTTTAAAAAACCTCTTGTATCACCCATCGCTTACCTCTACTAATTCTGGTTTTTCTTCCAGCGTCTTTCCTTCTAAGATTCGCTTATATTCTTTGGGCATTACCTTGACAAATTTTTTTATTTCTTCCTCAAAATTTAATAAAATTTTTTCCGCTTTATTGCTTTTTGTATATTGCTTATGTTTAAAGATTAAATTATAAATTGTATTTATGTCTTCTTGATTTAACTGCTCAAGGTCAACCATCTCTTTATTACAATAGAAAGAAAAATTTCCTTTTTCATCATATACATAGGCAATCCCACCTGACATTCCGGCAGCAAAATTTTTACCTGTTTTACCTAAAATTACTATGCAGCCTCCGGTCATATACTCACAGCCATGATCGCCCACGCCTTCTATTACAGCAGAGATTCCTGAATTACGAATACAAAATCTCTCACCCCCTATTCCTCGAATATATGCCTCGCCGGAAGTTGCACCATAAAAAGTAGTGTTTCCGATAATAATATTTTCTTCAGGGTTAAAACTTGCCCTTTCTGAAGGATAAATAATGATTTTCCCTCCTGACAAGCCCTTACCAACATAATCGTTGGCATCTCCTTCTAATTCCAAAGTTATCCCTTTGGCTAAAAATGCACCAAAACTCTGCCCAGCTGTTCCCTTAAATTTAATGTGGATAGTATTTTCGGGAAGTCCTGCCTCTCCATAAGCCCTTATAACTTTATTGCTTAACATCGCACCCACCGCACGATTACTATTCTTTATCGAAAATTCTAACTTAACAGGTATCTTTTTTTCTACCGCATCTTTTGAAAGTCTAATTAACTCTAAATCTAAAACATTATCTATTGCGTGCTCCTGAGGCCTCATACAATAAAACCCAACTTCTTTCTTTGCTTTTGGTTTATATAAAATTTTTGCTAAATCTAAAGTCTTTGCTTTCTGGTGCATAATCTTTTCATTTATCTCTAAAAATTCTGTATGCCCGATTAAATCATTAAATTTCTTTATGCCTAATTCTGCCATAATTTCCCGCACCTCTTCGGCAATGAAGTGAAAATAATTTTCTATATATTCTGGCCTGCCAGTAAACCTTTTTCTTAAACACTCCTGTTGTGTAGCAATCCCTACAGAGCAATTATTAAGATGGCAGTGTCTTAACATCACGCAGCCTAAAACTACTAATGTCGCTGTAGCAAAACCAAACTCTTCAGCACCCAAAATCCCAGCGATAACTACATCTCTTCCGGTAAGCATTTTGCCGTCTGTCTGAAGCCTAACCCTACTTCGTAAATCATTTAGAACCAATGTTTGGTGTGTCTCCGAAAGACCTAATTCCCACGGAAGTCCAGCGTGTTCAATTGAACTCAAAGGAGATGCACCTGTTCCTCCGTCTCCTCCGGAAATCAAAATTATATCCGCATGGCCTTTGGCAACACCGGCAGCAATCGTTCCTACTCCCATTTCTGAAACTAATTTTACACTGATAAGTGCATCGGGGTTGGCGTTCTTTAAATCAAAAATCAACTGTGCTAAGTCTTCAATAGAATAAATGTCATGATGCGGAGGAGGCGAAATTAAGGTAACCCCGGGAGTAGTATAACGGGTCTTAGCAATATCCACACTTACCTTATGTCCAGGTAGTTGTCCACCTTCACCTGGTTTTGCTCCTTGGGCAATTTTTATCTGCACTTCTTTTGCATGGACTAAATAATTAATAGTCACGCCAAATCTACCTGAGGCAACCTGTTTTGTAGCACTACAAATGCTGTCGCCGTTAGGCAAAGGAATAAATCTTAAAGGGTCTTCTCCGCCTTCTCCGGAATTTGACCTTGCTTTCAATCTATTCATGGCAATCGCAATTGCTTCATGCGCCTCTTTACTAATTGAGCCAAAACTCATTGCGCCGGTAACAAAACGCTTAATTATCTCGTTGGCTGGTTCAACCTCTGAAAGAGAGATTGATTTTCTTTGTTTAAACTTAAATAATCCGCGTAAAGTAACCAGATGGCCTTCTTGCTCATTGATGATTTTTGCAAATTCCAGATACTTTTTATAATCATTATTGCGCACCGCTTCTTGCAAACGATGTATGGTCTCTGGATTCCAAAGATGATACTCACCATCTTTTTTCCATTGGTATAGTCCGCCGGAGGGTAAAATTGAAAAATCTTTTTTAAAAAATGTTTCTTTGTGCCTCTTTAATGTATCTTGGCAAATCAAATCAAGACCAATCCCACCAATACGCGAAACGGTTCCGGTAAAACAAGTCTCAATTACTTCTTTATTTAATCCCAATGCCTCAAATATCTGCGCACCTCTGTAACTCTGCAACGTGGAAATGCCCATCTTGGAAAGGATTTTTAGGATACCTTTTTCTAATGCCTTAAAATAATTTTTTTGTGCTATCTTGCCATCCAAATTAATTTCTTTTTCCTCAACCATCTTTTCTATTGTCGCCAAGGCTAAATAGGGATTAATACAATCTGCTCCATACCCAAATAAAAGCGCAAAATGCGCCACTTCCCTTGCCTCGGCAGTCTCTACTAAAATACTTGCCTGCGTACGCAATTGTCTCTTTACCAGATGATGATGTACTGCCCCTACTGCTAAAAGTATGGGCAAGCTCATAAATTTAGAATTTATCTCTCGGTCAGTTAAAAGGATAAAGGTATAACCTTTTTTGATTGCTATTTCTGCCTGCTGGCATATTCTCTTAATGGCTTTTTTAAATCCAACCTCTTTTTCTTGTACCTTAAAAAGTAAGGATATCTTTTGGGTTTTAAAAAACCTTAAGTGGCATAATCTTTCTAATTCTTCATTGTTAAGAATGGGGTTTTTTAATTTTAGCCTGCGGCAATGTAAAGATGCCCATTCCAGAAGATTTTGCTCTTTGCCTAAATATGTATCTAAACTCATCACGCACTCTTCCCTTATCGGGTCAATTGCTGGGTTTGTAACCTGGGCAAAGAGTTGTTTAAAATAGTCAAAAAGCAGGCGTGGTTTTTCTGAGAGTACTGCTAAAGGCGTATCATCTCCCATTGAACCTGTTGGCTCATGCGCCTCTTCTGCCATAGGCTTAAGTAAAAACTTTAAATCTTCACGGGAATATCCAAATGCTTTCTCTAAGACAATGGTGTCTTCTTTTAATTTTTTTGGCTCAGTCTGCTTAGTGGGTAAATCTTCAAACCTTATCAGGTTTTCCTCAATCCATTTTTTATATGGTTTTTGTTGGGAGATATTTATTTTTAATTTCTCATCGTCAATGATGTGACCTTCTTGGGTATCCACCAAGAACATCTTGCCTGACTGAAGTCTGCCGTTTATAAGAATATCCTCTGGCGGTATATCTAAAACACCAACCTCAGAAGCCATAACTACCAAATTATCTTTTGTTATAACATAACGGCTGGGCCTTAAACCATTTCTATCTAAGGTAGCGCCAATAAACCTTCCATCTGTAAAGGCAATTGATGCCGGACCATCCCAGGGCTCCATCAAACAGGTATGGTATTCATAAAAATATCGTCTCTGCTCATCCATATATCGGTCCTTCTGCCAGGCCTCAGGTATAAGCATCATCATTGCATGAGCGATATGGCGACCGCTTAATACTAATAACTCCAAAACATTATCAATAGTTGCAGAATCACTTCCACCGGGAACAATTATGGGAAAGACTTCTTTTAATTTTTTCCCAAAAAATTTACTTTTCAATAAACCTTGTCTGCTTTGCATCCAATTTATATTTCCTCTTAGAGTATTAATCTCGCCGTTATGCGCTAAAAATCTAAATGGCTGGGCTAAATCCCAAGTAGGAAATGTATTTGTAGAATACCTGGCATGGATTAAGGAAAAACTACTTTTTAACTCTTTATCTTTCAGATCTAAAAAGAAATCTTTAAGTTGCGTTGACATTAGAAGCCCTTTATAACTTAAGGTGCGGCAAGAAAGATTGCTGATATAGAAAGAAGTCTTTTGTTTTAATTTAGAATGCCGAACTAAATTTTCGATTTTCTTTCTCGCAAGATACAGAATTCTTTCAAACTCTAATTCTTCTTTGATTTCTGGTGGGCATCCAATAAAGATATGTTTAAATACTGGTTGAGTAATTTGCGCTGCTTTCCCAATTATAGAATCATCTACAGGTATATTCCGCCACCCTAAAAAGCTAAGCCCTTCCTTTCGAATGACACTTAAGAAAACATCCTCACAATACTTTCGCTCTAACCTATCTTTAGGCAAAAAAACCATCCCAACTGCATATCTTCCTTTTTCTGGCAGGTGTATTTTAAGATTCTGACACTCCTTCCTTAAAAAATCATCTGGGATTTGAATCAATAAGCCCGCACCATCACCGGTCTTTGGGTCAGCTCCTACTGCCCCACGGTGGATTAGATTTTCTAATGCCTGTATACCCTTTTCAATTATGAGATGGGATTTCTCTCCTCTAATATTACAAACAAAACCCACTCCGCAGGAGTCGTGCTCAAACTGTGGGTCATAAAGCCCTTGTTTTTTGGGTAGATAATTATTCATCTTTAGATCTTCCATTTACGTGGGTCAATTCCAAACTTTCTAATCTTTGTGCGCAGGGTATTGCGATTAATCCCTAATATCTTGGCTGCCTTTAGCTGATTACCATATGTACGCTCTAGAGTTTGTTCAATCAACGGTTTCTCAACCTTTTCTAAGACATATTTGTATAAAGTTCCCTGCTTTTCTTTATAATGAGAATCGTCCAACTCAAGGTTCAGCTTTTCTAAAATACCCATTCAATCACCAAAATTTGTCTAAAGTTTAAGCAGAAGTATAGAAAAAAATTTTTATTTTCTTCCTATTTTTGTGATCCTGCTATAATTTTGGCAAAATTAAAATAAATTATCTCCGCCTGCCTTCTAAAAATTTCTCTTCTTTTATAACTCTCAATAAGCATATCTTTGGCATTGAACCTCTTGGACTCCTCTTGATATTCATTAATCCAGGATTCTATCATCTCAGGTGTAACCTCAATATGAAACTGCAACCCATAGGAATTCCTCCCAAATCTAAAAGCCTGATTCGGACAGGTTTTAGATTCTGCTAATTGCAAAGCGTCTTTTGGTATTTCAAACATATCCTCATGCCATTGAAAGGCATCAAGCTCAGAAGGCAAGCCACTAAAGAAGGGGTCTTGCCTTCCATCTTCAGTAAGATTTACCTTATGCCAACCTATCTCTTTATTCTTTGCTTGTTTAATTTTGCTGCCACAAACTTTAGCCAATAATTGTGCGCCTAAACAAATACCTAAAATAGGTATCTCTTTTTCTAAGGCCGCTTTTAGAAATCTTTCTTCTCTCTCTAAAAATGGATATTTACTAGTTTCATAAACATTCATTGGCCCGCCTAAAGAAATCACTGCCTCGCATTCATCCACTAATGGCAGAATCTCTCCATTTTCTAATTCTGCTATTTTAATCTTCCAAGAGGTCTGACTATTAAAAAATTCTTCTAGTGTTCCTGGCCCTTCGATAGCAATGTGTTTGATAAAAAGAATCATTCTCTATTTCCTAAATATCAAAATATAAGTAAAACTCATAGGGGTGCGGTCTAAGACGCACTGCGTCTATTTCTTTTTCTCGCTTATATTCAATCCAGACATCAATAACATCTTGGGTAAAGACATCGCCTTTTAAAAGAAACTTATGGTCTTTTTCTAAAGCAGAGATAGCTTCTTCTAATGAGCCAGGGACAGTAGGTATTTTTTTCGCTTCTTCGTGGTCTAGTTCATAAATATCTTTGTCTACTGGTTCACCCGGATCAATTTTATTCTGTATTCCATCAATTCCTGCCATAAGCATTGCCGCAAAGGCAAGGTAAGGATTGCAGGAATTATCCGGTGGCCTAAACTCAATACGTTTGGTCTTGGGATTCTCAGTATATACTGGAATACGCACTGCTGCAGAACGGTTCCTTTGTGAATAGGCTAAATTCACTGGTGCCTCATAACCCGGCACAAGTCTTTTATAGGAATTTGTAGTTGGTGCGCAAAAAGCCATAAGCGCCGGGGCATGTTTCAATAAACCTCCGATATAATATTTAGCAGTCTGTGAGATAAGCCCATAACCCTTTGGGTCAAAGAAAATATTTTTATCGCCCTTCCAAAGCGACTGGTGAGTATGCATACCTGAACCATTATCGCCAAACAAAGGCTTAGGCATAAAAGTAGCAACCATGTTATTTTTCTTGGCGATATTTTTGACAATGTATTTATACATCAGGCAATTATCTGCCATCTTTACTAATGTATTAAAGCGCATATCAATCTCGCATTGTCCGGCAGTGGCCACTTCGTGATGATGCACCTCAATCCCTATCCCTGCCTTAATCATTGCTAAGATTATCTTGCTTCTTAAATCCTGCAGAGAATCGTGCGGCGGAACAGGAAAATATCCTTCCTTATAACGCGGTTTATAACCTAAATTTGGCTTTTCGTCTCTACCTGAATTCCATTCGCCTTCAATAGAATCTATAAAATAGTAGCCACTGTTTTCTGTCTGGTCAAAACGGATATCATTAAAGATAAAAAACTCCATCTCCGGACCCCAGTAACTTTTATCAGCAATGCCAGTACTTCTTAAAAAATCTGCTGCCTTTTTTGCCACATAACGTGGGTCACGGCTATAGGGTTTTTTGGCTATGGGATCATAGATATCGCAGATAATGCTTAATGTAGGAACCTCGCACACAGGATCAACTACAGCGGTTTTCGGATCTAATTGTAAAATCATATCTGATTCCTGAATCTTCTGGAAACCTCTGATCGATGAACCATCAAACCCAATCCCTTCTACCCAGATGCTCTTTACTGGGTCATCAATTTCGGATAATTCGGTTGCAGGGATTGAGAAGTGTTGCCATAACCCTGGCAGATCATTGAATTTTAAATCCACTATCTCGATATTATTTTCCTTAATGAGCTGATTTACCCTTTGAATATCTTTTTGATTGGCTCCTCCGTTCCAACGCACAGACAAGCTCGATTCCTTTTTTTCTTGAATTTTGTTTATCCTTTTTGCCATTGACTTAAACCTCCTTTTCTTTTTATACCTTACCTTCACAAAATCTCTTAAGATAATCTAAATAATGATGTAAAAGATGAAATTTCTCTCTCAGTTCTTGTGAGTTATGGTCCAATTCCCAATCCACCTCTGTCTCTTCTAAAGTCTTCAAAACATCACCCAAAACATTTTTCATTACCGTTTTAAAACAATCAAATTTTTTTAATCTCTTGGATTTGGCCTCCCTAAAAACATCATCTATTGCCTTCTTAAGCCATTTCTCGTCATCTCTTTTTATATCTGTCATTTCAAATGAGGCCATAACTTATGGAACAAAGTAAACATAAGTTATCTGGCCGAATTTGACCCCTCACCAATTTTTGAAAAAGCGCTTGAGTAAAATTAAAAGGTAGATCTCGCTACCCAGTCCTAATCTGTAAGTCCAGCACATCTACAAAAATTGGTGAGGGGTTATTTTCGCAGACGGCCTTCAGCCTACAATTTACTTCGCTATCACTTCCGTAGATTATCTGCTCAAATAAAAAGGCGTTCATTTTGGTCGGTTTTCCTTGACCTAATTGAACGCCTATGTTCCTATCTTTTCTTGCTTAATTTAGCACTACAATGTGCTTATGTTTTAGCCATTTGTTCTACAAGTAAAAAATTGTCTGTTTTGGTAACCTAAATTTTCCTTCTTTCTTATATTAAAAAATTTGGTCCTTAAGCGTAAGCGAATGGACTTATAAAACTATAAAGCCCCTTCTCCTTTTTCTCCTGTTCTAATTCTTATCGCATCTTCTATATTGGAAATAAAAATCTTTCCATCACCGATTTCTCCTGTCTTAGCATTTTCAGTTATTGTTTTAGTAATATGTTCTAAGTCTTTATCTGGTGCAACAATTTCTATTTTTATTTTTGGCAATAGCTCTATTTTGTATTTTTCGCCCCTCCATTGCTGTACCATACCTTTTTGCTTTCCATGACCTTCGATTTCCGTAAGCATTAAACCATTACAGCCAGCTTTTATTAAAGCAGTACGTACTGCCTCAAGTTTTTCGGGTCTGATAATCGCTTCAATCTTTTTCATCACCTACCTCCTCTTTAAATCCTAAAAAAGAATAAGCAGGTTTTCTACTTAAAAATTCTGGATAAGCACAATTTCCATGCTCACCAATATCCAATCCTTCGATTTCTTCCTGTAAACTCACCCTGATACCCAAACTTGCTTTAAGAATTGTCCAACTAATCAAAGAAATAATAAAGGTATATACTGCTACACTAATTACACCACTAAGCTGTGCCATGAATAATTTTGTTCCACCGCCAAAAAACAGACCATTCCCAGAAGTAATACCTGCAATTTTATCCTGAGAAAACAATCCCACGCAAAGCGTGCCAAAAATACCATTTACCAAATGCACTGACAAAGCCCCCACAGGATCATCAATCTTTAAGCGGTCGAAACCAATTACAGCTAGAACCACCAATATTCCCGCGATTAAACCAATAATAATAGAACTTCCTACGCTTACAAAAGCACATGGTGCGGTTATTGCAACTAAACCTGCTAAACAACCATTTAAGGTCATCCCTAAATCCGGCTTACCCAAAAGAACCCAAGAGATAATGGTTGAACTCATTACTGCGGCTGCTGCTGCGGTATTAGTAGTTACTGCAATATGGCTTATGGCAACAGGGTCTGCAGTCATAGTTGAACCGGGATTAAAACCAAACCAACCAAACCATAAGACAAAAGTTCCCAAGGTTGCTAACGATAGATTATGCGCGGGGATAGGATTAACCTTGCCATTGCTATATTTACCAAAACGCGGACCTAAAAGTAATACACCTGCCAAAGCTGCCCAACCTCCTACAGAGTGAACTACAGTTGAGCCCGCAAAATCAAGCATCCCTAGTTTTTGTAGCCAACCTCCACCCCAAATCCAGTGTCCCACTACTGGATAGATAAACATGGTCATAAAAAAGGAAAATAAAATAAAAGATTTATACTTTATCCTTTCTGCAACTGCTCCTGAAACAATGGTTGCAGCAGTTCCACAAAAGACCAACTGAAAAAAGAATTTCGCCCAAAGGGGAACCGCAGTCCAAGATATAGAGGAATACACTCCTCTATATGCCTCTCCTACTGCTGGTGAATTATCTAAACCACTAACAAAAAATAAACCCTTTAATCCTATGAAAGGATTACCATCTCCAAACATAAGCCCCCAGCCCAAAAATAAAAATCCCAATGAAGAAACTGCAAAGACGATAAAGTTTTTGGAAAGAATATTGACACAATTTTTCATTCGAGCAAAACCCGATTCCACCATCGCAAATCCTAAGTTCATAAAAAATACGAGCTTTGCCGTAACTAAAACCCAAATTGTATTCATCACTACTTGCATATCCATTCATCTCACCTTCCTTTCAATTCTATCTCAATATTAGACTGTATATTAAAAATCAATATCTACCTGAACTGTATATGTATTGGCTAAGTTGCGGTTGTTATAAATATCATAGCCAAAGATTATGGACGTATTTTCACTAAATTTATAGGAAAATCCTAAGTTAAGTGTGCCGTAATTAGATTTTGTCCCTTGATAATCTACTGCTACCCAGAGTTTATCCGAAATTTCTGTCAATGTCCTCTCCCAGCACGCCATAATCCCATCATTGTCTTTTTTATCTCCGTACTTAAGCAATTTGGAATTACCTCTGAAATACCCTAAAGAAAATCTTCCTAAAGAGAAATCCCCTAATGAAATGGTCTTGCCCACTTTAGTATAGATGACATTAAAATCCGTTTTATCCTTTTTTGTCCCCGCGTCATAAATACCCACTGCCAAAGCAGGAAAATACTCTCCATACACACCTTCAGGAATACCAACTTTAGTATTAAAATACATCGGATAATTATCTACACCTGTTCCGGATTTATGGTCAAAACCTACTTCTGCTTGTAATTTCCTAAATGGCAATATCCCTACGGTTAAGCCGAGATTTGTTACTGTATCTGGCCGAACATCATTGGCATCGTTTTCTACAGGAACATAAAAATCAGAAGTAATATGCCATTTTTTAAAAGGTTGTATATCTGTAGAAGGAGCCCAGATGTGAGTAGAGGGAGTAACGTAGGCAAAATTAAAAATCAAAAATTCAAAAATCAAAATTGCACTCCAAAATCCAAAATTTTTAAATCTCCCCATTTTTAGCCTTTCTCCTTTAAAAAATAAAAAGGCGTCTTTTGCTCCATCGCTGGATTCAAAAGACGCCTGTGTCTTATTAAAAAATTAGGGTGTTCTAAAACGAACACCCTTGTTTATCACACCACAATGTGTTTCTACATTTCTACAAGTTAAAAAAAATTATTTTGGTAACCTTATCTATATTCTAAAAATTCAAGTTTCTTACGCAGATTCTTCTTTATCTTTACCACCATCACATGGGAAATGCCGAGTTTTTTGCCTATCTCTCTGATAGTCACTCCTTCTAAAGAAAGATAGAAAATTTCTTTTTCTCTTTGGGTAAGTCCGTTGTTTTGAATTTGTCCCATTAAGATCTTATTTTCCAAATCAGCAAGGCAAGGTTCTGGATTTTCTAAGCATAGGATTTCTTCTAAATTTCTCCCTTCTTCCTCTATCATGGCATTTAGACTAACTAAATTAGCTTTATCTCGTGCTTTTCGAATATAATTCTTGAGATGAAAATAGCAGCCCTGCAAGATGTAACTATCAGTCTTATTATCTAACTTTCCTAAACAAAAGTCCTGCCAAAGATTTATGAGAGCCTCTTGATATAAATCTTCATCATTAAAGAAAGAAAAATGGCCATTAAGTTTATAAGTTATCCTTTTTAATTTCGGTGAGAGCCTTTTTACTAATTCCTCAAAAACCATATCTATCCTCGATATTTATTAGTGATCGGCATCCTTCTATCTTTACCGAATGCCTTGGGTGTAATTTTTATCCCCGGCGGAGATTGTCTGCGCTTATATTCGGTTTTATCTACCATATTAATTACTTTTTCTACAATTTCTCGCTCAAAACCTAAAGTCACAATCCTACTTAAATCTTTATCCTCTTCGACGTATGCTTTAAGAATCGGATCTAAAGTTTCATAAACAGGCAATGTATCCGAATCCTTTTGATTAGGCTTTAATTCTGCAGTAGGTGCTTTTACTAATACTCGCTCAGGGATTACATAACTTAAAGAATTCCTGTATCGGGCTAATTTATAAACTAAAGTTTTAGGCACATCTTTAATTACCGCAAAACCACCTGCCATATCTCCGTAAAGGGTGGCATAACCTGTACTCATCTCCGATTTATTGCCGGTAGTTAAGACCAACCAGCCAAACTTATTAGAAAAAGCCATTAAGATATTTCCTCTTATGCGCGCCTGTAAATTCTCTTCAGTTATATCTTTATTTTTCCCTAAAAAATGCGGCTCAAGCAGCATAAGATAAACTTTATATATTGACTCAATGGAAACAGTAATTAATCTTATACCTAAATTATTAACTAACTCTTTTACATCTTCTTCGGATTCTTGGGAAGTATACCTTGAAGGCATAAATACACCTACGATATTATCTTTACTTAAGGCGTCTTTTGCTACAGCTGCCACCAAAGAAGAATCAATCCCTCCGGATAAACCCACCACTACTTTTTTAAATCCATTTTTTAATACATAATCTCTTAAACCTAAAAGTAAAGCCTGATAAACTTCCTCGGTTGGTTCTAATTGTTTTGGCTTTTTAGATAAAACTATCTGCGTTTTAGAAATTATCTTCTTAGGTATATTAATTATATTCTTAGATTTAGTTTCACTTTCAGGGATAGCTAAATCTATAACTAAAAATTCTTCTTTAAACGCCTCCACTCCAGAAACGATCTTACCTTGACTATCTGCCACTCTACTCTGTCCATCAAAAACTAATTCATCCTGACCACCTACTAAGTTTGTATAAACCACAAAGATATTGTTCGTTTTTGCCTGATGAGCAATAATATCTTCTCTTTGTTTTATCTTACCTAAATGATATGGTGAGGCATTAATATTAAAAATTATCCTTGCCCCTCTTTTGGCTGCCTCTTTTGTGGGGCCTTCAAGATGCCAGATATCTTCACAGATATTTACAGAAAAAATAATTTTATCCATTTTAAAAATTAAAACCCTATCACCAGCAGTAAAATAGCGTTTTTCATCAAATACACCGTAATTGGGTAAAA
>Ga0272448_1003117_pt1 | contig 19993 bp, 19 predicted proteins | sample YNPCB0191_FD_202220 | JGI IMG/M metagenome (GOLD analysis project Ga0272448, IMG submission 202220) | Hot spring sediment microbial communities from Yellowstone National Park, WY, United States - YNP-CB-019-1 | ecosystem: Environmental > Aquatic > Thermal springs > Hot (42-90C) > Sediment... | reverse complement strand
GGCTAAAGAATTATGGATTTGCTGGCGTTTGGCGGCAAAGCCGGCTTTGACGATTCTAAAGAAAAGTTTTGGTTCAACCGGTTTACCGCCACTTCGGCAGTGGCGGTAAGGCTGAATTTTAATTACCGCGGCCTCGACTTGGGGCTGGGGGCGGAAACTGTTTTTAGATACGGTGGCGATAATTTGCGCGTCGCCATAAAATTCAACGGCTAAGGTTAAAATTCCCCGCTCGTGATGGCCCGGTTTGGCGGTGATTTTTTCCGCCACTTCTTTTTGGACCATTAAAACCATTAAATCCGGCTGATTGGATGATTCTAGAAATTTTCTAATTATCGGCGAAGCAATATAAAAGGGTAAATTAGCGACGACTTTATATGGCGGTAAGGTTGTCTCGTCAAACCATAAGGCGTCTTGATGAATAATTTTAAGGTTGGAATTGCTGCCAAACTTTTGCGTCAAACCGGCAATGAGGTCAAAATCTTTTTCCACGGCATAGACTTTAGCGCCAGCAGCCAGCAGGGCCTCGGTGAGGATCCCTTTGCCGGGCCCGACTTCCAAAACTAAATCTCCCGGCGCGATTTCCGCAGCCTTAATAATAGTCGGTAATATCGAATCGTTGATTAAAAAATTTTGTCCTAAGGATTTTTTGGCTTTCATTATTGATTGGCGCAACTTCCCCACGGCGGCCATCTGCCGGCGTAACCGTGGGTCAGCGCATAAGCAGTGGTGTAAATTTGGGCAGTGGCATCGTAAATACCGGCGCCGGCGTAGCCGGCTTTAGCCGAAATGTCTTCCCAAAAACCTTCTTCATACTGAAACAAACCTTTATATTGGCCGTCCGGATAGCCAGCATCGGCTGAACCGCCGGATTCCCGCATCATTAAACAATGCAAGGCGGTGCCGTTGATTAAGTATCTTCTGGCCGCCGCATTGACAGTGTCTATATAGGGACCAAGCGTGGTATATTTGGGACCAATGCCGATGATGAGAATTTCATTTACCGGATCTTTAATGACCTGGCTTGATTTTCTCGTCCGCGAGACCTCTTCGCCATCAACTCTTCTTACCAGATAAATCACTTCTCTTTCCCCCTTGATGCCCTTTTGGGCGACGCGCGTTTGACCTTTTTCGAGATCGATATCCTCTTTTTTAATTGTTTTATAATCAATCGGCTCTCTTTCACTGATCTCAACTTCCGCCACCCGTGTGATTTTTATCTTTATATTCTGGGTGAGTTTCACCTCCAGCGCTGGTTCAACGCTATCTTGACCAAGGAGTTCAATCTGTTTTTCTTTCAATAAGTCGCCGACGGTTTCTTGCCAAGTGCGATAAAGAGTGACTTTTTTGGCATCAGTCACTTCAACTGGTAAAGCCCGATGGATGATAATCTGACTGCCTAAATGCATCGCCGGCGAGGGGAAAACCTGGATTTTATCTTCGGGATAAAGACGAATGCCTAAATCAGCGGCCATCTCAGCCAAGTTATCCAAGTCACTACGACCATAATAAACTTCAACCGGATGATTAGGGTCGGAGATATCAACCACTCCGGAGACCATTGGTTCAGTTGGATGATGATTGGCTAGCGCCAACCAGATGGCAATAAGAAAAACTAAAATTTAAACCTCCGAATAAGGTTTCGTCTTTATCGTAATTGATTAGATTATTTCCGTCAATTCTTTCGGAATGTCCGCAAGAAATCTGGAGGGCTGGTTATTGGAGATGGCGCCGTAAAGCAGACGCGCGCTCGTATAGGTTAGATAAAGCCGCTTTTTTGCCCGGGTCATCCCGACATAACAGAGGCGGCGCTCTTCTTCGAGTTCGGCGGGGTCCATCATTGAGCGCGAATGCGGAAACAACCCCTCTTCCATCCCAACCATAAAAACAACCGGGAATTCCAAGCCTTTGGCATTGTGTAAGGTCATTAAAGTGATGGCGTCTGCCTGGGCATCGAAATTATCAACATCGGAAACCAAGGTGACATTTTCTAAAAATTCCTCCAAAGTCGCGGCTTTTTGAGCAACGGATTTTAATTCCTCAATATTTTCCCAACGCATCTCCCCTTCTTCGGTGCCGTCTAAAATCCAATCGCGGTAGCCGGATTTTTTTGCCACGATATCAATAAGTTCTGGTAATTTTGATGTTTTGGCGATAATTCTGAATTCTTCAACCATTTTATAAAATTTCTGCACTTTGGGATTTGTTTGATATTTGTCATTGGGAATTTGGGATTTTGCGCCAATTCCCCGCGGCGGGACATTAATAATTCTTTTGAGCGAGACTTTGTCGGCCGGATTGGCAATTAATTTTAGATAAGCCAAAATATCTTTGATTTCTTTGCGTTCATAAAACCGGAGGGCGCCGATTAATCGATAAGGTAAATGATTTTGCAACAAAACTTCCTCAAAAATTCTGGATTGGGCATTGGTGCGATACAAAATGACAAAGTTGTTGTAGCGACCCTCAAGGTGATGAAGGGCTTTAATTTCCTCAACAATAAACTCCGCCTCTTCAATTTCATTTGGGGCTTCAAAAATAGCCGCCGGCAGTCCGTCTTCATTCTCGGTCCACAATTCTTTTTGGGACCGCAAAATATTTTTTTCAATCACTTTTTGAGCCGCAGCGACAATACTTTTGGTCGAACGATAATTTTGCTCCATTTTGATGACTTTAGCCTTGGGATAATCTTTCTCAAAATCCAGGATATTGCGGAAATTGGCTCCGCGAAAACCGTAAATTGAATTATGAACCACAATTCCGCCAGCAATATAGTTATGCAAATTTTCCACATCCAAATCAAACAGATCAGCTTCTATGTTTTTAACAGTGACCCGGTGAATTTCGTCTTCGACGATCTTGCCGTTTTTGAAAATAGGAATGAGCATCCCTTTTCTTAGATTTGTCACTGGCATAAATACAAGATTATGCTCCATTTCCGTCAGCCGAGCCAATTTAACAACCTCAAGGTTATCAATTTTTGCTAATTGATGCGATAAAGATAAAGCATCCGCATATTGTTTTCTCGATGTTTCAACTCGCCAGCTTCTTTTATCGGCTCGGGTTTTAAAACCTGCTTTTTCGAATTTTTTTCTTAAGAAGGGATCTGTTGTTGTAATCCTGACCCGATGAGCATGCCAAGGATTTACCTGGCCCAAATGAGCTTCCCCAAACATGACTAAACTGACAAATTGTCTCCCTTTATGAATAGGGATAAATTCTAAAGTCACGGCTTGGGGACGATAGTGGGGATAATCCCAGGATAGATTAAGATCTAAAAATAATTGCTTTGCTCTTTTTTTAGTGTCTATAGTATCGTAAAGTCTATTTATATGTTTTTGTAAGATTTGCAGATTTCGTCCTTGTCGGAAAAACACCAATGTTGGAATACCATACTTTGAAGCATAATAATATTCGTAATATTTAGCCTCGGAGAGACTGCTGCAAATTTCTAAAATCCACATTCTATCGGCTCGCTCTTGATTGGCTCTTACTTGAAGTCCATGAATGATCCCTTGTTTAGTACGTCTTATCCCTTTTGTTTGACCAATCCTAAAACCTTTATCCTTTCGATACATAAGATAAACAAAATATTGGCTTTGGCTTGGCATGAGCCTGGAAAAAAATATGTGGTCTTTACTGGCAGAAATCTTTTTGCCTGATTTAGTGGTAATCTCCCAAACTGGTCCGATATATTTTTGTTTGGATTTTCTTAATACTTTAGCTTTCATTGTCGTACCAAAACCATTGGCAGCGATTACTTCGGTTCCTTTTTTGATTTCTTCAATTGGAATTTCACCTTGGGGAGTAAGAACTTTCGTACCGGCTGGCAAACACTGATAATCGTCGCCAATAACAAATAAATTTTGGTGTTTGGCGGCTAAAAGTTTAATTAAAACATATTGGGCATGATTAGTGTCTTGGTATTCGTCAACTAAAATATATTTAAAGAGATCCTGCCAGCGTTTTAGGGTTTCGGGAAACTTTTGGAAAATTTGGACTGTTTTCATAATGAGATCATCAAAATCTAACGCATTGGCGAGTTTCAGATCTTTTTGATACTGAGTGTAAACTTTCAAAACTATTTCGCCAAAGTATCCTTGGGCATATTTTGTATATTGACTTGGAGAGATGAGTTCATTTTTGGCGCCGGAAATAAAGTTTTTAATCGCCGCGGGATTGAATTGTTTTTTATCAATCCCCAAAAGATCCATGGCCTGTTTGATCGCCGAAAGCGAGTCATCTTCATCATAAATGATGAAACTTCGACGATAACCCAAGGCCTGAATTTCTCGACGAAGGATTTTGGCACAGATCGAATGGAAAGTCCCGGCCCAGGGCAGTTTTGAGATTTGAGAGTTGAGATTTGAGATTTGTTGGGAATTTGGCATTTGGCATTTGGAATTTCCGAGTAGCTTGATTACCCGGTTAATCATTTCTTCCGCGGCTTTATTGGTAAAAGTGACGACTAAAATATTGGCCGGCGAAACTTTTTTCTCTTTTATCAAATAAGCGACGCGATGAGTCAGCGCCTTGGTTTTGCCCGAACCAGCGCCAGCTAAAATTAAAACCGGACCTTCGGTCGTTTTGACGGCCTTGATTTGCTGCGGGTTGAGTCCTTCAAAAATTTTTGTTGGCATGGCAAATATGATTTTAACAAAGGTATTGACATAAATAAAGAGACGAGATAAATTATAAATGCTATGCCCCAAATCGGACGAAAGTTTTTTTGGTTTGGTTTTTTTATCCGACTCCCTCGGCCGGTTTGTGAGTATGGGCAATAAAACTTAAATAAGAAATGTCACTAAAATAACCGGCCGAAAAGCCGGATTTTTGTTTTTTATCGGGGATCTTTCGTTGATGAAGGATCTCGGAACAAAAACAAAAGGGAGACAGGAAATGAGCGAAGCCAAGCAACCGACAAATCTGCGTCAGCTGGGGTTTAATGTCCCCCAAAAGCAAACCGACATTGAATTTGCTCTGGAGCACGGCTGGAATATCCACACCTGGCTACGAGCTTTCCGCGATCCTCTCTATCTGGCTTTATCGGCCAATGGCAATAGTCGAAAAAGTCGCGAGCTAAAAAAAGCTCGACAATTACTTGAAAGAACATTGACCTTTGCCCGCCTCCTGCGCCTTAATTCCCCTGAAGAAACCATCCGTAAGGAAATCATTGAGTTGATGAAACTTGGTGACTATGGCCGATTAGCCACCAAACGAACCCGTCTTCCCTGAACAAAAAGGAGCAGCTTAGCTGCTCCTTTTTTCAAGAATTATTTTTTCGTCACAAAAAAGGCGCGATCGCTATCGGCCCAAATAAACTTTAAAAAACCGACACCTCGGAGGTGTCGGTAAATGACAGAAAACAGAAATTAGATAAATCAACGATTCTGGCGGAATAGCTTTCGATTAAGCCAGCCCACCAAGCGGCCCTTAGGATCAAGTGCATGCAAGCTGATATAAACATATTCACGAATCGATCCAATGATTCCCACCGGGTAATGCAGTTTAATCAGATTGGCGCTAATCCCGTAAGACCGGAAGGTCAGCCAGAAACGGATAGCGTGTTGCCAATGAGTGACGACGGTGATTTCTACTTGATCTGGAGAAAAACCACAGGCCTTGACCGTTGCTAGACTGAATTCGACGTTCTGGTAGGTATCGCGCGATTGATCTTCAACGATCAGCCGATCAGAAGGCACGGCCTTGGCGAGAAACCACTGCGCCATCACCCTAGATCCTGGAATGGTCATGATTTTCTTGGAGGTAAAAGCCCCACCGGTCACAAGAAGGTAATCCCAGCCGCCTTCCTGCCACCTCTTGAGAGCTTCTCTCATCCGAACCATCGTATCTTTCTCGCTCAGCTTATTGATGGGTTCAACACTTCCCAGTGGTACCATGAGAATCCGAACGCATGCCAACTTGCATTCTCCCTGATCAGGTATTTCAGATAATCCGAACTCTCAAGAATATCATAAAACTGCTTTTGAAGCAATAAAAAAGGCGCGATCGCTATCGGCCCAAATAAACTTTAAATTATTGACCGCGCGTCGCGCCTTTGTGGTAAGGGCAAAGTAATTGGCTTTGTCCCTACCATAAGCGCAACGCTCATAGTAAGGAAAGCATCACTTCACCCTGTCGTTCCTGCCGCGATCTGAAGGTACGATTTTATTTTGGTTTTTGCCTGCCCCACGACAAGGGCAACGAGTTTTGCGGGGTTTTTGCTTTTCTAAAAAGTACGGCAGGGAAAAGGCCAGAGAACTCCCTCCTTTGACCTTATCTTTACCGTCCTTATTCCCCTCCATGTTAACGTGCCTAATTTAGCCTGATTATATTATTATACTCTAAAATTGAGCCAATGTCAAGGAGTGCTCCCTTTAAATGTTGACAGAATAAGAGCAAGGATTACAATTAAGCTAAGGCTCATTCGTTAAGGAGGGAGTAATCATGAATCGGAAAAAGAGAATTCAAATCATCGTTGGGACAGTTTTGTTGATACTCGGTGTCGGCCTAGCGATATATTTTATCGCCCGGCCCAAGGCAGCCACGCTTTCCGTTTCCAACACCGTTCTAGGATACTACACGGAAAATAACATCAATAAAACCGCTCAAAGTAATACGGTTTTCACAGAAATTTTAAATCCTTCCTCTCCGTCAATTAGCCCGTCGCCGAGTAAAACACCGACGCCTTCGCCGACATCCACTATAACAGCCACCACATCTCCAACTATTATTCCTTCGCCGACCACGGCTCTGACGCCCGCACCGTCGCCCTCGCCGTCCTCTCATCCGGCAAAACGCTGTAAGTCAAAAAAATGGTATAATCCAATCTGCTGGTTTTAGAGATCTAAATAATAAAAACTATTTTTCCTCTACTAATTTTTTCTCAATTGTGGCAAATTTCATATATTCTGGCTTAAAATAAAGTTCAATATCACCGGTTGGACCATTGCGATGTTTACGAATTAAAATCTCGGCAATATTTTTTTTATCGGAATCTTTGTCATAATAATCATCGCGGTAGATAAACATCACTACATCAGCATCTTGTTCAATGCTCCCCGATTCGCGCAAATCAGCCAACATCGGCCGTTTGTCCGGCCGGTGTTCAACCGCCCGGGAAAGTTGTGAAATCGCTAAAACCGGAACATTTAATTCTCGCGCCAACGCTTTAAGAGAACGAGAAATTTCCGAAACTTCTTGAACACGGTTATCAGAATTGCGCGTTCCCATCCCCGACATCAGTTGCAGATAATCAATAATAATGAGCCCCAAATCATGCTCAACTTGGAGACGGCGAGCCTTGGTTCTAATTTCCATCACGTTTAAAAAAGGCGAATCATCAATAAAAATTGGCGCCTCGGACAAAACGCCCATGGCATAGTTAAGCTTACCAAAATCTTCATCTTCCAAATTGCCGGTTCTCAGTTTCCAAGAATCAACCGAGCCCCTTAAACACAAAAAACGATCGATCACCTGCTCTTTGGACATTTCCAAAGAAAAAAAACCAACCGGCAATTTTGCCTCGCAAGCCACATAATCGGCGATATTTAAAGCCAATGATGATTTGCCAATTGAGGGCCGGGCGGCCAGAATAATTAAGTCGGAGCGTTGCAAACCGGCCAATAAATTGTCTAAATCCCGAAAACCGGTCGGCACACCGCGCAAGACGCCCTTTTCTTTATGAAGTTTATCGATTCGGTCAAAGGATTCTTCAAGGACATCCTTAATTGGGGTAAAATATTGTTTGACATATTTTTGGGAAACGCTAAACAAGGTGCTTTCGGCTTTATCCAAAATGGTCTCTAAATCCGAACTTTCATCAAAACCCAATTCAGTAATTGTGGCCGCTGCGGAAATTAACCGTCTTAAAGTGGCTTTTTGATGAACAATGCTGGCATAGGTTGCCACATGGGCTGAAGTCGGCACGGAATTGACTAAAGTCGCGAGGTAGGCGGCACCGCCGACTTTCGTGAGTTTTTTTTCCTTTTCAAGTTCATCGGTTAAAGTAACAACATCAATCGGTTTGCGTTTCTCAAAAAGCTTTAAGATGCAACCGTAAATGATGGCGTGGTCCTCGCGATAAAAATCATCGGTGCGTAAAATATCGGCAACCTTGATAATCGCGTCTTTATCCATTAAAAGAGAGCCCAAAACTGATTGTTCGGCTTCTATTGATTGCGGCGGAATTTTGATATTGTCAGCCAAAAACCCTCCGGAGAATTAGAATCACTTTGCATATCCACAATAAAACTTGTGAATTTTTCCTGCAAGTCCTGTGGATAGTGTGGATTGCAAAGATAAATTAAATAGAATATCATAAAATGAGGAGGAAACATGAATCTACCAAATTCATCTATTGTGCCAAAAAGCAATCTTAAATGGCTGTTAATTGTTTTGGGAATTGTTATCTTAGTCGCGATTGCAGTTTATATTTTTTATGTTAAGGGCGGAAATGTCGGCGGAGTTTTTTCTCTTTCTAGCCCAAGTCCGACAGGAACAGTGGCAAACTCACCAGGAACAAGCCCGACATCCACTATCGGGGATAACGAACAACCGAGTGAACAAACAAATAATCAATCAACCCGTAAAACATATGATGGCTATATTTCAGATGCCGATCCTTCTTTTCGTAGCGATCAATATTGCGTTTATAAAATTTCTTTTGAATATCCTAATGATTATCCGGATCCCTCATTCGTGGCGGGCACCCTATCTGTTTTTAAAGACCAAACTTCAATGGTAAGAATTGAACCTGCTGGTGACAAAGAAAAGGAATGCAATCCTGGTGTATTCAGCAACCCGACAGAATATTACAACATGTGGCATCATGGTGAAATTATAGAGGGACCAACCTATTCTGAGGCAAATGGAAATTCAATAGTAATTTGGTCACAAAAATACGACTCAGGTACGCCAACACACCCCGAATTATCAACATCTTATCTTAAACAGGCCTTTTTGATGAATGGAACTAGGTATATTCTTATTTCAACAAGTTACACAATTTCTCATTCATCTGACTGGCCTGGATCTCAGACAACACAATTTGATAGCGCCTTTGATACAATTGTAAATAGTTTCAAAATCAAATAAACTACTACTCTTCCACCTCAAATATTTCTTTGGCTCCATTGAGCAATTCTTCGTCCGAGTCGAGGGGTTTTTTGATAACAAGGCCGGGATCAACAACGCAGGCCACTTTATATTGAGAACCGGTGATTTTGGCGATAATCTCTTCCACTATTTGGGTATTTTTCTTGCCAGAAACCATATCCGCGTGAAATTTGAATTTAAAAGCTAGCGTCACGGTATCGTCATTCCAACCAGCGATGGCGGCATCGCGAAGTAACGCCGCTAACGAATGATTATAAGCCCGGGCTTCAGCCACTATCCTGGGCCATATTGAATGATCGAAATTTTTCCTTTTAATTTTTCCATTCTTTTTTTCTAATTTTTCTTCTAATTTTTGCTCCACTATTTCGTTTTTCTCCTCGCCAACATCCTGTTTTTGCGTCATCTCAAAAACCACCATCTCCAATGGTAAAGCCGGCAAGTGAGCGGATTTAATTTTAGGGATACTCTCGGAAAATTTCGCAATATCCGTCATTAATTCCTCAAGGGAAAATTTTTCCGCCAAAACTTTTACTTGCGCTTGCTGTTCGCGGGTTAAATCAAATAGTTGATCCTCCCCAATTTTCAATAAAGCGATTTTTCTTAAAACTTCAATAGTCTTAAGAGTAAAATTTTCCAGGTCAATTCCTTGATAATACAACTGGTCAATCAAGCGAAAAGCTTTTTGACGATCTTTAGAAGAAAGTAATTCAATAAAATCAAAAACGGTTTTTTCTTGGACTAGACCTAAAATTTCCTGAGTTTGCTCGAGAGTAATTCTGGAGGCCGCTGTCTGTCGCAGAGAGGAGACTTGTTCCAGGAGGGAAAGGGCGTCACGGTAAGAACCGAAAGCCAATTGCCCAATCAATCGCAAAGCGTCCTCATCAATTTTGATCCCCTCCTGCTTGGTGACGCGTTTTAATAACTGGCTGATTTCTTCAAGAGTGGCCTTGTGAAAATCAAATCGCTGGACTCGCGAGAGGATAGTTGGTAAAACTTTTTGGGGTTCAGTGGTAGCCATGATAAAAATGGCATGCTTGGGCGGTTCTTCTAAAGTTTTCAACAAGGCATTAAAGGCTTCTTTGGTCAGCATATGGACTTCGTCAATAATATAGATTTTGTATTGGGAGCTCGTCGGGGCAAAACGGATTTTTTCCCTCAACTCCCTGATTTCATCAATGCCCCGGTTTGAGGCGGCGTCAATTTCAATTAAATCAAGCGATTTGCCGGCGATAATTTCCTTGCAAGAGAGACAGCGATTGCACGGTTCAAAGGAATCTTTGGCTAATTTTCGGCCCGTACAATTTAAAGCCTTGGCCAAAAGCCGCGCCATAGTTGTTTTCCCCGAACCTTTTGGCCCGGCAAAAAGATAAGCCTGGCCAAATTTTAAAGTCGCCAAGGCATTGGTTAAAGTCTTGGTCACGTGCTCCTGACCAACGATATCGTCAAATTTTTGGGGTCGATATTGGCGATAAAGAACCATAATTAAAAATTTCTAATTTCTAATTTTCAATATTTCAAAGTTGGTCTCATTGAAAATTGAAACACATAATATAATACTATATTTAACCGCCTATATTTTGCAAGTTATTTATGATATGATAATATTAGTTAGGTTTGGGAAAAATTGGAGGGGCTTTTGACATCAAAGGAACTCAAAAAATTGGTGGCACAAAACTCCAAGATTGATTTGGAAAAAGTCTCCAAGACTTTAGATTTGATTCAAAAAACCATTTCCAAAGAACTTTTGGCCGGCCGGAGCGTTAATATCCCCGGTTTTGGTAACTTCGTGATGGTTAAGTATCCTTCAAGAACCGTGAAGGATATCCGTAATCCTGCCAAGACCTATTTATCTTTGGAAAAAACAATTCCCCGCTTCCGACCCAGCCCCGAATTTAAAGAAGAAATTGCCGGCGGCAGGAAAAAAGAGACCAGCGAAGCCGTCTTTACGCCCGCGATTAATATTAGCTATATTGATCTTTCAAAAACGACCGTGCCCAAAAGAGTCTTAAGTCTCTTGCCCGAACACATTGCCCGACATTATCAAGTGGTGCCCATTGAAGAAAAAGAGGGGCGCCTCGTGGTGGCCATGATTGATCCGGAAGATCGGGAAGCGATTGAATTCGTTAAAAAGAAAACCGGCAAAGAATTGGATATTCGTCTTTGTACTCAGGCCGATCTCAATCATGTTTTAGATCAATACTCCGCTCTTTCTGGCGAACTCAAAAAAATTGTTGAGTCAGCCGAAGAGGAAGAAGAGTTCAAACCGACAAAAGAAGAAATGCCGGCAATTAAAAAAGAAGAGATTGAAGAAACAGCGCCGGCGGCTAAAATCGTCCAATCCCTTTATAAACGAGCGGTCCGCGAAAAAGCCTCCGATATTCACATTGAACCCGAGGAGGATCAAGTGACAATTCGCTTCCGAATTGACGGCATTTTAAGAAAAATCATTTCCCTACCCAAGGAAATCCATCCGGCAATTGTCTCAAGGATCAAAATTTTATCCAATCTCAAAATTGACGAAACTCGTCTCCCTCAAGACGGCCGTTTTCAAACCGTGATTGACGGCGCCGAGGTGGATTTCCGCATCTCCACTCTCCCCACAGTTAACGGTGAAAAGGTGGTCGCCAGAATTTTAGATAAATCGGCGGGCATTTTAACTTTGGAACAGTTGGGCCTCAGAGGAAATGCTTTCAAAGTTCTAGACGAAAACATTCACAAGGCACACGGCATGATTTTGGTGACCGGTCCGACTGGCTCGGGCAAAACGACCACTTTGTATGCCGTCATTGATAAAATTAAAAATGTTGGCATCAATATTGTCACTTTAGAAGATCCGGTGGAATATCGCATACCGGGTATTAATCAAGCCCAAGTCCATACCCAAATTGGTTTTACTTTTGCCAATGGTCTGCGCTCGATTGTCCGCCAGGATCCCAATGTCATTATGATCGGCGAAATTCGCGATTACGAAACAGCTGACATGGCTGTCCACGCCGCTTTAACTGGCCACATTGTGTTATCGACTTTGCATACCAATGATGCCGCGGGTGCCATCCCCCGGCTGATTGACATGAAAATTGAACCATTCCTCGTCAATTCATCAGTCAACTGTGTCGTGGCTCAGCGGCTTTGCCGGAGAATCTGCGAAAATTGCAAAGAAGTTCTCCAAATTGAAAGTGGCGAAAAAGATGCTGCCGAAGAAGCACTCAAAAATCTCCCTGCTGATGTCGAAAAACCCTCAAAAATCGAATTTTTCCACGGCAAAGGCTGCGATAACTGTAACGGCACGGGCTACAAAGGCAGAATTGGGATTTTTGAGATTTTTCAATTATCTGACGACCTTAAAGCCATGGTTGCTAAACGGGCTTCGGGCACCGAGCTGGCGGCGCAAGCAGTTAAAAATGGGATGGTCACCATGAAGCAAGATGGGATTCTCAAGGCGATTGAGGGTTTAACCACCCTTGAAGAAGTCTGGCGAGTCACCAAAGATTAATCAAAAAATCAAAAGGAATTAAGATGCAATATACCTACAGCGCCAAAAATCAAGAAGGCCAAAGGCTAACCGGCGTCATTGAAGCCGGTTCAGAAGTTGAGGCGGCTAAAATTCTCAAAAACCACCAACTTTTTGTTTTGGAAATAAAAAAAGAAAAAGCCGGTTTACCCGGCATGAGCCATTCGCTTAAAATTCCTTTTCTTTCGGACCGCGTTTCCTTAAAAGATAAAATCATTTTTACCCAGCAGTTGGCGATGATGATTAAAGCCGGTTTACCCTTGGTTGAGGCTTTTAGGGCCCTCGAGGAGCAAACGGAAAATAAATATTTTTCAAAAACCATTGCCGAGATTGCCAGCGAAGTCAAGGGCGGCCGGGCTCTTTCAGAGACCCTGGCCAAATTTCCCAAAATTTTTAATCAACTTTATATTTCCATCGTCCGCTCGGGGGAAAAGAGCGGCAAACTCGATGAAGTTTTAGAGCGCCTGGCCGACCAATTACAAAAAGACTACGACTTGATTGCCAAAATTAAAGCGGCCGTCACTTATCCAATTGTTGTCATCGTCGCTTTGGTGGGCATCGTCATTTTAATGTTAATTTTTGTCGTTCCCCAACTTAAAAGCATCTTCCAAGATTTGGGCGCTGAATTGCCGCTGACCACCCGAATTGTCTTAGGCGCGAGCGATGCCATTAGAAACTATTGGTATATTTTTCTGGTGGTAATTTTAGGCTTAATTTTTAGCCTTCGTTATTGGGCAAGAACAGCCACGGGCGGTCTTATCTGGGATAATTTTAAACTTAAAATTCCCCTCATTGGACCGCTGACACGTAAAATTTATATGGCCAGATTCACGCGAACCATGGGGACTTTAGTGGCTTCAGGACTGCCAATGTTGGATATTATCGAAACCGTTTCAGGCGTGATTAACAATCGTCTCTATCAAGAGGCTTTCAAAAGAATTTCTAAAGATATTGAAAACGGCGTCCCGCTTTCCAGCGCCCTGGATAAACAAAAAATCTTTCCCCCAATGATTTATCATCTCGTGGCCATTGGCGAAAAAAGCGGTAAATTGGATTTTGTGCTTCTCTCCATGGCTAATTTTTTTGATAAAGAAGTCGAAACCACCACGGCCAATCTGGCAACTTTAGTTGAGCCGATTTTAATTATTATTATTGGAACCGGCGTCGGTTTTGTTGTCGCCTCGGTGATTATGCCGATATATTCCTTGGTCAATGCTATCTAAAACTATGAAAAAGGCTTTTTCTTTAATGGAAATGTTAATCGTGATGGCCATCATCGGCATTTTGGCCGCAACGGTAGTGATGGGAATCAACAGTTTCCTACCCCATTGGCAACTTTCGGGGTCAGCCAGATTACTCACCAGCAAGCTCCGTCAAGCCCAAGAAGAAGCAGTGACGACCCAAAAACAACATCGGATTTATTTCAATTCCACTGTCCCGCCAGTCAGCTTTCAATTAGTGAAGGTCGATAGTGGCGATCAGGTTTTAGAAACCATCGCCCTGCCTAAGAATATTTCTTTGCAATTAAATATTGCCAATCCGATTACCTTTAGCGCTGATGGCGGTCCGGATACTAACGGCTCGCTAATTCTTAATTTAGGCGGGACGGGGAAAACCATTGAGATTTCGCCGGCAGGAATCATTAAACTCCAATGAAAAAACATTCAGCTATCACTCTCATTGAAGTTTTATTGGCCATTTTTATTTTAGAAATTGGTCTTTTGGGTATCGCCAGCTTTTATGCTTCAAGTTCAAAAATTGTCAAAACCGCGCGCAATGAAACCTTGGCGGCCAATTTAGCCAACGGGATTTTGGATAGCCAATTGGCCATTGCTTATGATAATTTAATCGTCGGCGCCGGCTCCAAAACAAGATATACCGATGATGTCGGTAGCCCATTCTATGATTGGCAAAAAAAAGTTGATATTAGCTATGTTGATGCCAATTTAGTTGAGCAACCGTCAGAGACCCATATGAAAAAAATTACGGTCACGGTTTATTGGCAAGAAGGCGGGAACGAAAAAAGTTTCCAAACTGCTTCAATCAAGGCGGAGCACTAATGATGAAAAAAATCCGAAATCCGAAATCCGAAATCCGAAAAAAGAAAGCCTTTACCCTAATTGAAATCTTGGCGGTGATTTTTATGTCAGCCATAATTGCGACTGCTGGTTACACGATTTATTCCATGTCTTATCAATCCTACAAGAGAAATATGGCCAGCGCGGAATTAACCCAAAATGCTCGAATCGCCTTAGAAAGAATGACGCGAGATATCAGGCAAGCGGTGGAAATTTTGACAAAGTTGCCGGCCGACCCTGATTCCGGGACGCCTCCTTCAGAGTTAAAATTCCAAGATGGTCATAATTTTTGGCCGGCGGGTGTCACTTCCCCCACCCCCTCGCCTTCACCCTCAGGCCAAGCGGTGGGAAAGATTCAATATGTTACCTATTATCTTTCCGGAACTGACCTCCATCGAAAACTCAGCCACTTTGCTTTTGGCGGGCCCACCGACAATAACTGGGTTTTGTGGTCAACAATAGCTCCCGGCGGAGAAAAACCGACTGAATATACTGATTTGGATCAAATAAAAGCCGAGCGGGTAACGAGTCTACAATTTTGGGGAGAAGAAACCATCACTATCAATTTAGCTGTTTCCGACGGTACCACCACCTATCCATTTCAAACTCAAGTTTTAGGCAGAAACATCCAATGAGGAAATTTTCAATTCACAATTTAGACTTTTCCAACCAATTGAAAAATGGATACGTTACGATCGTTGTTTTAATTTTGATGATGGTTTTGGTCGCGGCCATCTATTTTTACGCTCATTCTTTATTTAGTGAGTTAACCATTGCCCGTAACAATAAGGGCGCGGCGGTGGCTTTTTCTTTGGCCGAAGCCGGAGTCCAGGAGGCCATTTATCGCGTTCAATATGACAGTAGCACGCGGGATAAATTTATGAACTCAAGCGACGGCGAGACAACATTTTCTCATACGCCGGCGCTCCTTTCTCAAGGTGGTTATTCAGTGACTATTCAAAACAACGCCAAGGCTTCAGCCATTGTCACTTCGGTGGGAACCTATCAAATCGGCGCTCTCCGAACTGCCCGGCGGGAAATCAAAGTTGGCATTGCCCAAGCGGACACTCCGCCTCCCTATCCTTATGATGGCGGAATTTATGCCAGTGGTTCGGGGGCCGGTTCTTCCATTGCCGATACTGATTTTTGGTATGCGCCGGTTAAAATCTATAATGGCGGCATTTTGAGCAATCGCGATATTAATTTTAAATTCGGCACAATTGTCAATGTCGAAAAAAGCGTTGAAGCCGGTGACGACGTTGTCAATCAACACTCAACTGTCAATTGTAGTTGTCTAATTGAAGATGATGGCGACCCGGAAACTCCCCAATGCAGTGATAATCCCGGTTGTGTTCCCCTTGAAGGCGCGCCAGCCAAAGATATTCCGGCAATTGATTTCGAATATTATAAAACTCAGGCCAAAAATCAAAATCAATATTTTATCAGCCAAAAAGATTTCAAAGATTTAATTCCCAAATCTGGCAGTCGGACTTTTTCGGGAGTAGTCTTTATTGACGGACCTCTCGATATTGATTGGGCAAGGACCATCACCATGAATGGAGTCATTGCCGCTTCCGGAAGCATTACGATTACCCTAGGACAGCTTTTTGTTAATTTGCCCCCCGGCGGTGGGCCTTCGGGCGTCCTGAGCACGCGGGATGTGGTTATTGGCACCGCCGGTAATTTTCAGGGCACAGGTTTAATTTACGCCGGCGATCGGACAGAAATTGATTCTTCCATCCCCTACACCCTTAATTTAACCGGCGGAATTATTTCTCGGCGGACCTGGGTCTCTGGTTTCCGCACGGTCAATATTCATTTCGATAGTAATGTTGTGAATACAACTTTGGCTCATCCGACAGAAACGCCGGTCATTGAAATTAATCACTGGGAAGAAGAGTATTAAAGCCGAAATATTAGTTGCCTAAAATGAGGAAAAATGATATAATCAAATTAGTAGGTATTCTAAGGAGGGATTTTTGTACGAAGGGATTTTGGGCTTAAGAAAACCAATTTTTGGTCTTGATATTGGCTATTCAACTTTGAAAGTGATGCAACTTAAAGGCGAAGGCGCCGGCGCTAAACTTTTGGGCGTGGCTGAGGTTCAAATTGAGCCCAAAACTTTGGGGAAAGATGGCATCAAAGACAAACAGAAAGCCACTGAGGCAATTTGGCTAGCAATGAAATCGGCCAGACCCTATCCCATTTCGGCGAAAATTGTCTCCGCCGCATTGCCGGAATCACTGGTTTTTACCAAATCAATCGATTTGCCAGCCATGAAAATTGAAGAAATCAATAAAAATATTCCTTATCAGGTCGGCGAATTCTTCCCGATTCCGGCTAATGAAATGTATCTAGATTGGCAAATTGTCGGCCAACTGCCGGGAAAAAACTTGATTGATGTCTTGGTGGTCGCCGCTCCCAAAAAAATTGTTGATTCATTTGCTGAGGTCATCAAACAGGCGGGATTGGAGCTTTCAAGTTTAGAAACCAAACCGGTATCAGTGGTCAGAGCCTTGATTGGCAAAAATGATCCCGGTCCCTATCTAATTTTAGATATTGGCGCCCAAACCTCAAGCATCATCTGTTTTGACCAAGCCACCATTAAATTGACTTCAACGATATCAAGTGGCGGCGATGATTTGGCTAAAGATTTCCAACCCAATATTAATAATTTGGCTTCAGAGATTGTCCATTTAATTAAATATTATCAAAATCGCATTGGTCAGGCGACAATTTTTCGCAAAATTATTCTTGCCGGCGGCGGCGCCAATATTCCGAACCTGGCTTTGGCCCTTGAACAATCGACCAAAATCAAAACCGAAATTGGCTGGCCGCAGATAAAGACAAAAACCTATAATCCGAAATTTGCCACGGTCATTGGTTTAGCGATGAAAAGAGTCTGAAATGATCAATGTTAATCTTTTACCCCCCGAACTGAAGCTTAAGCGAATTGAGGCTAAACGTAATGCCTCCTTGATTGGGATTTGCCTGGTAATTGTTTTAGTTGTGGCTGTCATCGCCGTTATCGGCCGTTCGCTTGAAGCCACGGTGAAAGATAGACTTTCAGCCGCCAAAAGCGAGGTGGAGAAAAATACTGGCCAATTAGAAGAATCGAAAGATCTTGAAAATTTGGCTCTTCTCATCAATGATCGCGCCAAGACGACTGACACCATTAATAAAACTCGGGTCATTTGGTCTCAAGTGATTCAAGAATTGGCCAACAGTGCCCCCGCCGATGTTCAATTTGATAATTTAACGGCCAACAGCGAAAAATCTCCCAATTTTATTTTGCAGGGGAATACCACGACCGAAAGAGAAATCATTAAATTCAAAGAAAAGCTCGAAAATTCGCCGGTCTTTAAAAATGTCAATTTTAAAAATTCCAGCCTTCAAAACGACTCGACCACCCAAACGCAAAAGTTAAAATTTACCTTGGAGTTTGATTTAGAAAAAATAAATTTAACGGGTGCTGTTTCGGGATCAGCAGATTTTAAGAGGGTCCAATGAAAACCAAGCCAATTATGATTTTAGCCGTCACCGCCATTCTTATCGGAGCCATTAGTTTCTTGGCGATTAAACCAGTGGTCGTCTCGCTCTGGTCAGCCTGGAAAGATTTAGAACGGGCCAAAGAAGATCTCAGTCAGGTCGAAGAAAAGAAAAAAATTCTTGAAGAATTAAAGAAAAATCCCCATCTTGTCAATGTTGGTCAGATCGCTTCAAAATACATTCCTACCGATAAAGAATCGGGTGAACTGGTGATTGAACTCACCGCCATGGCCAGCGCCAATAATCTTAAAGTTGAAGAAACTTCAATGGTAGAAACCAAACCCAGCAGTCAAACTTCGGAAGAAACAACGCCGGAAGCTAATAAAAATAAAACCCCCACCCCTCAGCCGAGCGCGAGCCAGACTTCTTCCAGCGGCGCCAAGGAAGTTGCCTTCACCATGAAATTATCAGGGACATTTACGGATTTTCTGAATTTTTTAAGAGATGTTGATTCGAGCAGCCGTCTGATTAGCCTTAAAACTCTCAGCCTCCAAATGACGGCAACTGCCGAACAATCCACTTTTACCGCTCAAATCGGCGGGGCGGCTTTCTACAAAAATGATGTCTCGCTCGCGAATACTTTAGACAATATTCGGGTTTCTGACGAAACTATCAAAAAATTTCTTAATTTGAAAACTTATGGCGCGCCCATAAACTTACCGGCGGAATCGGGCTTTGGGAGAACTAATCCCTTTGAGAATTACTAAATTATTCTAATTAACCTAATTGACCCAAAGAGTGAAAATTCCAAGCACCAAGCTCCAAACAATATTTGAGGTTAGAAGAGCAATGTTTTAAAGTTTGAAATTTTGGTCATTGAAATTTGTTTGTTATTTGGAATTTGGTTATTGGAATTTTTCCTATTTGGGATTTGTTTAGACTAATTAGAATAATTAGGTCAATTAGAAATTTCGGCTATTTCTGGCCAATCGCATTTTTTATTTTGGCAATGACCTCGCCCGGCATGGTTTCCGATTTGACAATGTAATCGACGGCGCCCAGTTTTTTCCCTTGGACTCGGTCAACGTCTTGGATTAAAGCCGTCAGGACGATTACGGGAATACTCTTCAGTTCAGGATCGGCCTTCAATTCCTTTAAAACATCGAAGCCATTGACCTTGGGCATCATAATGTCTAATAAAATAACATCTGGTTTAGATTCGCGAATTTTTTGCAACGCCTCTTCGCCATTGGTGGCCTGAAGAATATTAAACCCCTCGGCTTTCATCCGCTCTTCATACATTTCTCTTAAAGTAAGATCATCGTCTACCAAAAGGATAGTTTTTCCTTCTTGCATAATATACCTCCAGTTTAATATATTCATCTACTATAATATAACACGCGACTTATTAGCTTATGTCAAGTAGTTATATTTCCCGCAACAAAAATTCGCAGCCCGAAACCAGCTTAAATTATTCTAATTATTCTAATTTCTAAAGAAATCCCAATTAGGAAAAATTCCAATAACCAAATTCCAAATCACAAACAAATTTCAATGACCAAAATTTTAAGGTTTAAAACATTAGCTATTCGGATCTTAAATATTGTTTGGAGCTTGTTGCTTGGTGCTTGGAATTTTAATAACTTGGGTCAATTAGGTTAATTTATTAAGGTTTGTTTCGGATTTAGGATTTACCTACTGGTGATATATTTCAGATAGAAAAAAAGGTCGCTGGCTAAAATTAAAATACAAATCAGAATTAAAAAGAAAATCACCAGCGGCGAGGGTTTTGCCTCCGCGG